>ENA-ORXM01000020-ORXM01000020.1-marine-metagenome-genome-assembly--contig:-NODE-20-length-305210-cov-14.005915_pt1 | contig 305210 bp, 284 predicted proteins | sample MGYA00237867_ERZ511480 | MGnify/ENA primary metagenome ERZ511480 (study PRJEB26309, sample SAMN06266103) | marine metagenome | isolation source: Algal blade | place: United Kingdom:Sidmouth, United...
GATGTGTGTCCAACAGCCTAAACACCCTTCATTCTAAGGCTTGTCCCTAGAATCCATGAAACCAACACACCCAATGCGCCAATCCTAAATTCTACTGACAGAACGCACTATGGATCCTACCCACGAGGGGTAGGATGACGCGTTTTTAATAGCAAACCCTCATCCTGAGGATGCGCGTAGCGCATGGACTCGAAGGATGCTAGAACGCATACCAAATGGCACTCTGGGTCTACATCCTTAAATGCAATGATGGCAGTTTCTACACAGGCAGCCATAGAGGCTCCGACGTTTACACCCGCCTTGCGGAACACCAAACAGGCAAACACCCCGACAGCTATACCTATAAACGCCGCCCCGTCGAACTCGTCTACACAGAAGAATACTCAAACTTTTCTGAGGGCGCACGCCGTGAACGCCAAATCAAAGGGTGGTCACGGAAAAAGAAATTGGCCTTGATTGAGGGAAACAGCAATACCCTGCCTGACTTATCACAACGCACCCCGTAGCCCCGCCTTCACCCTTCAAGTCCTACCTCAGGATGAGACGAGTTAAGTACGTTCCCTCATCCTGAGGCGACGCGATAGCGTCGGGACTCGAAGGATGTTTTAAAAGACAAATACAAAACACCCTCACTCTGAGGGATTGCCAAGCAATCGTCTCGAGGGGTGTGTATCAGAATGAAAAACGGGCTCTCCGCTTGAGCATACTTCGAGTCCACGCCCTACGGGCGTCCTCAGTATGAGGGTTAGGAAACCTACCAAAGCCCCTCATCCTGAGGATGCGCAAAGCGCGTGGAATCAAAAGATGCTAAACTTTAAACCTCATCCTGAGGCGACGCGATAGCGTCGGAACTCAAAGGATGTGCAGAAAGGACAAAAAACCCAAAAAATTTAGTGGCTACAAACTAAGCTGTTGAGAAACACTATTCTTAAAGTATAGTTACTACAAAAGACTTCTTTTAGTTGATTACTGTATTCTGACGAAAGCCTAAAATGCCAACCGTTCAATATCGAAAACTATCCAAAACTTACTTTTCTTCTCATCAAAATTTACAAGAATCCATAGAGAGTGCGCTAGACATGAACGGTGCCAGTAACAAAATAGGAATGTCAGTTAGAGAACGTATTATCGATTTAGAGCAAGATGGAAAATCAACAATTTTGAATGGGTTTCAAGCACCAAAGTTGACAAGTCAGAAAAACATCTTTTCAGGTCAAATTATTCTTTATCGTCCAGGAATTGACATTCCTGCTATCAAAGAAGATTTGCAGTCAACTCTAAAGCAATACGAAGTAAAACAATACCAAGTAGACGATGAGATGAAACCAATAGAAGGCATTCTTCACTTTGTTGTTTATGAAGACCATGTGGGTTTAATAGAGTCTAGCGCGGTGAGATCGCGATGGTTGGAAAGATATCTAACTTGGTTGCTCAAATCTGCGACAGATATAATCGATGACAATAGTGTAGTAGAACTACAAGCAAAATTTTCTACTAAAGACGGTATAAAACCACCGCAAAATGCCCAACATATACTAATACCCAGTCGCCCTGTAAGCAATTCAGAGACTACCGAAACCACCACTCTTGCAAAAGGTACTCGGGTTGGAGGAACGGTTTCAGAAATGTTACGGCTATTAGGTTGGAAAAAACATGAGGTTTCAAAACTAATTGAAAGCTTACCAGAGGGTTCAAACCTACACGGGGATCTAAAAATTTATGCCAAAAACGGTCGTAAAAATGTGGATTTTCAACGTCAAACGTTGGATAGCGCGTTTAGAAATACAGACGCACAAGATATCATTTTAGAATCAAAAAATGGTAACCAAAGAGGTGGTCTTTTTAAGTTATCCAACAAATGCAACGTTAGAAAAAATGGTGCACTATTCGAGCCTGAAGATGCAACTAAGGTGATATGGAATCAAATATTGGATTGGGGAAAGAATGGACGTATAGATCTAAAAGTATGAAAATAGCTTATGCGATATCCTTCTTTATCTCACTATTACTTGCATATATTCTGCCAACGGTAATTATTACAGATCTGCTACCCTACCTAATAAGTTTTATAAGTATCCTCTTAGCTGGACTGATGACAGCAATGATTATGCTTGTGTCAATAATGAAAGGTGGAGCACTAAGCATAAAAAGCTTGATATCACTTAAGAACGTGCTCAAACAATCAATCGAAGAACTGGCAATATCTTACGTGATTGGTATTGGAACAGTTTTTTCACTTTTGATATTAGTATCATTAAAACACTTAAAAGTAGAACCGCAGGTAATTTCGTGTATCTCGAATGTCTTAGAAGTCATAGTATACACTTCATTCTTCGTATTTCTGATTTGCTTAAATAAAATATTCATAAAAATTAAATCTGCCCTACATATTAAGTTTATAATTGAAAAAGAAAATGCGTTAGACACTCTTAACAAATTTGGAGCACTGGAAAAAAAATCAATTAACACTCCAGATATTGACCAAAAATATGGTGAGACAATAAGGAAGTTACCCTAACCTTACTCCCCCGCCTTCAAATAAATCTGCCCGCCCAACTCCTTAAACTTCTCGGACATCTCGTCCATACCTTCCTGCGCTTCGACAGGATAAAGCGTCGCTTTCTCATTATCCGACAAGCCGTCCGCATACTCCCGCACTTCGCGGGTGATCTCCATAGAGCAGAATTTCGGGCCGCACATAGAGCAGAAATGCGCGACTTTGTGCGCGTCTTTGGGCAAGGTTTGGTCGTGGTAATCCTTAGCGGTTTCGGGGTCGAGGGAGAGGTTGAATTGGTCTTCCCACCGGAATTCAAAACGGGCGCGGGACAGGGCATCGTCGCGCATTTGCGCGGCGGGGTGACCTTTGGCCAAATCTGCTGCGTGGGCGGCGAGTTTATAGGTGATGACGCCGACTTTGACATCGTCGCGGTCAGGCAGGCCTAAATGCTCTTTGGGTGTTACGTAACATAACATGGATGTTCCGAACCAGCCGATCATGGCCGCGCCAATACCCGATGTGATATGGTCATACCCCGGGGCGATATCGGTTGTGAGCGGCCCGAGCGTGTAGAACGGGGCTTCGTGACATTCGCGGAGTTGCTTATCCATGTTCACTTTGATTTTGTGCATCGGGACGTGGCCTGGGCCTTCGATCATGACTTGGCAGCCCTTGGCCCATGCGACTTTCGTCAGCTCTCCGAGCGTTTCCAACTCGGCAAATTGAGCGCGGTCATTGGCGTCGGCAATCGCGCCGGGGCGCAGGCCATCACCGAGGGAAAACGACACATCATACATCCGCATAATATCGCAAATTTCTTCGAAATGCGTATAGAGGAAGCTCTCCTCATGGCGGGATAACATCCACTTCGCCATGATCGAGCCACCGCGCGAGACAATCCCGCACACGCGGTTTGCGGTCAGGTGAATATAGGCGAGGCGCACGCCCGCATGAATGGTGAAATAATCCACGCCCTGCTCGGCCTGTTCAATCAGCGTGTCGCGGTAAATTTCCCATGTCAGGTCTTCAGCGACGCCGTTGACTTTTTCGAGCGCTTGGTAAATCGGAACCGTCCCAATCGGGACAGGTGAGTTGCGAATAATCCATTCGCGCGTATTGTGAATATTGCGACCCGTGGACAGGTCCATCACATTATCCGCGCCCCAACGTGTGGCCCAGACCATTTTATCGACTTCTTCTTCGACCGATGAGGTGACCGCAGAATTCCCAATATTGGCGTTGATTTTCACAAGGAAATTACGGCCAATGATTTGCGGCTCGATCTCCGGGTGATTGATATTGCACGGGATAATCGCGCGGCCTTTTGCGATTTCATCACGGACAAATTCTGGCGTGACAAAGGCAGGGATTTCCGCGCCAAAGCTTTCGCCTGCTGCAACGCGTGCGTCTGAGCCTTTAAGCATTTGCTTGCGACCCAAGTTTTCACGTTCGGCAACAAATATCATTTCTTTGGTAATCACGCCTGCTTTGGCAAATTCGTATTGCGTAACAGGCGCGTCACCCACGCCGCGCAGCGGATTATTGGTGACAGGGAATTCCCGCGCCAAATGACGGCCCTTTGCGCCGCCATTATCTTCGGGTTTCACGTCGCGCCCAACATATTCCTCGACGCCGCCGCGTTCCAGCACCCAGCTTTGACGCGCGCGGGACAGGCCTTTTTCAAGGTCGATTGTGACGCTGTCATCTGAATACGGGCCAGACGTGTCATAGACAGGCAGATCAGGCTCGTTCGCGCTCTCGTGCAAATGCACAAGGCGGTGCGGCACACGAATATCAGGCGCCATTTCAGGGGCCGTATAGACTTTGGACGAGCTTGGCAGTGCGCCCGTTGTGACGGTCGGTGTTGTGAACTGGCTTTGATCGATGGGTTTATTCATGGGAAATTTCCATTTGGTTTTTTGAAAGTTTTCTGCGGTGTAGAATATAAAAAATGATAGACGCTGGCGTAGTCAGCAAAGCCAATGGCACAGCCAACATCATCATGACGCCTGCGCCAAAGCATAAGCCCGGATCTTGCGATCCACAGCCTGGGTCATTTGAGAGACCTGCATATATAAAAAACGCGACTGTATACAGAAGGGGTATAAGAAATATCAGTGCAAGAATACGCATTTAACGTCTTCCGTCCTTCCGCCCGTATTAACGGGATCAAGTTGTAAGGGTACGTCTCGACCGATGTGACTGTGGCTTTGCCTTGCTGCGTAAGACCCGTAGCTGTGAGCTACGGCACCTGCGCTATTTTTGATAGCAAATCAAAAATTTTGGCTCCGCCAGAGCGCTACGGTGCCCCTCGGAACCCTATCTATGCGCGGAATCGCATGTTTGGGCAAGGCAAATTGCAAAGCGGTGTAGCCTTTGAACACTACGTCCCATGCTGAACGTTTTTAAATGAAACGCGCTTGCAATATCGTCATGACCTCTTTCAAATCCTGCCGCGCGACGATCATTTCATCAAAATCTCCGCGCGTTCGAATGCACAGAACACGCGCGCCGTTTTCCCAATCATGTTCAGCGCCCGTTATATCTTTGGGACGCAGCGTGCCAGCATTGCCGACTGTATCGATGAAAATTACGCGGCGATCCGTAATAGCTATGTCGTAATAATCTGCACCCATGCTGTCTTTGACGGTCTTGACCATCTTGGTTTGTGCAAACCACGCCCCGATAATTGCGAGAATGAAAAAGGGAAAAAGATTTTTAAGTTTCGCCAACATCACATCATAGTCAAAGTCTTTATAAAGGCTCACGATCATGACGTAAGGCAGCACTAATAAAAAGACACGAAGCCCCACGCGCAGCCAGTTCGGCAATGTCGCAATATAGGCCTGTATTTTTGACGGAGGTTTTTGGGCAAGCGGGGCGCAGGCCCACAATACAGTTTCACCTTTTTCGAGGGCGTCAGCAATTTTTTGATTATATTCTACCAATTTCTTAGGACGTTTGGTCATAAGCCTGCTTTCTTTTGCAACATATTTACGTTCGAAAATAACGGATCAAAGGGCGCTCTATATATCGGTAACTTAATGCCGCGACGAGCACAGCTAGGCCGAGGCATAGAGCGAAAAACACCCCTTCATCCCACGGACCCACATTTTGAAAACCAACGCCGAATTTCTCAAGACTGCGTTTGACGGCGCTTAACACCAAGACGTGAGAGAGATAAAGAGAGTAAGACCAATCCCCAATCGAAACGAGGCTTTTTGGGGGCTTATATCCGCGCGTTAAATCAAGGACAGCCCCGCTATAGACCCACAGTGATAAGGGGATGGTGAATAATATCACACGCCCATAAGGGAGCGTATTGTCCAAATTTCCTGCCCACGGCGAAATCAAAACCAAGAAGACAATAATGCCGAGACAGCCCGCAATTTTTGCATATTTATAAAATCCCTGACACACGAAGAGACCCACACACGCGCCCGCTAAAAACTCTAAGGTTAGAGGCGAAAAGATTAGGGTAACAAAGCCCGTGGCGACGGGTTTAGCCAAACCTAGACTCGCCCCTAAAATTACACATACACCCCAAACAGTTAGGCTGAGGCCAAGATATTTTTTGGGGAGCAGAAGTATCACAGCAAAGACGACATAAAAGTACATCTCGTGGATCAGTGACCAACCAAGCCCTAGGACTGGCGCGCCTTCTTGCGGGAAAAGCAGGAAAGATTTCAGGAGATAGGATACAATCCCTTGCCCGTCCTCGAGCCGAGCCATGTCGACTGGCAGTCCGTAAGCGGCCCAAAAATACAGCGCCATCAGACCTGCATAAAACCACCAAAGCGGGTAAATTCGTGTCGCGCGCGAGATCAGAAAGGCCTTGGCCGTCCTCACCCCCTCCCCCTTAGCACGGGTGACATAGACAATGATAAAACCAGAAATCACAAAGAATAAATCTACGCCTAGGAAACCCTTAGACATAAAATTTGGAAAAGTCCCGCTTGAAACATTACCGATTTGCGCCAATCTGTGCCATTCAAATATATGAAACACTAAGACGAAAAGCGCCGCAACGCCTCGCAAAGCTTGGATATTCGTTAGCCGAATAGGCGGTGTAGAAATCATCACAGATTAAACCCCGCATAATAAGCCAAGATATATTGCAAATTGAGCAAATACGCCGCGTCTTTCAAACACTCCCAAACACACGGCATTTATTTAATCTCGCGCATTTCGCCCGTATTTGAAAAATAATCTTCTCCGCTCGTGCGTAAATCTTGCGGGATATTTATAGGCACATGCACGCCTATGCGGTTTTTGATCGCCATATCCTCTAAAATTGTGCGGCCAATTTCTGATGTTAACATCCAATAAGGCGGAAAAGCTGTCTGGGTATTTTGGGACTGCCAATGTTGAGCGTAAGCTTCGTAATGAACAGGATTAGGGTCTGCATCCCCCATATGCATAACCGTTACATCAGGCGCGAGCGTCACGCGAAAGACAATATTTTCGACCCTTGCGCGATGGGGTGCAGGCCAACCTGCATGTGCAATCCGAACTGCGCTTGCCAAAATTGGCCCCATATTTATTTCAATCGGGGCGTCGCCGTAATCGAGACGAATTCCGCTAAGACGCGGCACTAAAGTCTCTGACCAATCTGGATCCTCGCGTATCATATCAATAGCTTGTTGCGGCGCGACTAATCTCACAGCCTTATGAAGGTTTAGGAACGCAATCATATCAGGCGCAGAGAAATGATCTCCGTGTGCGTGACTGACAAAGACAGCGTCAATCCCGTCAAAGGGCGGCGTTCCCTTCATTAGGGCGGCTTTGGTTTCAATTGGGAGTTCGGTATAAGTGCCAAATCCCGTCACAAAGAAGGGATCAAATAAAACTTTGGTCTCGCCGCTTTCTACCATGACGCCCTCATTTGCGAGGTAATGAGACCAGGCCTGAGTCGCGGTGGACGTCGATTTGGCTGAAACCTTCGGGCGAATATTTGGATCAGACTTTTCCGTCTTGGGAGCAATAACCTGCTGAGCGTTTGTAGGCGACCCATCACACGCAAAAAGGAGGGCACTGAACGATATGAGGCAAAGACGTAAGACATATTTCATGCCTTAGGTATTCATGCGATTAACTCTGGTCGTCAAGCCTATGTGCGTAAATTACCTTCGCGCCCCGTTCATCCCCAACGGAGTGACTTTCACAACACACTTGGTCTCTTTTAAGGTTTCAGACTTTAGGGCGTCCCGTAGTTAGAGCTAAAGGATATAGCTAAGTTTCGTCTTCTAAAATTATGTCAGGAGACCACGTTTTATCGCGCTCCATACATTGCTTTAAGGAAATGGTTTGAGCGGGCCGATTTACACGCGCCAGCGTAACATAGGGACGATTATCTGTGCCCGCATCAAATACATAGCTCCCTGTTTCCAGAAAATAATTTTTACGACGTGAGCTTTGCTTTAGGCCGCAGCTATACACTGGCTGTCCGTTCAATTCGGAAGTCTTTAAACATTGAAATCCCGACGCCTTACTTTGCTCTGTAAAACTCCATTGCTGCATAGGCTTGGACACACACGCACCTGGCCCTGCCTGAGCTTTTATCCAAACTGCGCTCGACAGTTTTTTAGCCAATGACTTTGTGTTCGTTGAGGGCACGGGCGCTCTGTAAGGCGTGACAGCATTCAAAGTAACAGGATTTTGGGCCGTAGCAGGTGTCTGAAACAAAACGGATTTTACCTTTGGTAAGTCCATTGCCTTCAAATTCAAACTTTCTGTTTTTTGAAACAATGATTTTACGGCGGAAACAGAGTACGGCGCGCCTGTGGAAGCGTTTGCATACAGCATTCCGCTCACAAAAATTAAAACGCTAATCGAAATGAGCATCCAGAATTTTGATAATAGAGTAAACATAAACTTACTCTTTCAGTATTCGTGCCAAACGTATGAATTTAGACAGTATGTAATGATTAAAGTGATTCGCGCATTCACCCATGCGGCATTCAGCTAAATCATTGATAAGACTGAACTTTAAAAACTCTCATTGAGGAATTTCGACATAGACCTTCTAAAGAAAACCGCGTTTGGACAAAGTTTACCCAAACAGGAAATAAACTGTATCAAAGTTGGACAGAAAGTTGATAAATTAAGAAAAGTTGAAATTTCAAGTAAAAGTAGATATACGTCTCCACTACAACTCAGGCGCAGAATTAGAATTTTACAAACTCAAATTCTTTGATAGCTTACATGAAAGACCATGAATTAAGGGACCGCATATGATCTACCGCCTTGTTTATGCAAGTTCTGCCGCCAGTGGTGTCAGCGAAGCAGATCTTGAAAATATTGCCCGTACATCTCGCTTGCGGAATATAGAGCACGGAGTCACAGGCATGTTGCTTTGGTATGATGGCAATATTATGCAAATTCTTGAGGGCGAACCAGATGCCGTCTTATCCCTATATGCAAATATTCGTTCTGATGAACGTAATTCAGGATGTTATGTCTTGCACTCTGGACATTTTGAGACGCGTGAATTTCCGAACTGGTCGATGGGATATCAGGTTATTCCATCGGATGAGACAGAGCCCTGCGTATTTGCATTGTCAAACAAAGCTTATGAGACACTGATTTCAAAGATAAAAGACAATATCTTAAACTCTCTGACAAAGACATTTGGTGTTATCGCGGGTATCTAAATCTATAGAGACACGTTGCTGATCGCAGATGCCTCAGATCAGATTATTGACATTTATTGCGTGTTGATTTTGGCAGCGCATCGATAAATGTTACAATATCAGATTTCAAATCTGACCCACCATCAAACAGTCGAGATATAACTCTGACGACATCCGTATGGTTTAAATCCTCATAGATTTTGACTTCAGCTACGCCGCCCCGCGCGTTGATCTTCTCAGCCAAAGCCTGTGAGTTTTGCGGATAGACCGTTTTGTCTTTGGCTCCGTGCCCAAAGAACACAGGCGGCGTCGGCCCCTTTACATTATTAAGCGGCGCGTCTGACCCCGTAAACCGATCGGGAAAAATTGTGATATAAGGCTCTTCTTTCAAAGGAATTATGCCTGTCGGTGCCGCAAGGCTGACTGCACCAGAAATTCTTTGGCAGATATTTAAACCTTCTGCCTTTAGGTAGCTTGGCTCTAAAACCGTCATCAACATATTATAGGCCCCCGCCGAATGACCCAATAAAACGAGGTCACGATCAGGGTTGGACTTGGCTATATAAGCAACGGCTTTTGCACTATCGACAATCATATCGGGGTAGCGCGCCTCGGGATATAGACGGTAATTTGGTACTGCAACATCATAACCGCTTCGCGTAAATCCTTCGGCAAGGAACTTATAAATATCTTTACTGCCCTCGCTCCAACTTCCGCCGTGGATGAACACTAAAAGCGGAGCATTTTCTTTGGGACGGTCTGTACGGTATATATCCAGTTTTTGGCGCTCTAATTCGCCGTAGCTGATATCTTTTGATTTCTCAAAACTGCCAGAAGGCGTGATAGAGTTGAGTATGTTCACAGGCGCACAGGCCGAAATTATCCCGCTCAGCAAAACACTTAAACCCAGAGTACTTTTTCTAAAAACAGACATGATCGCCTTAACAGCAAGATTCGCTTTGGCTCGGATCCGTCGTTAATTTCGGCGCACCCTTTTTAGTTTCCTGCGGATCACGACGACGCACACCGCAATCATCTGGCCATTCAATACGCTCTGTCACAGCAATAGCCGGCTCAACAGCGTAGAACATATCCGTATAGGGTTCTTGCTGCATCAGATTGAACGTTTTAGCGCAAACCGCTGATCGCTCGCCACGCATGAAGACGTGACCATCATCATCTTGGACTTGACGAAATGGGCCACGATAAATCACGGCTTGGTTTTCCTCAAGGCACTCGCCCTGCTTGCCTTTATAGGCCAAATATGTGGCGGAACGATATTCTATGCCTTCGACAATCTGCCAAGGCTCTGCTTCGAATTTATCAACTAAAATTCCGTGAAATCCTGCATCTTCTAAGGCCTCGATAAAGCCTGTTTCAGTTAAGGCGCCAGAGATACATCCAGACCATAAGCGCGCATCGTTTTTCAAGGATTCGGGACTGTCTTCGTCTGAGATGATATCAGACACAGCCACACGTCCGCCGACTTTTAAAACGCGGAACATTTCAGAAAAGAGCTGTTTCTTTTTTGTGTCAGACACAAGGTTAAGAACACAATTTGAGACAATCACATCGATTGAATTATCAGGGATCATCGTCATTTCTGCTTTGAGACGCAGGATTTCTGCGTCCATTTTCTCCATGTCTTTCGCACTTTTGACAGGGTTTCTACCTAGCCAGTCATTGAGCTGGTCAAGGTCAAGTTTTAGGTCCTCAATATGGCCGCGACGAAATTCAACATTCGCGTAGCCGACACGTTCAGCAATGATCGGCGCATTCTCATTTGCCAAATCCAGCATTTCGTCCGTCATATCGACGCCGATAACTTTGCCCTTTGGGCCCACGATTTGAGACGCGATAAAACAGATTTTGCCGCCGCCTGAGCCAAGATCCAAAACAGTCTCGCCTTCGCGCACATACCGGGAAGGATCCCCGCAGCCATAGTCACGGTCGAGAACGTCCTGTGGGATAATCTTTAAATATTGCGGGTCGTAATCAATTGGACAACACAGAGCGGCTTCAACCGCTTGTGCGCCTGCTGCGTAACGGTCTTGCACATCATCGCGTACATCTGCATTTGTGGCGTCCACATCATTAAATCCGTCCATGACGCACTCCTGATTTCCAAATTAGGTTTAGAGCCTGACATAGCGTCAGGATTAAAATTATAAACAGATAGTAAACGTCTAAAGCATACTTGAAAAGTGACGCTTTCGTGAAGTTCTGTATAAATTAAAGGTCGACCTCTTGGACAAATTGCGCGTGTTCTTGGATATATTGAAACCGTAAATCGGCGCGTTTACCCATTAAAGTCTCCACAAGCGCTTCTGTCGTCGGGAGGTTTTCTTCGTCAATCGTGATGCGAGCCAATCGGCGCGTCGCGGGGTTCATGGTTGTAACTTTAAGTTGCGCCGCCATCATTTCTCCGAGGCCTTTAAAACGACCGACCTCAACCTTGCCCTTACCCGTAAATGTTGATTTCATCAATATTTCGCGGTGCGCATCGTCAATCGCATAAGCCGTCTTACCACCTTGCGTTAGCTTATAAAGCGGCGGCATCGCCATATAAAGACGTCCTTCATCGATCAGACCCGGCGTGTAACGATAGAAAAATGTAATCAGAAGCGCCGCAATATGCGCGCCGTCAACATCGGCATCCGTCATGATAATCACGCGTTCATAGCGCAAATCATCCAACTCAAACTTACGCCCGAGGCCAACCCCCAACGCCGTCATCAAATCACTGATTTCATTATTGCGCTGAATTTTATCAAGCGTGGCGGATTCGACGTTTAAGATTTTACCCTTTAGCGGCAAAATGGCTTGCGTTTCACGGTTGCGGGCTTGCTTGGCTGACCCGCCCGCACTGTCGCCCTCAACGATAAAAATTTCTGTATCCGCAGACCCTTTGCGCGAACAATCCGCGAGCTTCCCCGGCAGGCGTAATTTCTTCGTCGCAGACTTTCGCTTAACATCGCGCGCTTTGCGGCGCTTAATCCGCTCATCCGCACGCTCAATGGCCCACTCTAACAGGTTTGTCGCATCTTTCGGCGAGCTGGCCAGCCAATGATCGAACGGGTCGCGAATGGCATTTTCTACAAGGCGTGTGGCTTCTGAATTCGAAAGACGGTCTTTGGTTTGGCCTTGAAATTCCGGAGATTTAATAAAGCAGGACACCAATGCCCCTGCCCCGAACATAACGTCGTCTGGTGTGACATGTGCCGTTTTTTTACCCATGCCCGCAATATCAGCATAGGCGCGAAGCCCTTTGGTGACTGCGGCGCGAAGGCCAGCTTCGTGTGTACCGCCGCCCAATGTCGGAACCGTATTACAATAACTTCGTACGAAGCTATCCGCTTCGCCGTAACCTTCTGGTGACCAACTAATCGCCCATTCGACACGACCATGGCCTTCAGATTTTTTTGATCGGCCCGCAAAAATATCAGAGGTGACCGTTACCTTTGTTCCCAAGGTTTCTTTCAAGAAATCCCCAAGTCCCCCCGGAAAATGGAACACAGCTTCATGTGCAACGGAATCGAGTTCTTTGACGAGTGACGGATCACATTTCCAACGAATTTCGACGCCCGGTTGAAGATAGGCCTTCGCTCTTGCCATACGAAATAATCGCGCGGCTTTGAAATGGGCTTTCGCCCCAAAAATTTCAGGGTCGGGATGAAAACGGACTTTGGTACCACGACGATTATTCACCCCGCCTAATTCAATCAGCTTGCTGGTTGGCTTACCTTGTCCAAATGTCATTTTATAAAGCTGTTTATTCCGTGCGACCTCGACCTCTAGGACGTCAGACAGCGCGTTAACAACAGACACACCCACACCGTGCAACCCGCCAGATGTTTCATACGCGTCACTGGAGAACTTACCACCCGAATGGAGCTCCGTCATAATGACTTCGAGTGCAGATTTTTTGGGATATTTAGGATGCGCGTCAATTGGAATACCGCGCCCATTATCGGAAACAGATAAATATCCATCTTTATCAAGCTCGACTTCTATTCGGGTCGCATGACCTGCCACCGCTTCGTCCATCGAGTTATCAATCACTTCAGCAAATAAGTGATGCAGAGCGCGGTCATCCGTTCCGCCAATATACATGCCAGGGCGCAAGCGCACGGGCTCCAAGCCTTCTAAGACTTCAATGTCTTTGGCAGAATAAGCCGCACTGGCGGCTTGTGATTTTTGACTTTCGAAGAGGTCTTTTTTGCTAGACGCGGACATAATTTCCAAAATTTAAATGTGAATCAGTCGCCAGTATGGATTAATACCACACGCGTGCAACGGCCAAAATCAAAGATTTCAGACAATGCCGTCCGACGCCCTCAGAACTCAACAGAAAAAGTGCCTAGAATAAGAGCCTAAAGACGATCCGACCCGTGTGCCGAATAAATCCATCGCGAATGTCACTATCATAGTCAAACGCAAAGGATGAGTATTTCGACCCTGCCGCGACTGTGAAGCCAAGCAAGAAGCCATCATCTGGGAAATCTTCGCCCGTAATCGTGAATGGCGTGTTAAACCCTGCAAAACGACCTGATGTGATAACAGGATCATTCATAAACTCAGTACGATAACCCGCGCGAATGGACGGACGTATCCATGTGCGTTTCCCCATAAACCGCGCGCCGAGATTTAACATAGCGGTCGCAGAGCCAACTTCGACTGTCCGCTTATCGATATCCAGCGCAATGCCTGAATCTCCAGATTCCGTATATCCTTGCTCTGTCAGGCTAAGATAGTCGACAGAAACGACGGGACGTGCCCAATATTTGTCAGAGAACTTCACATCATATCCGGCCTTTAAGCTGGCATTATAATGTGTGCCTGACCAATCGCCGTCCGCGCTTGCATTGTAATCATTGATTTCGACCATACGGCGGCTTTCAAAATCATTATAACCCCCGCCAATATAGGCATCTACGCCCAGATTACCTGTTGCGTAACCTGCATATAAACCGCCTTGCAGTGTGACAATATCCAAAGGATCATCTTGTCCAATCACGTCCTCAATCTCGGTAGACGCAAAACCAAGGTTTACACCAACCGCATGGAAAGGCCCGATTGCTTTATCCATACCCGCCATAAAGCCGAAGCCATATCCGCGATATTGTTCTGATAATCCTGCCAATTCACGGTCTGCAAAATATGCAAATTCTTCGATCCAAACGCCACCTGGGCGGTCTGGCGAACGACGTGTTGTATCCAAATGAGACCCAACCGCGCCCGTTGCACCGTCAACATTGGCCAAAATATATTGGCGTCCCGCCGCTGCAAATTCAGGCAAGAGCTGATTATATGCCTGATTAAATTCATTGCCATCGGTGATGTTAATCAACGCATTCGCAAGAGATGCATTATTTTCAAGCGCTTCAAACGCTGAGGCAAATGTTGCCGTTTGTACATTATCCAAACCTAGTTCTGACGTCGTCCGGAGGTCGAGCGTCACTAAGAGCGTATTCGCGTCACTTGGATCAATTGAATATGTCGTATTATATAGGAACGGCGTCGCCGCAGTGGATAGACCTGCAAGAGACCCTTGAATATCAAGGTTTGCGGCCTTTATGACTTCAAAGCTTTGATTGGCGATCCCGACAACATTTGACAGAATTGGCACGACTGACGCGCCGTCTTCTAAGACCACAGAATTTGATGCGACTAAGGTCGAGACGACATTCGCGTCACCATTGATTGTGGGGCTGAACGTCGACGTGCTGTCGATTGTCGCAGATGTCACATTGATAATATCGGTCGACGTATGCGTGAGAGAACTGCCGTCTGTCACTGATACAATCAGGTCACCGTCCGAGTCGTTTAAAACACCCGAAAATGCAGACCCGCCAGAAAGCGAGAATTGATCTGCGCCAGCGCCGAACTTTAGATCGCCCGTGAGTGTCCCAGATTGGATATCAACAAAATCATTACCGCTTCCCAACAGAACTTGTCCAAGAATGGCCGCAGGCGCAGGTATTACAGAATCCGTCGTATCCGCATCAATCGGAGCCGTTTGTCGGATTGTAACACCCGTCGTATTGGTGGAGACGTCGATGGCAATGACATTGAAAGTTGTTGTTTCTTCATCGACGATGTCTGAAGTACGTCCTGCCGCTTGAATTTGACCCGAATTGTTAATTTCAGTCAAAGTGCCAGACGAATCTCTAATCGCGATCACATCACCATTTCGACCTGTGATAAGGGCAGAGATAGACCCGGTATTTGTAAGCGTCGGCAAGTTTGCCGTGGCAGAAATATCAATAGCCGTCGCGGTTAAAAAGCGAGCCGGAATGATGTTATCAAGATCTGCATAGATTTCGTCAGAGGCTTCGCTGACTTGCGCCAGAATAATGCCTGAGTTATTGATGCGCTCTGCAATCGCATTGTCCCCTAGGACAATCACACGCGCATTGCCTACATCGCCGGCTGCGTCGGCTGTGCCGCTATCACCGCTTCTGAACGTGCTCGCGGTCATAGAACCCTCATTATTAATGCCGCCTGTCAGCGTGGCATCACTCACATAAAACGCAGTGGCATTGATATCATTATAAATGCCCGCCGATGTGATTGAGCCTTGTTGGACAAAGGCATATAATAAATCCGCATCATAATCCGCGTCGGTTGGATCAGTAACGGTCCCAACAACCCCAATCGCAATCGGTGTGCCTTGCCCATCAATCAAAATTGCGGCCGCTTCGCCGAACTGCGATATAGAACTTTGTGATGCAACGCTGGTTGTGACCACGCCCGTTGTTTCATTGGTCGTCGAGCTAAGAACACGTCTTAGGAAAATACCATTGCTGATATTACCATTAACAGAAATAGCAGATCCCGCTTGTAGTAAATCTTCTGGACCCAGTAAGTCACGCACATCTGAAGTTGGACGTGAACCGAAGCGATAGCCCGTATTCGTGATCTGGCCATTATTGCGTAATTGCCCGTCTATCTGACCTGTAACTGAAATCGCTTTCGAATTTTCTCCGCGCGCAGAAATTGCCGCGCCTGAGGCGAGGTCGCCAATGATTTGTCCTTCGACACCTACGGCAACCGCATTCGTACCGACAATCGAAAGCGCGCCGTTAAGGTCCATATCCCCTGTCAGGGTTGAGGGCTGTGCGAGACGAATACCAAAGGAGTCGTTCCCTTCAATTTCAATACGTCCCGCAGATGTTTGAATGACGTTCCCGACAAATGGGCTGGCGCCTGAAATCAAAATTCCTGTCCGGCCTGTACCTTCAGCAAAATCTCCGTCAACAACTCTGTCGTCATCTGTATCGGTTCCTGTAAAGGACTCGACCATTGAGATACTGCCCGCATTCGAAAAGCTGCCAGTGTTTCCGCCTTGGATTTCAACACCCGTAACATTGTCCACATCATTAGAGCTGATTGCGCCGCTATTGATAAGCGTGCTGTCAGAATCGAGTGTAACGGCCGTACCCGACGTAGATAATGTCACGCTTCCATTGCTATCAATGGTGACGTCAGACGGTGTGCCGCCCTCACCCGCCGTAGACGTGTTCACCGGTGTTGTGAGATCGTCCGAGATTGTAACCTGAGCCAAGACAGTGGAGGCATTTAACACAAGAAGCGCAGGGGCTGCGACTGTGAGGAGGAGTCTCTGTAATGTCATCTTAACACTGTCCTTTGCTGTCACTTTGCGGAGTGAAAGCTGTAAATCGAAGTCTATTCTGTACAAATCAGGCGCGAGGCCCAAAACGAGTCAAAATTGTTGTACCCAAACTATTCAATGAAGCCAATGAAAGAATGGTTAGTTTTTGGGAAGGATTGCAGCTCTTACCCCTTTAAAATTCGACACCGCAGAACGTTAAAGAACTGCCAGAAGAGGCACATCAGGCTTTTTGTCAAAATTTTATTAAAAAACAACCCGCACCCTCTCTTGCGAAATACCGCGCGGAATGCCTATCATAGGGCATGAATCTATCAAATCCTAAAACGCTCCTCCTCGGAGCTGTCTCTCTTCTCGCTGTGAGCGCTTGTAACAGCCAAGAGAAAAATCAAGATGCAAATTCGAACTCTGATGACGAAACAGTCGCATTTGCAAGTACATATGTTCCGCTGCCGTCAGAAAGCACGCTTATAAAAAACGCACGTATTTTAGATGGGTTGGGCGGAGAATTTAAAACGGGGTCGGTCTTATTTAAAGACGGCAGGATTATCGAAGTGAGCGATACAGATATTGCCTCAGACGTCGCTATGACAATTGACGCACAGGGCAAATGGGTCACGCCAGGTATTATCGACGTTCATTCACATCTTGGAAATTACCCGTCCCCCGGCGTTCAGGCGCACTCTGACGGAAATGAAATTACGAGCCCGATTACATCAGAAGTCTATGCCGAACATGGTGTGTGGCCACAAGACCCTGGGTTTGACGAAGCGCTTGCAGGCGGTGTCACGACACTGCATATCCTGCCGGGTTCCGCGAACCTGTTTGGAGGCCGCGGTGTCACGCTTCGCAATGTCGCTGCACGCACTGTCCAAGATATGAAATTCCCCGACGCGCCTTACACATTGAAAATGGCCTGCGGCGAAAACCCAAAACGGGTTTACGGCAATAAGGGCGGCCCTGGGTCACGTATGGGCAATGTGGCAGGCTACCGTAAAAACTGGATCAAAGCGGCGGCATATAAAAAGAAACGCGACAAAGCCGGCGATGATTTTAAACGCGATCTGCAACTCGAAACACTTGCCGATGTTTTAGACGGAAAAATCCTTGTGCAAATGCATTGTTACCGCGCGGATGAAATGGTTCAAATCCTTGATATTGCTAAGGAATTCGACTATAAGGTTACAACCTTCCATCACGCAATCGAAGCTTATAAAATTGGCGATATCCTAAAAGACACTGACACATGTGCGGCCATGTGGGCCGATTGGTGGGGTTTTAAAATGGAAGCTTATGACACAATCCGTGAAAACATTCCGTTTGTCCACGCGCAAGGCGCATGCGCAATGATCCATTCTGATTCTGCAGATGGCGTCCAACGCCTCAACCAAGAAGTTGCGAAAACATGGTCAGATGGAAACAAAGCGGGTCTGTCGATTTCTAAAGCCGAAGCGTTTCAGTGGCTAACGTCTAATCCCGCTAAAGCCCTCGGCATTAGTGAGGAAACGGGATCTTTAGAAGCTGGCAAACGCGCCGACATCGTCCTCTGGTCCGCCGACCCCTTTTCGACCTATGCGCGTCCTGAGAAAGTCTTTTTAGACGGCGCTTTAGTGCTGGATACGATTACGGGATTGAAACCCAAAAGCGACTTTAAACTTGGCCAGCCCGGCCATGTAGGAGGAGAATAAGATGTTGAAGACTTTTCTTACGTCCTGTCTTTTGACAACGGCCCTTACGGGTCACGCTTTCGCGCAAAACATATTCATTGATAATGCCAAGGTCGTCACGGGCACAGGTGACGGCATACTCGAAATAACGGATATTATTATAAAAGACGGCGCGATTGTCAGTCTTGGTGCAGACCTGTCCGCACCAGACGGCGCACAAATATTTGACGCCGAGGGTCAATGGGTCACGTCAGGGCTATTCCTACCTTACACGCAGGCTGGTCTTGTCGATATTTCAGGCGAAGCACGGACAAATGACACACGCGCAAGCAAATCTAATACCAGTGTCAGCGAAATGGGAACAGATAGTTTTAATCCCAAAGCTTCTGCAATTTCTGTGACGCGTATTGAAGGCATCACACACGCCGCAATTGTCCCCTCTGCCAGTCATAATATTTTTGGCGGTATTGGGTTTATTGCGAACATGTCGGGTGAATTTGATTCGGTCGTTGATAAAAACGCCTTTGTTTTTGTCCAACTGGGTGAACGCGGCGCAGACCTTGCGGGCGGATCGCGTAGTGCGAGCTTGGCCCAATTTCGCTCAGCCCTAGATGATGCGAGCGCATTTCCCTCGCGCTATAAATCTCCAACGGACGGCGACACGTTGTCTCGTAAAGATGCGAGCGCACTTGCCAAAGCTGCCAGAGGCGCAATGCCGATTGTCATTTCCGTTGACCGCGCGGTCGATATTCTCAACGTCATTGAGATCAAAAACGAATATGGGGGTTTAGACATAATCCTTATGGGCGCAGCCGATGCTTGGATGGTCGCAAATGAGATTAAAGCCGCAGGTGTGAAAGTCATGGTCGATCCCCATGAAAACCTGCCCTCCAGCTTTCAAGCGGTGGGTGCGCGCGCCGATAATATTATCTTGCTCGACGAAGCGGGTGTGGATTACGCCATCATGAATTACACCCAAGATGTGGGTCATAATGGTCGACTTCTGCCGCAACATGCGGGCAATGCTGTCGGGAACGGCCTATCATGGGACAAAGCGTTCGCGGCGATATCCACAACACCTGCCCGTTGGTTTGGCGTTAAAGGCGGCACTATTGCAACGGGTGTCGACACACTCGTCGTTTGGGACGGCGATCCGCTCGAAGTGACTGTCTCGCCAAGTTTTATGATGATCGACGGAAACGTCCAAAGCCTCAAAAGCCGTCAGACGGAACTACGCGATCGTTATAATCCGCTGAGCAAAGAGACGAAGCCGCACAAATACCGATAATCATAAGGTTGACCTCTATATTTATGTCAACTGCGTTACCGATTTAACAGCGTGAGCGCCATCAGGAGTTTGGGTTTATCAGCTGTGAAACCACTTCTCACCCAGAGGGCTTTTAGTGCCTCTAACTTACGGCCCATTTCGGGGCCGTTTTTCACGCCTGCATCCTGTAAGTCTTTGCCAGACAACGGAAATTCTGGCGGTGTCCATCCCATCGCGAGATCGACAAGGCTCATCCAACGCGAACTTTTAATCGGGTCTTCTTCGCCTGCCGCGCGTAACCTGGCACGGTCAATCACGACTTGTTTTCCCGCTAAATAAATCGCTTTGCGCATGTCGCGCTCATGCGCGAACGGGTCCAGCGCAGTGCCGTCTTCGACCCAATTCTTTAGGCGGTTTGTTTCGTCTTTTGACATTTTTAAACGTGCGGAAAGTAGCAAAACCTGCAAAGGCTCGCGCGCACAAATCGACATGAGCCGCAATATCGGGTCGGGCTTTATGGCTTCGCGGCGCTCAAGCAGTGCAAGGCGCTCTAGTCCGTCAACATTGGTCGCCTCGGGCAAAAGCGTTTCCAAAACATCATGGGTGAGCATAACCCGCATGGCCCGTTCAGGACTGCGGGTGGAGAGGAGCGTTTTCAGTTCTTTCCAAACCCGTTCAGCAGACAATTTTTTAAGCCCTGCCCGTCCGCGACGACACGCATCCAACGCCGCTTTGTCCAATTTTGCGTCGCCCACATAGGACGCAACAAAACGGAAATAGCGTAAGATACGCAGATAATCTTCTTCGATACGGTCATCCGCAACGCCGATAAACCGGAGTTTCTTCGCCTCTAAATCCGCGACGCCTTGGCCTGTCGGATCAAAGATTTGCCCGTCAAAATCGGCATAAAGCGCGTTCATCGTAAAATCACGCCTTTGCGCGTCTTCCGCCCAGTCCTTTGTAAAACTTACGACGGCGCGGCGGCCATCCGTTTCGACATCTTTACGCAAGGACGTAATTTCGAACGGGGTTTTATCAATCACAGCCGTAATCGTGCCGTGCGCTTTGCCTGTTGGCACAGACTTTATGTCCGATGTCTGCAAAAGCGCTTCCACCGCGTCAGGCTCAAGCGTCGTAGACAAATCAATATCTGCGACGACATATCCCATCAACGCATTGCGCACGCATCCGCCGACAAATCGCAGGCTACCTTCTGGGAATGTTTCGAATAATTTGGACACGGCGTCGCTGCGCATCCATGCATGATTGGACGGATTAAGAGTTGTCATTTTTCAAATCCTCTTTGCCATAATCGGTATAACATCATGGCGGTCATGCCCCAAATATTGCGGTGTGTCCCGCTATCATCATAGGGCATATCAAATAGGGTCAAAGTCTGTTTATTCCATTGAATATCGCGGCGAACATGATTGTCGGAATCCATCAAGTAGGCAAAAGGCACTTCGAATACATCATCCACTTCGCGCGGATCTGGTGTGATAACCGCGTCAGAGCTCACAATTCCGACAAAAGGCGTCACGCGAAAATCACTATTGGCATCAAAAGATGGCAATCGCCCCAACAGGGTCACGTCGCGCGCCTTGACTCCGATCTCTTCTTCTGTTTCGCGAAGAACCGCCTCTAGCGCTGTCTCGCCTTCTTCGGCGCGTCCACCCGGAAAGGCGATTTGTCCCGCATGGGTGGGCATCGTATCTGGGCGTTGCGTTAAGATCACACGCCATTTTGTGCGTTTGACAAGCGGGATTAGGACGCAGGCACGGCGCTGTTCTTTGCGCGTAATCGCGTCATCCTTTGCCGAAATATCAAGCGGAAGCAAAGCCGCTTCGACCCGCGCAATCAAAGGATCAATTTCATGAATCACAATATAAGGCTCACAATATATCGTTTCTAAACTGTGTGCGCGCCAGCAGGGCCGAGCGGGTAAAACGTACCCAAAGCGTAAATACCAAGTTGCGGCCCGTCTTGTGTTTCGCGCTCTACGGCATGTTCAACCAGTTCATAAAATACGGGACGGCTCAGCGCGGCATCCAAATTCCCGCGTGCATTTACAAAAGGCGACGGTTCCAAAGTCTCAGGATTGGTTTCAACACGCAAAGGACGTTCTGGCCCGACTTCTATAGTGTCGCCAAGGTTTGTCGTAAAAAACACGCGCTGCTCTTGCCCTTCGCCTTCAATATCGACACGGGTGGCGAGGAAATGTCCGCGCTCTACTTTGATTTTAATTTTCTCAACTGGCGTCACAAGGTAAGTTTCGCCGTCATCGTCTTTGCGTAAGATTGACGCGAAGAGTTTCACTAAAGGCGCACGCGTCAACTGCCCCCCTTCATGCCACCATGTTCCGTCCGAACGGATAACCATATCCATCTCGCCGCAATATTCAGGTTCCCATAAATGCACGGGCGGCAGACCTGACCCGTCAGAATTTTCTTTGGCAGACGCCATTAATTTACTGATATCAAAACTCATAAACACTCAGACTTGTTAGGATTTATCACTTATCAAACTTTCACGCTTTTAATGTATCAGGGATAGACAAACGGGGCGTCATGTCCCATTTATTCACCGTGCAAACAGACATAGTTCTGAATGCGACCTATCTTATGTAACTATCCCTATAGGGTTTTCCAATGTCCGTGCAAAAAAACATCTCGACCGTGTCTAATACTTCGAGCGAAATTTCCAAGACCGTTGAGAAAGCTGCCGAAAAAGCGACCGCTCAACTCACGACCGCCAAGGACAGTATAGGCCAAGTGATCTTAGGCCAAGAGAATGTTGTTGATTTAGCCATAACGGCGATCTTGTCAGGTGGACATACGCTTCTCGTCGGTGTGCCGGGTCTGGCGAAAACATTGCTTGTGGACACTTTAGGCACAGTTATGGGACTTGAATCCAAACGTGTGCAGTTTACGCCCGACTTGATGCCTGCCGATATTGTCGGCTCCGAAGTCCTAGAGGAAACAACGAAAGGCAAACGCTCTTTCCGTTTCATCCCCGGTCCCGTATTTTGTCAGCTTTTAATGGCCGACGAGATTAACCGCGCCAGCCCACGCACCCAGTCCGCGCTTTTGCAAGCTATGCAAGAACGCTTTGTCACGGTCGCCGGTGTGCGCCATGATTTGCCAGCGCCGTTCCATGTTCTGGCTACGCAAAACCCGATTGAACAAGAAGGTACATATCCCCTACCCGAAGCGCAGCTTGACCGTTTCCTTTTTCAAATCGATGTCGAGTTTCCAAAACTCGAAACGGAAAAAGAAATCCTTATCGCCACGACGGGTGCAGGCTCTACCACCGCCAAACGTGCAATCACACCGAAGCAATTAATTGAGATGCAAGCGCTTGTGCGTAAGCTCCCGATCGGCGACAGCGTGGTTGACGCGATTTTAACACTCGTGCGCAATGCGCGACCGTCACAAACAACGCTGCCTGATATCAAAGAGTCCGTTTCTTGGGGACCGGGTCCCCGCGCAGGACAGGCGCTTATGCTGGCAACGCGCGCGAAAGCACTCATAGATGGACGCCTTTCGCCCTCCATTGATGATGTTCTTGAACTTGCGGGTCCCGTCCTGAAACACCGTATGGCGCTGAGCTTTGCCGCCCGCGCCGATGGTCAGACTTTAGAAAAAACAATCGCGACGCTCAAAGCGAGCATTGCTTAAGGCCCGTAGGGTCGTTTGAAATTTATGCCAATAAACACGCAAACCCTAAACACGCAAACCCTAGGCCTTCGCCGCAAAGCGGAAAAACTGGCCCAGCCCTATCCGACCTTATTGGCCGAAGCTGAACGCGTGGCTGCAGTCGTCGCGCAAGGCGTACATGGGCGTAGACGTCCTGGACAAGGCGAAACATTTTGGCAGTACCGCCAATATCACAGCTCGGATTCTGCCCAAAGTATTGACTGGCGACGCTCTGCCAGAGGCTCACAAGTCTATGTCCGCGAAACCGAATGGGAAGCGGCCAATACGGTCTATTTCTGGCGTGACGGAAATGCGGGCATGAATTGGCGCTCAAGTGATCGCCTTCCGACCAAGCAAGACCGTGCAAGCGTATTGTCAATGGCGCTAGCGACCCTGCTTATGCGCGGCGGCGAGCGTTGTTCCGTGCTCGGCGAATCTGAACGTCCGCGTTCGGGACGTGTGGGGCTGGAACATATTTCTATGCGCTTAGCAAATTCAGAAGGCGCCTTAAAATCGATAGACGCCTCAATCCCCGCTCATGCGCGACTTATCTTGACGTCTGATTTCTTGGACGGCGCCGAAGCTTGGCGCGCAAGGCTCGCTAAGCTTTCCGCGCGTCCTGCTAAAGGCGTACTGCTCCAAATAATTGACCCTGCGGAACGGGACTTTCCCTATCGAGGACGTGTTAAACTCCGCATGCCCGGCAGTAAGCTTTTAGAGCCCTTAATTGTCGGTCGCGCCGAACGCGCCCAAGCAGAATATAAAGAGAAGTTTGAATTGCACTGCGAAATGATGGCGCAAACTGCGCGGCGTTTGGGATGGCCTTTAATTGTCCACACAACAGATACGCCTCCGAATACGGCCCTGACCGCGCTTTATGTCGCCCTATCAGGCGGCGAAGGTCTATGACGTTAGGCGGTTTGACATTCCTTGCGCCCTTGACGCTTATCGGCCTGATCGCATTGCCGCTTATTTGGTGGCTCTTACGGGTGACGCCGCCCCTCCCTAAAAATGCAGAATTTCCGCCTTTGCGTATTCTGCGCGACGTCCTGACGGAAGAAGAAACTCCAAACAGCACACCGCTTTGGCTCCTCTTATTCAGATTGCTTATGGTCGCATTTATTGTATTGGCCCTTGCCCGCCCCATCATACAACAAGCGCAAGGCATAGAAGATCGCCCGCTTGTGCTCGTGATTGATAATGGGTGGGCCTCTGCCGCGAATTGGGGCGATATTTCCAGCGAAGCCGAAGCACGCATATCAGATGCACGACGTAAAAACCTACAAGTCCTCCTTCTCGCAACAGCAGAGAAAAATCAATCTTCGACATTCGAGCCTGCCAGTGCGGCGATGAAACGGGTCAAAGCGTTGACGCCGCAACCTTATGAGGGCGATATTGATCCCGTTATTAAGGCCTTAAGCGCAGTAGACATTTCGCCGTCTAATGCCGTGTGGTTATCCTCTGGCGTGGATTACGGAGACGCGCAACGGGTTGCAACAGCGCTAAATCCTGCAAAAGGATTAGAGCGTTTAGTCCCCACATCCGAAACCTTGCCCCTGCTTCCGGGACGTATCGAAGAGACCGCAAACGGTTTACGGACGCTTTGGTACCGCCTTGATAAATCAAGCCTCAGAGGGTCAGAGATCACATTAAATGGTCGCGACGGGCGCACAATTTCCCGCGAAGATATAAGTTTCACGCCGGGTGATACGACCGCGTCCGTAGAGTTTACATTGCCCGCAGAGCTTAGAAATAGAATTGCCTCCATTCGCGCAGGCGGGACATTATCGGCAGGGTCTATACATTTACTGGATGATAGCTGGGGACGCCCTCTGATCGGTATTATCTCAACTGGGGATAGCGGCGGTAGCCCGCTTCTGTCTGGGAACTTTTACGCTGAAACAGCCCTAAAGCCTTATGCCGATATTTTTGAGGGTCAAATAGAAGATCTTCTGCCCCTCGCGCCGAGCATTATACTGATGCCCGATGATGCCCGCATTGAAGATAACAGCCTTACGGAATTTGTTGAAACAGGCGGGCTTCTGATACGGTTTGCAGGCCCTAAACTCGCCAAACGTCGCGACGCGCTTTTGCCCGTTGCACTGCGCGAAGGCGGACGGGCTTTGGGCGGCGCGTTGACATGGGAAGACCCGCAATCCCTCGCCCCCTTTATCGAAGACAGCCCGTTTTACGGTCTAAATATTCCAGAGGACATCCGTGTCTCGCAACAAGTTATGGCAGAGCCCGGGACGGAAACAGATAACCGCACATGGGCGCGCCTGTCTGATGGTTCCCCAATTGTGACCTCAAGCCAGAACGGGCTAGGACGCATTGTTTTGTTTCATGTGACTGCAGGGCCAGAATGGTCAAACCTCGCCGTCAGCGGACTTTATGTCGATATGCTAAGACGTCTGCTCCCCCTCGCGCGCTCAGAACCCCGCGAGACAGTTGAAACGCAAAGCGACTGGGTCGCCGAACGGGTCTTGAACGGGTTTGGACGCTTAGAGCCGCCGCGCCCTGACGTCTCAAATATCGCAGATAAAGATTTTGCAACAACGCGTCTCTCGTCCCTCACCCCCCCTGGTCTTTATCGTCAGGGCACACGGCGCAAAGCCTTAAACGTAGTGAGTGACCCAGAAAGCTTGCAAAAAGTAAGCCCAATATTTGGAATAAAAGATGGCCGATACGGCGAAACAATTGCCCGAACTTTTGGCGGACTCTTGCTAGGGTTTGCCACCATTGCTCTGATACTCGATGCAATTATCGCTTTGATCGTGTCGGGTCGAATTTCCAATCTTATCCCGCGACGAAGCGGCGCCGTTATCGCACTTGGTCTTGCGAGTTTGATATTTATGCCGATCGATAGCTTTGCGCAAAGCCCTGACAACGCCGCACCTGAACCTGCGCTTGGGCTTTACTTGGCTTATGTAAAAACGGGCGATAGCCGTGTCGACCGTATGAGCGAAGGCGCTATGCGTGGTCTGCAAGACGCCTTGACCAAGCGCACGACAATTGAACCCGAAGGCGTGGCAGGCATTGACCTCGCGACAGATACGCTCGTGTTTTATCCGTTTTTATATTTCCCCGTCTCCCGCGACACGCCCGAACTCTCTTTAGAGGCCCGCTCGGCATTAAATGCTTACATGGCCAGTGGCGGTACGCTTGTTTTAGATACGCAAGACCAAGGCGATAAAGTTATCACAGGCGGCATCACCCATCCCGGACTGGCGCGCGTCACAGAAGGCCTTGATATGCCGTCTATCGCGCAAGTTCCCGAAGACCATGTTTTGACGAAATCATTTTACCTCTTGCAAGTCTTCCCCGGTCGTTGGGCCAATGGTCGCGTTTGGGTCGATCGCAGCCAAAGCGGCAACTCACAAGACGGTGTCAGCCGCATCATTATTGGCAGTAATGATTGGGCCGCAGGCTGGGCGATCACAGAAGACGGAGAGCCACTAGCGACGCTCGAAAACGATATTGTCAAACAACGCGAGATGTCACTTCGGTTTGGGGTGAATTTGACTATGTATGCTTTGGCAGGAAACTATAAAGCCGATCAGGTCCATGCCGCCGCCCTTGTGGAGCGTTTGGGACAAAACAAAAAGATTCCGCAAAACCTTGGGCCAAGAAAACCATGATAGGCGTGTTTTCAATAACGGGCCTTGTCGGCATATTTGGGATCGACTCTATAGCGATTGATCCGCTTTTATCGATTCCAATTATTTCTGTGTTGGGCGGACTTGCCGTGTTTGCGGCCATTATTGGTGCGTTAGGTCGGCTGAAAACGCTTATCCCGCGCTTGATTGCTGCGCTTGCCCTTATCCTTGCTCTGTTAAATCCTCAAACCGTCATCGAAGAAAAAGATCCGTTAAAGGATGTTGTTTTAGTTTTAAAAGACCAGTCCGAGTCGATTTCTTTGGGAACACGCAGCGCGCGAATGGACCGCGCCTATTCCGCTCTGCAGTCCAAATTGCAAGAAAAGGGCAATCTTGAAATCGTCAATGCTGTCATTCCCGCTAGCACGGATGGGACGCGCATGACAACGGCCCTAATTGAAGCCTTAAGCGACATTCCAAGAGAGCGTTTTGCAGGTGTGATCGCGCTTACAGATGGTCAAATCCATGATCTGCCCAAACAGGTCGAAGCCCTCTTGCCCGAAGGCGTGCCCTTTCACGGTCTTATCACAGGAGATCCGAATGTCAGAGATCGCCGTATTCGCGCGCTTCTCGCGCCGAAATACGGCCTCGTGGGCGAACAAGCAGAATTTGAAGTCATGGTCGATGATGACGGGTTTGAAGGCGAGCGCGCGCAAATCGAGATTAAAGTCAATGGCGACCTGCAAGGACGGTTTAGCGCCGTTATTGGCGATAAAGTCTCTATCCCTGTCGAGATTGAACGTCGCGGAACAAACACAATTGAGTTGTCTGTGCAATCCGTCGAAGGTGAATTGACCCGCGTCAACAATACATTCGTCTCAGAATTTTCAGGCATACGTGACCGCATGCGGGTTTTACTCGTGACAGGCTATCCGCATAATGGCGGCCGAGCTTGGCGGAACCTTTTAAAAAGTGACCCGTCTGTGGATCTGGTTCAGTTTACGATTTTGACCAATCCGCGTGTGAAAAACCCGAATGCTGGCCAAAGAGAGCTGTCTTTGATTGCCTTCCCAACACGTCAATTGTTTGAAGAAAAACTGACAGAGTTTGACCTCATTATCTTTGACCAATTTAGACGCCGATTTACCCCTGGTCGATCAGGTCGGGCCGTGCCAATCTTGCAGCCCTATTACCTACAAAATATTGCGGAATATGTCGAAAGCGGCGGGGCGCTCCTCGTGGCTGCGGGCCCGTCCTTTGCCTCAGAAGAAAGCCTCTACCGCTCGCCCCTTGCAGCCGTCCTACCGACCCGCCCAACAGGCGAAATGCTCCAAGAAGGGTTTACGCCAGAATTGAATGAAAACGGACGCAGACATCCGATTACCGCCCCCTTTGCGGGTAAAGACGACCAAACATGGGGACGATGGTTTCGGATTATCGAATCCAATGTCGTCAGCGGCAATGTCTTAATGGAAGGTCCAGACGCGGAACCATTATTGGTTATTGAAAAAGTTGGTAAAGGCCGTGTGGGCATGGTGTTGTCCGATCAAGCGTGGCTCTGGGCCAAAGGGTTTGAGAGCGGCGGGCCGTATTCAGAGATGTTTAGACGGCTTTCACATTGGTTGATGGGCGAACCTGATTTGTCAGCTGAAAAAGTCTCAGGCCGTATTGAAAATAACGCCCTTAAAATAGAACGTCGAACACTGACCGATGACGGCCAAGCGGTCACGGTTGAACGCCCAGACGGCACCAGTGAGACTGTCACGCTCTCAAAGGCCAGTAACGGGGTTTATCGCGGCGAACTGCCTGTCACAGGGCAAGGCGCCTACCGTATATCCGACGGAGATATATCAACTGTTGCGGCTGCGGGATCGCTAAACCCTAAAGAGTTTTCAAACCTTCGCCCGACAGCGGATATTTTACGCCCTCTTACAAATGCAACGGGCGGCGGCATATTTTTTACATCAAAATCGGGGACGGATATTGATGAATTTGTACCAGAGATACGCGCAGTAAAAATGGGCAAAGCTGCCTCTGGCGACGACTGGATGGGACTTCGCGCTTATGATGCATTTACCGTGCGCGACTCGCGACGTGCGCCCTTTGCACCGGGCTTGGTGTTCTTTTTGATCGCCCTTTTGGGACTAAGCTGGGCCTGGTGGCGCGAGGGACGATAGGCCGTCGGATTGATTGGCTATATTTTTTCAATCTAGTTTAGCGTTAATTAGGTAATTTAAGCCAACATATGTTTAGGGACGTTCCGAATTGAGTACGACGCAGCGAGTATCCCTTACGACTTAAACGGACAGAGTAGGATTTAATATGCGACGCTTACCCTTCATCCTACTGATTGCGGCCAGTTTTTCTTTAAGCGCCTGCATTGTTGCAAAGACGACCGGCAAGGTCGCCGCCCTGCCCTTTAAAGCCGCTTACGGCACAACAAAGTTTGCAGGAAAGTCCGTTTACAATACGGGGAAATTTGCAGGGAAGTCTGCGATTGCCACAGGCAAGGGTGTTTATTATGTCGGCTCTGTACCCGTAAAGATCACGAATAAAGCGTTGGATACAACAACCAAGGTTTTAACGGTCACAACACAAGTCGTCACATTGGGCGGAAAAGTCATGACCGTCAGCCGACAAATTCAATCGTCACAACTCGACGCAGAACTCGCGGGCATAAGATCCTCCGCAAATGTTTTAAGCGTTGTCATTGATGCTTTTTCTTAAAACCTAATCGCGTTAAGGCGCGACACGCTCACCTCACTAAAAGTTTATTTAAGTTCATCCTGCTTGAATTGAGCTTTAGACGCATGTGTGTTATGACGGTTTAACACATGGAGAGTTATATGCGTCGTTTGATCTTATCTTCTATCGCTTTGGTTTCATTTGCTTTTGCAGCGCCTGCATTTGCAAAAGGTAATGGGTTTGAAACGACGATAACGTCGCCTCTGAATACACCTGTAAAAATCGAAGTAGTGATAGGCGATGACCTCGCTTACAGAGCGGATAACCTCCCTAAGAAACTCTCGGACAGATCATCGCGTCGGTTTAATGCGACATTTGGAAATAATGGCTATCTCGGCGAACGGGATTTAAACCGTCTTGCGGAACGTCTACAAAGGAATGTTGAAAAACGGCTTATGAAAAAAGGTGTCGCGGTCGACAATATGTCCCCGACAACCCTTCGGATTGTTATCACGGATGCAAAACCTAATCGTCCAACATTTAATCAGCTTAGAAAAGAACCCAATTTGTCATTCCAAAGTTTTGGTTTGGGCGGTGCAGAGATTCAAGCGGAACTGATTCAAGCAGGCGGCACGTCATACGGCGATATGTCTTACAGATTTTTTGAATCCAGCATTGAACATAGCCAGCATAATTCGACATGGTCGGATGCCAATCGCGCCATTGACCGTTTTGCGAGAAATGCCGCAAAGACTCTTCAATCGAAAACTTAGATCCCTAAAGATTTCGCTTTAGAGTTCCGTCTAAGCAATGCCTGTGACCTTATGGGTTTGCAGGCTTAGCCGCCATTTTGGGTGCGCGAGACAATATTGAATGGCGTTTTCGATATTTTCAGATTGCTTCGGGTCGTCGAGCGGCTGCAAACAGAAATGCGAAAAATTGAGCTGTTCGAAATCCGTTGGTTTGTTTTCTTTTTGCGGAAAGACGAGCTTTAATTCGTCACCCTGTGTCTGAACCAGTTCGGCATTGGCTTTTGGGCTCACACAAATCCAATCCAGACCTGCTGGCGCGCGCACAGTGCCGTTCGTTTCAACCGCGACTTTAAACCCACACGCGTGAAGCGCGTCAATCAATGCGGTGTCGAGCTGCAGGAGCGGTTCCCCGCCCGTACACACAACCCATTTCTGGCCGCCGCCAACCCACATTGCGTTTACAGTTTCGGCCAAAGCCTGCGGGGTTTTAAATTTTCCGCCCCCCGGCCCGTCTGTGCCGATAAAGTCTGTATCGCAGAACTGACAGACTGCGGACGCCCTATCGCGCTCTAGCCCCGACCATAAATTACAGCCTGCAAAGCGTAGGAATACTGCGGCAATACCCGTTTGCACGCCCTCGCCCTGCAATGTCAGATACATTTCTTTTACAGAATAAGTCATGCGCAATACGTGTCCCAACCGACGGCGCGCAATTCACAGGCAGGGCATGTCCCGCATCCATATCCCCAATCGTGCAAAACGCCGCGCTCGCCCAAATAACACGTATGGGTGAAGGTGCGAATAATCTCGACAAGTGCCGCTCCGCCGAGACGCTCTGACAACGCCCATGCCCCTGCCTTGCTTAAATGCATAAGGGGGGTATCGAGCGTAAATGTTCGGTCCATTCCCAAAGAAATTGCCATCATAGTCGCGTCCAAAGTCTCGGCGCGACAATCCGGATAGCCTGAAAAATCCGCTTCGCACATGCCGCCTATCAATGCGTATATTCCGCGGCGATATCCCAGCGCCGCCGCAAAGTTTAGAAATATCATATTCCGACCTGGAACAAATGTGCTCGGCAGGCCTGTTTCGTTCAACGTGATTTCTACGTCGCGTGTCAAAGAGGTCTCGCTAATTGCGCCAAGGTTTGACAGGTCAATAATATGATCGTCCCCCAAACGCTTTGCCCAGTCCGTATTTAAACCCTTTATGCGGTCACGCACATCCGCACGACAGGTCATTTCAATATTATGACGTTGGCCATAATCAAAACCGACGGTTTCGACATGGTCATATCGATCCAATGCCCATGCAAGACATGTCGCAGAATCCTGACCGCCAGAGAACATTAAGAGGGCTTTTGTAAAATCACTCATAAGCGCGCCTATATCGCTAATTTTTGGGGATGACCAGACTTAGGGCAAAATTCTGGCATAAAACTTGAACCTACAACCACACGCCCCGTTTTAAACGGGACATAAAATAAAAGCGGTGGCTGACTTATGTTAAAACGAAAAATATTTTTAGGTTGGATCGCCCTTGAACTCGCAGCTCTGCCCGCCGCAGCGCATATCTTCAGCAAGGTTAACTTTCAATTGCCGCAGCGCGTTACAGCCGTCGAAGTCGCGTCTGAGCCCGGAAATATCACCTTTATGGTAAATTCTAACGCCCCATTTGTGGTCATAACCGAAGGCGGTGTCACAGATTTTGAGGTTTACGTAAGTGATAGCGGCAAAATCAACGGCAATGTTTACGGCGAAAATGCTCAACTTCCCGGTAAATCTTTCATCTGCGCCAAAACTAACACAACGACGCCAAATGCGATATACTTTGCAGAACGCGAAACTGAAGTCAGAAAAGGCCCGATTTTAACACGGGCCATTCGGGTCGATATTGCTTATGACCCCGACCTTAATCCCAAATTAGATATAATCTCAGAAAATGAGGCGCAAGGCCTGATGCGCGCGCCGGCTTGCGAAAAAGAGGTCTAGGGCAATCCTGTTGGAATAATTTTCTCGCGCACATGCGATTGCTCTGGTTAATTGGCACAGGGTATGGCAAACCGCGCGTGATATGAGTACGCCAGCCCCACAAGACGCACGCAGCGGCGGAACCGCTTTTGCCGCCCAGATCGAACGCGATAAAACCAACCGCACCAAAGCTCGGTCTCTAAAGCCCTTGCGCTATCTATGGCCGTTCGTTTCGCGCTATCCCCTCTGGCTCATTGGCTTCCTTGTTTTCCTCACCCTCTCTGCAATCACAAGTCTCGCCCTTCCTGGTGTCGGGAAAATTATTGTCGATTGCGGATTTGGTGGCGGCGAAGTTGACGCCGCTATTTGCGGGCGATTTTCAATTGACCAAGGGTCTGACCTTGGCCCCTATTTTAAATTTGCAATGATATTTGCCGTTCTGTTTTCAGTGTTCGGAAGCCTGCGATTTTATTTCATCACCATACTTGGCCAGCGCGTTATCTCTGACATTCGTCAATCTGTTTACTCCAAACTCCTGACGCTCAGCCCGACTTATTACGAGAAAGTGCGAACAGGTGAAATCCTCTCGCGCCTGACAACAGATACAACTTTAGTAGAAACCGTTGTCACGGGATCCGTGTCATTTGCCATACGCTCTATTGCGATGATCTTAGGCTCTATCGTCATGATGTTCATCGTCAGTTGGAAATTGGCGCTCATGGTTTTGGCGATTGGCCCCGTCATCATCCTCCCAGCTATTATTATTGGTAAACGTATTCGTCGACTCTCTCGCCAAGGACAAGATGAACTTGCAGGCGCATCTGCGCGCGCAGGCGAAGCCTTGGGCAGTATCCAAACCGTACAAGCCTTCACTCGCGAAGGCGCAGAAGACGCTGCATTTTTTGAAGCTATAGACGCCAACTTCAAATCACAAAAAGCCCGCATCACGACTCAGACCTGCTTAACGGCGCTTATATTCGTTATCTCGCTCTGCTCGATTACGGCCATTTTATGGTTTGGCGCAAATTCTGTCGCCAAAGGCTGGCTCTCTGGTGGCGATATTGTGGCCTTTACGCTCTACGCCTTTTTTACAGTTTCAAGCGCGGGAGCCTTAACTGAGACGTGGACGAACCTGCTCCGCGCGGCGGGCGCGTCCGACCGATTGGTTGAGATCCTAAACTCTGAGACGGATATAACAGCACCGGATAACGCAGGCGCGTTCGAGCATGTTGTCGGCGAGGTTGCGTTTGAAAATATCAATTTCTCATATCCGACACGTTCTGAAGAACAAGCGCTGCATGATGTCAGCTTTACGGTAAAGCCTGGTGAAACCATTGCCCTTGTCGGCCCGTCTGGCGCAGGGAAGTCCACAATCTTTCAACTTCTTTTGCGGTTTTATGACCCGCAATCAGGGCGCGTCACAATTGACGGCACGCCTATTCACCTCAACGATCCTGAAAGCGTCAGGCGCAGTTTTGCGATTGTGCAGCAAAATACACCGCTCTTTTCAGGCAGTGCTATGGACAATATTCGCTATGGTCGGAACGGCGCATCTGACGCAGAAGTCATCGCAGCCTCTAAAGCGGCCTTTGCTTATGACTTCATTACGGCTCTGCCAAATGGGTTTGATACAGATTTAGGCGAACGCGCGACGACTCTCTCTGGCGGGCAAAGGCAACGTATCGCGATTGCCCGCGCCATATTGCGCGACGCCCCGATATTGCTACTGGACGAAGCCACGAGCGCACTAGACGCCGAAAGCGAACAGGCTGTGCAAAAGGCCTTTGAAACCCTATCTAAAAACCGCACGACACTCGTAATCGCCCACCGTTTAGCAACAGTACGAAAAGCGGATCGTATCATTGTAATCGATGCGGGTAAGATCGTAGAGACAGGCACGCATGACACGCTCGTCGCCCAAGGCGGCCTATATGCGCGCCTTGCGGAACTCCAATTTAACCTCACTTAACTTAAAATCAGTTAGAACATATCACCTAAAACAGACGCGCCGTCTTCGGCTGTCGTAGCAACCGCGCGCATCGGCGCGAACATGTTCATACCGAGTGCAGACAAATTAGTGACTTTAGGGGCAATCGCAGGTGTGCGGTTCTCCCAGTCTTCTTTTGATGTTACATTCACTGTACCCGTATGGGCATCCAGACAAATCATATCGCCCGTTTGAATTTTACTTATCGGCCCCGCTTCGAGCGCTTCGGGATGCATATGTATGGCAGACGGAAATTTACCCGATGCGCCCGAAAGCCGACCATCCGTCACCATTGCAACTTTAAAGCCTCGGTCTTGCAGAGTTCCGAGTATCGGCGTCAGCTTGTGCAATTCTGGCATGCCATTCGCCCGTGGCCCTTGGAAGCGTAGGACAACAACAAAATCACGCTCCAGCTCTCCTGCCTTGTGCATCTCTGCCAGTGCGTTTTGATCTTCGATCACGATAGCCGGGGCTTCGACGCGCCAATGCTCGCGCTTAACGGCAGAGACTTTCATCACGCTGCGGCCAATATTTCCTGTCAAAACTCGCAGGCCGCCGTCAGGGCGGAACGCCTCACCTACAGTCGTCAGAACCTCTTTGTTCAAACTCTCTGCTGGGCCAGTTCTAAATAAAACTGTGTCCGCCTCAGAATGACTATTTCGAATGGGTTCGCGCGTATATTCCACTAAACCCTCGCCGCCAGCTACTGTCGTCACATCTGCATGCATATATCCAGACCCGAGGAGTTCAGAGACTAAATACGCCATACCGCCCGCCACGTGGAAGTGGTTCACATCCGCACTGCCGTTTGGATAAATTTTGCAAATCAACGGTGTAACAGCGGAAATATCAGAGAAATCATCCCAGTTGATTAATATACCAGCAGCGCGCGCAATCGCGATTAAATGGATCGTGAGGTTCGTTGAGCCGCCTGTGGCCATCAGTCCGACCAAACCATTTACAATCGCTTTTTCGTCTACGACATTTGCGATGGGTGTGAAATCAGTTCCCATATTCGTGATCTGTACGGCTCTGCGCGTCGTTTGCGCCGTCATAGCGTCGCGCAAGGGTGTGTTCGGATGAATAAAAGATGAGCCAGGTAATTGAAGTCCCATGACCTCCATCAACATTTGATTTGAATTGGCCGTCCCGTAAAAGGTGCAGGTTCCGGGCGCATGATAGGACGCGGCCTCGGCCCGTAAAAGCTCTTCGCGACCGACTTTTCCATCGGCAAATAATTGCCGGACGCGCGCTTTTTCAGGGTTTGTTATACCCGACGGCATCGGGCCAGCGGGAGCAAAAATGTGCGGAAGATAGCCATAACGCAATGCGCCTATAAGCAGTCCGGGGACAATTTTATCGCAAACGCCCAAATGAATAGCCGCGTCAAACATGTCATGTGACAGCGCAACCGCCGTGCTCATGGCGATAATATCTCTGGAAAACAGGGATAATTCCATCCCGTCTTGACCTTGGGTTACGCCGTCGCACATGGCGGGTACTCCGCCTGCCACTTGCGCTGTCGCGCCATTGCGCCGCGCGGCATGTTTGATGATTGAGGGGAAACGCTCAAATGGTTGATGGGCAGACAGCATGTCGTTATAGGCGGTTATGATACCAAGGTTTGGCCACTTTGCGCCGAGGAGTTCTGTCTTTTCATGCAAGGGGCACGCGGCTGAGGCATGCGCGACATTACCCTCTGACAGGCGTTTTCGGCGCGGGCCTTCCCGTAAGTTTTCCGCGACAGCATCTAAATAAATTTTACGCGTTTTCGCCGATCGTTTAATAATACGCTCTGTGACATCCGTAATTTCAGCATGCATAATAAGGGCCTCAAGAGAATGATTTAAAGATTACCAGAAAACACAGTCAAACGCGACCCTGCCGCGCGAAGTGCCGTGACAGGCGAAGTGTAAACTGATGCGTGCTCGCTTTGCTCAAACACGGCCAGTTTCTCTGGACCTGGAATATAAAGCGCAATCGCGCGTGCGCTCATGACTGCAGGCAGGGTAAGCGTAATTCGGTGCGGGAAAGCGCCTGCCCCCGCACATCCACTTGCATTGATCGCGGCGACTTTGGAGCGGGACGTAATATCAAGCGCCTCTTTTAACCCTATGGAATCAGGAAACCACGAAGCAGTATGGCCATCCGTGCCCATCCCCATGACACACATGTCATAGGGAAAAGGCATGTCATTTAAAGCGGTCTCAACCGCGTTCAAACCTTCTTGCGGCGTGGCATTATCTGTTTTCAAGTCAATAAACCGTGCAGATACAGCGTCGTTTTGGATAAGTGCCTGTAAAATAGAGGCGGCATTTGAACCTTCAGACTCGCGGTTGACCCAGCGATCATCGACAAGGCTAATTGTGACACGGCTCCAATCCAAATCCATTTTCGAAAGTTTTTTATAAACGGGGATAGGACTATTGCCCCCAGAAACCATGAGCGATGCAGAGCCACGGATAGAAATCGCCTCTTTAAGCGTCTTACAAATCATTCTTGCAAGACGTTCAGACACGTCAGAATCGGACTTAATATGTTTGAAATTATCAGTCTTTGACATGTTTAAGTTTCCGACCATTTGCGGCCATCCTGCTTAAGCATGTCCTCCGCTTCGCGTGGCCCGTCATTCCCTGACGGATACAACTCTACGGGTTGCTCTACGTCTTTCCAGCCTTCTAAAATTTGGTCGACCCAAAGCCAAGCTTGCTCAACTTCATCGCGACGCATAAAGAGCGAGAGGTTCCCCCTCACAACATCCATCAAAAGGCGTTCATAAGCATCTGGATATCGGACGGTAAAATTATCGGCATAAGCCAAATTAAGTGGCAATGTTTTCAAGCGCAGTCCCCCTGCACCGGGTTCTTTTATTTCCATCCAAAGACGCACGGCTTCGTCAGGTTGAAGACGAATGACGAGGCGGTTGGGGTTCAAATGCGTATTCTCACCAAAAACGGAATGCGGCACGGGTTTGAATTGTATTACGATTTCAGACCGACGGGATGCCATCCGTTTCCCCGTTCGCAAATAGATCGGCACACCTGCCCACCGCCAGTTTTCAATTGAAGCCTTGATCGCGACATATGTTTCTGTCGTACTGCGGTCGAGGCCCACATCACTTAAATAATCCGTGACGCTTTCTTCTTCTATGTGGCCGCGTGTATACTGACCCCGGACCGTGACATCCTCGACCGTATCGGCCGTAATGGGACGTAAAGCCCTGAGAACTTTGAGTTTTTCGGTTCTTACATCGTCGGCAGATAAAGAGGCCGGTGCCTCCATTGTTGTCAAACATAGGAGCTGCAGCAAGTGGTTTTGCACCATGTCCCTTAGCGCGCCAGACCCGTCGTAATATGCGCCGCGGCCGCCAACCCCAATAGATTCTGCCGCCGTGATTTCAATGTGATCTATGGCTGAGTTTGACCAAAGCGGCTCGAATAGTATATTTCCAAAACGCAAGGCTAAGAGGTTCTGAACAGTTTCTTTCCCAAGATAGTGATCGATTCGGTATATTCTGTCTTCGTCAAAGACTTCACCTACACCCGCATTAATGGCTCTTGCAGATTCGTAATCTGTACCGAGAGGTTTTTCCAATACGACGCGTGAGGTTGTGCCCACAATACCCGCAGATTTCAAACCTCGGCAGACATCGGCAAATATTCGAGGCGGCATAGCGAGATAAAAAACACGAATTTTTTCATCTGGATCCGCGAGTAATTCTGACAAGCCCTCCCAGTTTGCAGAGCTCTTCATGACATCAATGGAAACGTAGTCGATAAGCTTTGCAAATGCGGCCCACTTATCCTCGCAAAACACATCATCTTTGGAGAATTGATGATAGGCTTCTTTTATAAGATTAAGATACTCAGTCCGACTATGCTCTGTTCGCGAGACACCAACGATTTTACTATCCGCGGAAATTTGCCCATCACAATATCTATGAAATAAAGACGGTATAAGCTTTCGCCGCGCTAGGTCCCCTGTACCGCCAAAGACAATGATCTCAAACGGGGCAACAGGAACAAAGCTTGATGCAGACGCGGGTTCTTCCCCATCATCAGAAGATTTTTTGTGCATTTTCTCTTCAGTCATATACGAGCCTTTAATCGAAAACGGGCGTTTCAGCCTTTATGACAGCGCTGTCATTCATTATTTACATATATTATAGCGTTTCAGATAGCAATGAGCGCGCTTACTTTCCGAAGTCGAACGTGTTTTTATTTGGCGTAAAAACATACGATCGTGCGATTACGTTGCACGCGCTCGCCTTTAACTGTCTCAACACATTTAAAAGTCGCGATAGCGTGTAAAATCCGACTTTTTTCAGATCGCACAAATTTTTAGACAAAAAAAAGGCCACCTAAAAGGTGGCCTTAATCAAAATTCTAAGTCTAGTTACGGACTTGCAGGAAGTGTATCTGCATCATCATCTTCAGATGCGATAACAGCAACCGCTGCAATTGCGCCGATACCAGCCGCAAGTAATGCGAAGTTTGGCGTAGCAACAGGACCCGCGATCGGAGCGGCAATTGGTGCAGGTGCAGGTGTGTAAACTGGAGCAGGCTGAGTTACTGGCGGATTATAAACCGTAACTTCTTGAATTGGCTCAACATATTGCTGAACTGGCTCAATATATTCTTGCATAGGCTCGATATATTCTTGAACTGGCTCAACATACTCTTGCATAGGCTCAACATATTCCTGAGGCTCTACATATTCTGTATACTCAGTATAAGTTTCAGTTGGAGCCGCAAAACATGATGCGTCTTGGCTAAGCGTTGCTTCAACACGACGGTTAAGCGCTTCTTTTACGCCGTCGCCAGTTGGTACGAACGGACTTGTTTCGCCCATGCCGCTTGTTCTGATAATATCAGCAGGAACGCCCATATCGACAAGAAGCTGCTTTGCAGTCGCGGCGCGACGTTGCGAAAGACCAAGATTGTAGGCAGCGTTGCCTGATGTGTCAGTGTGACCAACAAGATCAATGAACTGATCGCCAGAACATGTCAAAACAGTGTCACGCAAGCGGTTAAGCTGCTGCATAACCTCTACACTTTGTCCAGATTTGTCATAGTTGAAATATAGAATTTCAGACATGACAGAAGATGTCTGCGCATTTGCAGCAGTCGCCAAAACGGCGAAACTTGCAGCTGTTAGCGCTAGACGCTTTACATTTTTAATAACCATAATTTCGTGTGACGCAGTTTAAATGCGTCCTCCCACTAATTGAATAACTCGTTCTAAATACAACATAGGTGATAGATTTTCAAGAACATATTACACTTTTTTGATATCTAACCACATATTGACCCTTAAATCCTTATATCGCGGCGAATGGCTGAAACATGAACCGCGCTACATCAGTATATATATAATGTTTTCAAAACGATAAGGGAATATCGTAAAAATTGGCTTTTTTGTGCAAAGGTTGAAAATAATCTGGCATATTCGCCCGCAAAAGATGCATGCGGATTAAAACACACGCATTTATTTGAAACTTTTAGAAACAAAAATCGTTAGTTTTCACGACAGAACTTAAATGACACGCATTATTTGCGCTGATTCCACCTTATCTAATGGTTTTAGCGACGAACCGCCCCAATATACTGCCCCATACCGCATATCCATGCGAATCGAGCGCCCCATCCTCTTTATATAAGTCGGCTTTAATCTTTCCATTACGGGAGATATAGGCCGGCAATAAATCTATGACATCGATTCCAACAGATTTAACGTCCGGCTGTTTTAACAAATGCAGAAAATTTGTGTTTAAATCCTGATTCCAAGCTAGCAAAGACGCATCGCGCGGAATCGGTGTTTGCAAAAAGATCTGGGCCGTTGGATGATTTTTTCTCAGCTGAACAAGTATTCTTACGACAGATTCGGATACATCTTTTGTCGTACGTCCATACACCCCGTCCCCTTCGCCGATCATAAGATAGATCTGTTCAGGCTTATGGCGCGTGAGTAAATGTAGGCGCTTTTCAACACCGCTGGTTGTATCACCTGCGATTCCGTGATTTCTGATATCGGCATCTGGAAAAAGCACGCCCCACATAGCGGTTTCCGTGAGGTCATCCCCAATAAAGATTATACCGCCGACAAGATCAGGCTGCCGATCAATTTCTTGTATTCTGTTTTGATAGTGCGTTTTCGACGCTTCTGTCATAAATACAGGCGCAAAGACAGACGGCACAGCGCGCGCCATTGCGCCCTCATTAACCGATTCTGCAATGGGCAGAGGCAACACCTCTTGGAGGGGCTGAACATCAGCATCCCTACATCCAATAAGAACAAAGCAGAATATCAAAAGAAAAAAAGCGGATATATTCTGGAAATTATTTTTCAAAGCACACCTTATCCTTTGTCCCGAACGGTCACACACATACGGGCCTTTATATTCGATCCCCACCGCCTTTGACGGACACTTTGACTGACAGCGGAATAAGGCCAATTCAAGATCTTATGGCAATTTAGGGAAAATAGAATATCCGTTCGCATGCTCGGATTAACACCTAGCACAGCTACCCGTCCTCTAGGGAAAAATTATATATTTAACCCTGTTATAAAAGCGGACTCGCGAGGCGAACGAGATTTTCAGCAAACATAGCAGGTTTTGAACGTCGTCCATCCCCCCACAATTCAGCATCAACTTCTTTAGAGCTTGAAATATAATCCGACACTATGTTTCGAACATCCGTGCAGTCCTCGGCGGCATGCAAAGCCAATGTGATTTCAAGGTTTAGGTAAAAGCTCCGCATGTCCAGATTGACCGTGCCTAAATAACATACGCTGTCATCGATCAATATGGTTTTCGTATGCAAAAGCCCCTCTTGAAATTCAAAGATTCTAACGCCTGCGTCCAATAGCTCACCATAATAAGATTTGCTGGCAAACCGCACCATCATAGAATCGACTTTTTGCGGGACAATTATGCTGACCTCCACCCCGCGACGGGCCGCATTTGTTAACGCCAACAGCAAAGGCTCATCTGGGATAAGATAAGGCGTTGTGATCATGATATAATCCTGAGCCGTATAGACAGACGAAATAATCGTCTCATAAATCACGCTCGTCGCCATTTCTGGTCCAGACGGAATAATCTGAAGCGGCTTGTTTTTGCCGTGCGTACCGTGAAGGGCTGTGTTCATTTTTAAAACATCAGGGGCAAGCTCTGTTTCAAGGTCTGGAAGCGACGGAATACGGCGCAAGGATTTTCGGTCATGCGTGTCCAAAACATAATCTGTATTAAACACAACGGATAATGCTTCGGCCACATCCCCTTCCATGCGCACAAACAAATCCACCCAAGGCCCAACGGCTTTCTTACGATTAAAATATTTAGGGTCTGCGAGGTTAAAGCTTCCCGTGTAACAAATGTCACGGTCAATCACGATAATCTTACGATGATTACGCAAATCTGATCTGACAAAAAAGGTTTTAACAATACCTGTCGGCAGAGAATCTACGACCTTTACACCAGCAGTTTCGAATTTCGAAATCCATTCCGATTTAAAAAATTTGCGGCTGCCTATGTGATCTGCAATGATACGGCAATCCACGCCGCGCTTGGCGGCCGACATGATGGCCTCTAAAACTTCATTGACCCGCCCCTGCGCCTCTATGATGTAAAACTCTAAAAAGCAGGTTTGACGAGACTTATGAATATCCGCAATCAGACTCGTAAAAATCTCTTCAGGCGTAGATAAAAGCGCCACACGGTTATCAGACCGAATATGAAAGCCTGTGCCTTGCGCGGCAACTTCGCCAATTTTCATGAAAGTATTTTGAACTTCGGGATGATCCTCTACGGCTCCTGATTTCACCGAGAGTTCTTTCTGGTAATACTTCCTGACCATATGCCCAAGGCGCATACGTTTGCGACCCAGCCTGTGATCGCCGATTAACATGTAAATGATCGCGCCAAAAAACGGGAATGAAGCGACGATCAAAACCCATGCCAAAGACGTCCCAACTGGCAGACGCCTAAAAATAACTTTAACTGTAATAATGACAGAAACCACTATATGAGAAATCAATGTCAGTGATGCAAACATGCAAGACCCATCCATAAATATGTTTCGTCCTTAATTAACGCATCAACGCGCAAAAGGCTCCCGCCCTTATGAGAGTTCTCACATATAATATACAAGCGGCAATTGGCGCGCAGCGTGCGACAGATTACGTCACGCGCGGGCACAGGCAATTTTTAAACGTCAAAGCGAAAACAAAGACGCTCGACAATATTGCGGAATTTATGAAGGATTTCGATATTGTCTGCCTCCAAGAAGTCGACCTTGGGGGGCGACGCTCTGGCTTTAAATCTCAAATTGATCGGCTCAAAAAACGGTCTGGATTAGAGCACTCTATTGATCAAACCAATCGCGTGGTTGGGAAAACCTCTATTCACGGGAATGCCATTCTTTCGCGTTTTGAAATCTCGCAATATGGCGACCACAAATTACCAAGCAGAATCCCGGGACGCGGCGCGCTGAGTTGTCATATAAACGGGTTAAACGTTATCAATACACATCTGAGCCTGAACCCAAAAACACAAACAGAGCAGTTGAGTTTTTTAAAAGACCTTATCAAACCCGAAGCGCCTGTTATCATTGTCGGTGATTTAAACTGTCGGTCATCTGCAGCGCATCTAAAGAGCTTTGCCGAGCGGGCGCATTTAAATATTCTGACGCGACCCACTGATAAAACTTATCCAGCATGGAGACCCAGACAAGACTTGGATCATATCATTGCGTCCAAGATATTTGCGCGCTGCCAACCCATTGTTCATGACGTTAGCTTCTCAGACCACAGACCCGTATCAATAAATCTTGATCCCTCTGCGAAACACGAATCGTAAAATTTAAAGACGTCCCATTAAATACAATAGTTCAAGTTTGGATTGCTGTATCGCATAATCAGACATAACCACATTTAGCTGCGACTTCAGCCATTGCTCATCCGCCAGTAAAACATCCGTCAATGTCGAGACACCCACTTCGTTTTCGCGCTTCACACTTTTATAGGCCGTCTGAGCCGTCTTTGATTGTGTCAGGCTGAGGCTGTAGACGTGTTTCGCAGATTGTAGATTTGACCATTTCTGGTCAATATTTTTAAAGATGTCCTGCTGCACTGTGCGGGCTTCTAGCAAAGTCCGTGAATGTGCGAGTTTTGATTGGCGCAGTTTAGATTTGTTAGAGCCGCCTGAATAAAGCGGGACGCTAATATTGAGCAAAAGCTCCGCCGCGCTGTCACTTCGGATGGTTTGCGATTGCCCGTTTGAACCGCGCACAAGCCCTTGCAAAGACGCCGTCGGTTTCCCGTCTGCCTTGGCCAGTTTTATCGCCTGATGAGCCGCATCAATTCTATGCTGACTTGCGAGGATTTCAGGATTATTATTTTGCGCAGCAGTCTTAACTTCTAAAACAGAATTAGGTTCGTACAGACTAGGCATTTGCATATTTGTATCGGGGGCGCGGCCCACAAGGTTTCGATACTCACTTTGGCGCGTCTGCGCCTCAGCTTTGGCGCGGGACAAATCAATTCTCGCGGCAGCTAATCGAGACTGTACGCGTGCCATATCAGACATCGTCGCCTCGCCTGCGCCCATCAATCTGCTGATAATGCTTTCTTGTCTTACCAGACCTGAAATGTTGCGTTCGTATATCTCAATGCTTTTGCGGTCTCGTAAAATTTCTAAGTAGACTTGGGACGCCGAGAACATGACACCGTCTTCAACACCGTTGAACTTTTCTTTTGCAACTTGGCTATCAAAATGTGTTTTCCCACGCATGGCTTTGGCTTTGCCGCCTTGGTACAAAGGTTGGCTGATAAACGCCTGAACGCCCGCGAGCGGACGCGTCTCGGATTGCGACGGACGTGCGTCAAATGTGAAACTTGTATCAGATTGTCGTAGGCCCGAACTGGCTTCAATTCCAATCGTCGGTCGCGAAAGCGCTTTGGCTTGAACTTGGTTTTCTTCAACTTCCTGAACGCGAAGACGCTCAATTTCTAATGTCGGATTATATTCGCGCGTCGCCTGCATCAGGCCGCGTAAGCCCATGCCCTGCCCGTTAATTTGTACAGGTCTTTCGAACTGTGTGGGACGCAAACTTTGTCCTTGAAGGTTTGACGTCAAGAAATCAGGCCGTTGACGTGGCCCTTCATATGCGGGCTTTTGCGTTTGTACTTTTACGCGACGCGGCCCTTGCTGAAGGCGACGTGCAGACCTTTGGCGCGTCACAGCCTGAGGCACTACCCGACTGTCTGATTTCGCATATTGAGGCGCGCGGTCTTCCTGACATACGGAATGACTCCCCGTAAACTGATAGGCGCGCAGACACGCCATAAGCGTAGTTTGAGACTTTATCTGAGCGTAACGGTTATACAAGGCCATGCTTTCTGACACAGCAGAGACCTGAATTTCAGGAGACGGCGTTGCAAAAATCTGTCCGTAGTGAGTGTCAGTCTCAGGGGTTTTGACGTGTGAATATGAGTGAGATTGGCAGGCCGTTAAACCCGCAATTCCGAGGCTCAAAATTGTCCACCCTATGTAAGTCCGCTGCGTCATAAATATCCCTATTCCTCACGCATCGACAAGTTCATTGCGTCTTGCGCGGGCTTGACCATATAGCTCAGCGCGGAACGCGTGCCCGTTTTGATAAAGACTTCGGCAGGCATGCCGGGCAAAAGCTGTTGCCCTTTTAGGCGTTCCATATCTTTTGGATCAAAGGACACGTTGACGTTAAAATAGGTCATGCCTGTAATCGGATCTGATAAACGCTCGGGCGAAACGGACGCAATCTGACCCGGAATTTCAGGCGTCTTGCGCTGATTAAATGCCGAGAAACGCACATTCGAAACCTGTCCCAATTCGACTTTATCAATATCTTGCGGGTTGATACGCGCCTCGACCACGAGGCGCTGACCCTTAGGAATAATTTGCAGAATTTCTTCACCTGGCAAAATGACGCCGCCCAAAGTCGTCTTCGTAAATTTATGGATATATCCAGATGTCGGCGCCGTAATATCAATACGCGCGGAGATGTCATTCGCACTCGCGCGCTGCTGAGTATATGTACTGAGTTTAGCTTGAGCCGCGCGAAGATCTGTTAAAATCGCCTCGACCCATTCGCGGCGGGTTTGCACGATTGCCGTTTGTGTCTCAGCCACAACATTGGTCAGGCGAGCCACAGAGGCTTGGTTTTCAGACAGGCGTCCACGCAAAGATGAAAGCTCTCGGTCTAATGTCACAACTCTGGATTTTGGGATCAGTCTTTCCGCAAGCAATTCTCGCAACCCAACAAGCTCCTGCGCAATCGAATTTGCCTGCGCATCTATAGCGGCGCTTTGTGCATTAATACCGCGCATTTGATCGCGTGATTGTGCGGTTCTTTGTTCTAATTGCTGCACACGTCCGTAATACGACTGGCGACGTGCCTCAAAGAGTTGGATCTGTCCACCTTGCGCCAATCGCGTTTCAGGATCACTTGCGTGCGCCCGAATTTCAGACGACCAAAGGATCTGCGCACGGCCATCCCGTTCGGCCGAGAGACGGTCAATCTCTGCCAGAGTTTCAAAATAACCCGAATTGGCAAAATCCGTTGCTGCGTTCACAACTGTGGGATCAAGCGATAAAATAACGTCGCCTTTTGTAACAAAGTCGCTGTCTTTTACAAAAATATCTTTGATGATACCGCCGTTTAAATGCTGCACAGTCTTGGCTTTGCCTTCGACAATAACGGCGCCCGGTGCGATGACGGCGCTTTCTATTTTAGACGCACTCGCCCATCCGCCAATCCCTACAACCAAAAGAGCTAAGGTCAGATAGCCGCCTATGATATACGGATCGTAACCTCGTTTCGAAGACCTAGCTTTGGCTTTGCGTTGAATATGACCCTGTGCGGGCGCGGGCGCCGCAGCGTGCGTGACGCGTTGCTTTGTTTTAGCGCGTTTTCGCGAGGCGGGTTTTGATATCGGCCTCATGTCCCTGCTCCTACAATATACGGATTTGCGAGCACAGGTTTTTGAGCCTGTGTTGGACGGACTATATTGGCGGGATTAGGGCTTTGAATTTGCGCGTGTTGCACGCTTGCTTGTGCTCTGGATTGGGATTGGGATTGGGATTGGGATTGCGCTTGGGCCTGTGCTCTAGATTGCGCCATTTGAATTGGCGTCATGTGTCGTGCGGGAGTCTGAACTGGACTCTGCTGATGCGCGGCGGTGGCCTGGGGTTTCTGCAATACATTTTCCTTCAAGCCAAAATCGACTTGTTTTCCGTCCTCAAGAATAAGGACTTTATTTATTGTCGAAATAATCGACGTTTTATGTGTGACGATGACCACTGTGCGGCCCTGTTGACGCAGAGACATCAGCGTGCAGGACAAGGCTTCGTCTCCGTCGTAATCTAGGTTTGCATTCGGCTCATCCAAGACAATTAAACACGGATCCCCGAAAAGGGCGCGGGCCAGCGCCAAACGTTGTGTTTGACCACTCGACAACACCACCCCGCCCTCGCCGAGCAAAGTATTATAGCCCTGAGGCAGACGCAAAATAAGGTCATGCACGCCTGCCTGTTGCGCAGCGCGAAGAACTTTATTCTGGTCAGGGTTTTGCACGAAACGCGAAATATTATCCGCAATCGTCCCGTCCAGAAGGGTCGCCTTTTGCGGCAAATATCCGATATATTGTCCCAATACATCTGGCGACCACTGATTAAGTTTAGCCCCGTCAAGTCGAACAGCCCCGACTTGGGGATGCCACGCCCCGACAAGTAATCGTGTCAGACTTGATTTACCCGAACCGCTCGGGCCGATGATTGCAAGTCCGTCCCCGGGCTCAAGCTGGAAAGAAATATTTGTTAGGCATGCGGACTTTGCTTGGGGCGGACCTGCCGTCACCTCGCCAACCGTCAGAAAACCCTTTGGGGGTGGCAAAGCCTGCAGAGGCGCTTCGATTGGCATATCCACATGCAATTGATTAAGACGTGTATAAGCGCGGCGCGCGGCCCCGAAATTATACCACTGCCCGATCAACATTTGCAGAGGCGCAATCGCGCGGCCCAGAATAATCGACGCCGCAATCATCGCCCCTGGCGTGATCGTTTGATTTATGGCCAAGGCACAGCCGACCGCTAATATACCTGATTGTAAAAACATTCGGAAGGATTTGGAAAACGCACCAATGCCGCCTGCGCGGTCATTCGTTCTAAGCTCTGTTAAAAGGCGCATATCATTGCGCGCTTTCCAACGCGCAAAAATCGCGGGCCCCATTCCAAGTGCCAAAATGGATTCCGCGTTTTCGTGTCCAATCGTTTCCAATCGACTTGATGCCGTTTTTAACGCTTGCGACTTTTTTTGTGATGACTTTGTGAAGACGGCATGCGCGATTGCCGCGATAATAATCACGGCCATACCGATGGCCGCAAATACACCCAAAGTCCAATGGAGCAGAAAGATAACGCCTAAATAAAACGGAGCCCAAGGCACGTCAAAAAATGTGCCCGGTGCAGGGCCCGCCACAAAGCGTCTTAGATTATCTAAATCATCCAGAGGTGCGAGGCGAGAGGCTGACACGCCGTGCGCCCCTTGTTTTAGCCAAATTCGAAACGTTTGGGCCTCAAGGTCTTCGCCGATTGTATTGCCAACGCGCACTAAAATACGCGAGCGCATAAAATCTAAGACACCCATAAATATAAACAATACGGCCATAAGCAGTGTCAGGCTCACCAAAGTCGGAACACTACTACTGATCAGAACACGGTCATAAATCTGCAACATGAAGATCGGGCCCGTCAGCATAAGCAAATTTATGAAAAAGCTAAAGACGCCGACACTCATCAGCGCTCTTTTTGCCAAGAACAAGCTCTTGCCGATTGGCGAAAGATTTTTTGATGTCGCCATGCGTTTTTACCAGATTGTTTCCTGTGCCATTTATAAAATAAAAAGGATAAGGTTCGGTTTGAAACTATGGTAAAGAAATGCCTACTTTTAATAAAAGTTCTGTCGCGCTCATTGTGAAACTCTTTCGAAAAACCATCATATGACCTTCCTTTCACTGAGCGGCGTAACGTTACAAACGCCCGACCTTTCACGCAGGCTCATATTAGATTTCACCGCCACATTTGGAACTGAGCGCACGGGCCTTATTGGTCAAAATGGCTGCGGTAAATCAAGCTTGCTTCGTATCATGACCGGACACATTGCGCCGACATCTGGCTCTGTGACTCAAAACGGACGTATCGGGTTTTTGCGCCAACGCTTTGAAGATATATCCCTATCTGTTAGTGACGCTTTAGGGCTACGCACCCCCTATGACGTCCTCAATAGAATAACCTCAGGCGCAGGGAGCGAGTCCGATTTCGCGAAAGCCGATTGGACATTAGAGACACGGGTTGAAACCGCCCTGTCCCAAGTCGGGCTTCACGACATGTCTGTTGCGACCGCCTTGTCACACCTGAGCGGCGGACAGAGAATGCGGGTCTCCATTGCCCGTACCCTAATCGAGAATGCAGACCTTCTTTTGCTTGATGAACCGACAAATAATCTCGACGCAGAAGGGCGAACGATGATTTTGGATCTGGTTTTAAATTGGCGCGGCGGGGTTGTCGTTGCGGGACATGACAGGGCCTTGCTCGAACATATGGACCGCACTCTAGAGCTTTCTCAAACAGGTGCGCGGTTTTATTCAGGCGGTTGGTCTGACTATTTTGCTGAAAAAACAGCAGAGACGGCGCGCACAACGGCCCAATTTGAACGCGCAGAACGTACACTTAAAATAACCGAAGCGAACGTGCAAAAGCAATCCGAGAAAAAAGCCCGCCGAGACAAAGCGGGGCGCGCAGCTCGAATACAGGGCGGTGCGCCGCGTGTTTCCCTTGACCGAAACAAAGGTCGTTCCGAAAAGTCCTTGGGCCGGGAACGCGCCGTTAGTGACACTGTGCTAAGTCAGGCCCAAACGGCAAGGGACGAAGCCTTGAAACACATCGAGATCAGCACGCCCATTCATATCGACCTCCCGATTGGCGGCGTGCCGTCTCATAAAACTTTACTCAGCGTCAAAGGCGCGGAAGTTACGTTTGAAAACGGACAGAGGCTTGGCCCTTGGGATCTTGAAATCTGCGGGCCAGAACGTGTGCGCCTGACGGGGAAGAACGGCGCTGGAAAATCGACTTTGATGAAACTCGCCGCCAAACTAATACCTCTCACAAACGGCCAGGTGAAGCGGGCGGGACATATTGCTTATCTGGATCAAGATCTGTCTTTGCCCGTGCCTGAAGGGACATTAGTTGAAAATATGAGCGCCGCGCATTTAGGCATTACAGAACATCAAGCGCGCTCTACCTTGGCAAGATATGGATTTAGAAATACCACCGCTGACCGCGTGGTCTCTGGCCTGAGCGGCGGTGAGCGCCTGCGTTTATCACTATGCCTTACGACCTCGGGTACAGCCGCGCCTGAGCTTTTATTACTCGATGAACCTACAAATCACCTTGATGTAGCGTCCATAGAGTTACTCGAAAACACGCTAGAAAACTATGTTGGCGCTCTGGTCTTTGTAACGCATGACGAAGCTTTTGCTGATGCAATAGCCCCGTCACGTACGCTCGAAGTTTAGGAATTAAAGTCTAAGCAGATAATTCATTCACGGATACAAATGCCCCGTCGCCGTTAAAGAACAAGCCTTCAATATTTTGGAATGTATCGACACCCCAGACATCATGGGAAATTGTGAAAGAGCCATTATCATTTTGGGTCACAGTGTATTCCGAGAAATTACCGTCATAGTTCAGCTGATCAAATCCACCGCCACCATTGTAAAAGTCATTCCCAACACCGCCGTAGAAGTTCTCGTCCGCATTTGTGCCGATCATGACATCGTTTCCGTTCGTGCCGTTCAGAACATTATCATTATCAAGGCGGAATTCTGGAAGTCCTGCCGTTTGTGCAATCGCGTCTGCGACTGAGAATGTCTGGCCCGACCGTCCAAAGTTAATAAGTTCAATAGAGGTCAAGATATTCTGGCCCCATGTCGGATGTGTCATGGTCACTGACCCGTTATTATTCTGGGTGAACGTCCACTCAATCACATCGCCGTCGACATTAAGCGTATCTGTGCCGCCGTTTCCGTCAATCGTGTCATTGCCGCGATTTGCGTAAAAAACATTCGCGTCGCCATCCCCAGTCAAGGCATTATTTCCTGTCGTGCCTGTCATGACACCGCCAATGAGCGTCCCGCCGCCTAGAATGCCGCCATTACCGCCGCCTGTGTTGCCACCAGAGTTAGCCACTGCATCCGCAGTTGAATACCACGCGCCCTCGCCGCCAAACCAAAACCCATCAATATCAGATAAAGTATCGGTTCCGTATTGTGGATGCGAGACAGTTACCGTACCGTTTGCGTTTTGTGTGAACGCATAATCTGCGAGTGCGCCGTCGTAATTTACTTGGTTATAGCCACCGCCATTGCCATTGATCATGTCATTGCCCTGCCCACCGTAAAAAACATCGTCGCCGTTTCCGCCCGTAAGCGTGTCATTGCCATTACCGCCATTACGAATACCGTCAACCAATGTGCCGCCGCTATTGCCGCCAGAATTACCACTAGAATTAGCAAGTGCATCCGCCATGGAATACCAAGCGCCCTCGCCGCCAAACCAAAATCCATCAATATCTGACAACGTATCCGTGCCATATTGTGGATGAGATACGCTGACAGAACCATTCGCGTTTTGAGTGAAAGCATAATCAGACAGAGCGCCGTCATAATCGACCTGATTATATCCGCCGCCATTGCCGTTTATGGAATCATTTCCCGTGCCGCCGTAAAACACGTCATTTCCGCTGCCGCCTTGCAGGACATCATTCCCGTTTCCGCCCGTCAGAGTACCGTTGACGACCGTACCGCCATTCCCATTTCCAGAACTTGTTAGCGCGACAGCATCTTCCAAAGAATACCATGACCCTTCGCCGCTAAACCAAAATCCGTCAATGCTCGACAGTGTATCTGTGCCAAATTGAGGATGGGATACAGTGACTGTTCCATTTGCGTTCTGGCTAAAGCTGTAATCCGTCAATGACCCTTCATAGTCCACTTGGTCATAAGCATTGCTTGTCCCAAAAAACGTATCATTTCCGCGATTATTTACATAAACAACCATTATGTGTCTCACTTGATTAAATTATTCGTTCGATTTGATGTAGGAGCTGCAAATCGCGTGCCAAAGCAAAGGACGTCGTACAAAAGACCTAAGCGCGGTTTAAGTGCGCAAGAAAGTTGTTGAATGCTTTTAAGAATTCAAATTACGGAACTGACCCGTTTTGAATTTCGGATGTTTAAAAATAATGAGCGCACATCAATTTTTGCCTATCGCGAATTTTTTAACAATGTTTTCAACATGGCGATTATCTTAGGCGGACTTTTGATATTCCTACCCGCTACCGCAGAATTTGAAGACGGATTGTTAAACCGAGACGGCTATGCCCCGCTTGCTATGACCGTCGCCGTCATCGGTATTATAACCAGTTTGATTTCAGTCTACGGCACACGCAAAGACAGACCTCTGCAAAGCCGTTATGCAAATGATAGTCAAACACGTTGGACGGATACGTTCAAACAAATTTCTGTCGCCCTTAAAGTCAAACCCTTTGTCTGGTTTAGTTTAGCCTATAGCACGATTGTCATCTTGTACGGCGCGACGAGTGCGCAGGGGTTTTATCATCTGACCTATGTCGGGCAGTTCTCGCAAGGAGCTAAGTCTTTGGTGACGATTGCGCCGCTCCTCACCTTAATACCCTGTGTTATTCTCACATCATACTTGGCCAAAAAAATAGAGAAAAAACCTACCGCGCTTATACTTGGCTTATACTTGTCGGGCTGTATATGGTCTGTATCATCCTTCCAAACGCACTGTTTGTTATGGGGGCATTCCCCAATTTAGATGACCCGAGACTGATGTTGTTTATCGCCCTTATGAACGGCATAGGGTTTATGGGGTTTACGGGCGTCGTTATTTTATCAAATTCAATGATGGCCGATGTAGCAGACGCGCTCGAATTGCAAACAAGTTAACGCCAAGAAAGTGTTCTCTACGCGGCGTTTAGTTTTGCTCAAAAGCTGACATTTGTCTTTGGAACGGCTATTGCGACACTGTCCTTAGTCTTGATAAATTTTTCAAAACAGGTCCAACCGAGCGACGTTCCGCAAACCGCCATTGACGGACTGGCAATAACCTCAATTTTTGCGGCAACACTTTTTGGGATTCTGAGCCTTTTGGCGTTTAAACGCTATAGGCTTAGTCGGACACAACTCTCTGAAATTCAAACCAAACTCAGTCGCCCTTAACCAAATGATACACCTTTATTCAGGGATAACGTAATCTGGATCGGTAATGGCATGGAACCAAGATTTAGGCTCATAGCTCCGGTCAAATAAAAGCGGGAAATTAGAGCGCCGTGTTGGTGAATCATTCAACCAAGATTGGTCATCTGTAATACCCCAAAAATGCACCATTTCGACACTTGGGCGAGCTACAAAGCCGTCAAACAGGCCTTTGACGAGGCGCGCTTGAACACTATCCACGCTTTGTGGCAATGTGGTTCCGTAATCCGCGTCGCAATTTGTTTCGCTCTGCCAACATGTCCCGGGATCATTATAAACACTGATATCCATCTCTGTGACATGGTTTACAAGACCCGCGAAAAGATCGTCTACGGCGTCGATTGAATCGAGTGCGTCTTCAAAGTTCGTATCTACATTCAAATGAAACTGATGCCCGACACCGTCAAGCGGGATATTGCGGTCAATAAGATCTTGGATGATCTCAATATATTGCGCGCGTTTTTCTGGAAACTCTGAACCGTAATCATTGATAAACAAGATCGCGTCCGGGTCCGCTGCGCGTGCCGCTTGGAACGCCCAATCGATATAATCATTGTTTCCGACAGCCTCATTCCACCGCGACAAGCGGTAGGGACTATCGGCAAACCTGTCTTCTGTGACTACTTCATTGACCACGTCCCAATATTTTATCCGACCCCGATAACGTGTCACGACCATCGTAATATAATCTTCAAGGCGGGTTTTGATTTCTGCGCGCGTACCTTCGTAGAAATAATCAGGCGTCGATTCGTGCCAAAGAAGCGCGTGAAAACGAATGTCATATCCATTAGCCTCGGCGAAATCGACCAAAGCATCTGCTCTGTCAAAATTATACACCCCCTCTTGCGGGGCGATAAAATCCGCCTTCATTTCAAACTCTGAACCGATCGAATTAAAGTGCGTATCTATGATCGCGCGGTTTGGATTTCCCGTGTCCACTTGGTTGGCGTAAATAGCCGCGCCCACTCTGAAATTATTTTGATATGTGTCTTTCAGCACGCGGGCTGCGGGTGGATTTGTGTCTTCATCCGACGTCTCTGGCGTCGGATCAGGATCTGTATCTTCCTGGGGTTCTGGATCTGGCGTCGGGTTCGGCATGGGAACAACTGGCGTCGTGCCTGCCGCAACAGATGATCCTGCAGACGACCCGCCCCCGCAAGCGCTGAGCGTCAAACATGCGCCGATCATTAAAATAGCGCTAAAGCGCATAGAAGGTAATATCATTACGAAACCCGTTATATATGAACGCGTTTTGTAATCTTTACAGGCTTATACCGCGTTAAATCATAGAGTTAAAAAACGATGAACTCGGGATAAAACACAGTATCTAAGGGCCTAAAATTACTCAGAAGTCTTCTTTTTCTTAAACAAGTCAAAGATCTGATCTTCAATTTTTTCTTCGGGCTTTTTCACAGGCTCTGTCGGTTGTGTTTCAGAATTTGGCGGCGTTGAGACAGGTGCAGTATCATTTTTAATTAATCCGCCCAGTAGGCCGCCAATAGCTTGTTCGGTCGTCTGAGGTGGTGTCGCTGACCCGCCCTCTGACGTTTGGGACGTGTTTGACGTACCGCCAATTATAGACCCGATAATGTTTCCAGCCTGACCTCCGACGCGATCTTTTATCAGGTTTGTGGCTTCTGCACGCGCTTTATCAGCTACAATCTTACCTAGAAAATCCGTATCCAGTGATACTGACACAGAGTTAAACCCGCCATTGACCTTAATGGGAATACCATAAGAGGCAAGCGCACCAGACGTCTGACCCGTCAATTTAGGACGTAAGCTGAAGTCAATTTTCTGGTTGCCTAAGTCAATTGTCCCGCCGCCAAGTGCCGCAATACCTGCGCCTTCAAGTGCAAAATCTGCGATGGAGACAACACCGTCATTCACACTGAATGCGCCGCCTAAATCTTTAAACTTAGTGACATATTGTGCGCCAATACCGCCTGGTAATGAACGTGATGCCAAGGCTGTATCTAATCCTGTCAAAAGCTGGTTTAAATCGACACCAGAGATTTCGCCGTTCTTGATCGAGAAGTCACCGCTTCCAGAAAGCGAGCGCATGATATCGGCTTGCGAGGCGCCGCTGGCTGAGACTTTCACGAGTGACTTTCCTTCACCTGCCGCATTAGTAAATCCGGCGATCGCTTTCAGAAATTTATTAGAATCAAGCGCGTTTAAGCCCGCGTCAAATGATACGGACGGCTTTGCATTAGAGCCGTTTAAGACTGTTTTGACATAACCGCTTCCGCCGTAAAGTTGCACGTTCGGCGCGTCGGCGGATAAGACACCGTCTTTAACTTTAACAGTGGCATCAGATGGCCCAAGACTAACACGGTCTAGAATGATATTCGGCGTGCTGAATTTCAGGTCCGCATCGACAGCCCGCAAAGGTTCAAGATTAAGCGGCGTTTCGCTCCAAGGCTGAATGCCTCCCTCTGGCTTTTGCGCTGAATAGGCGCTCATATACGGGCGAAGATCAAGACCTTTCAGATCCAATTCACCTGTTGCGTAAGGTTTCGCCCCTGTCATATCGACGTTGAAATCCCCTTGGCCAGAAATTCCGTCAATCGCGATGTCAGCATTTTCAAATTTGATACGCTCTGGCGTGCCGTTCACAGTGCCTTTAATATTAAAGCGCTCATAAATATTACCCGCTTTTGTGCTCGGCGGTAACTCCGTTCCTGAGCGAGCTGCAAGTTTTCGCAAAGACGGAATATCAGCCTCTAACTGTCCCAATAAGGTCAAGCCTTCATTGACATTTACAGAGCCTTTATAATTGCCGTTTATTTCGCCGTTTGACAGCGCAGCTTCGAGACCCTCAAGTTTAATAGTTTTACCCGCGCCCGATACAGTTCCCGATACATTTATGGCACCAATGGCGTCGCCGTATGGGATTTCAGTATTTGTCACGCGTGCAAATTCTGCGAGAGACGTAACAGACCCTTTAAATTCTCCCATATACGATTGCGTTTCTCCGAGGCTGATGTCGCCATTATAATCCGCATTCACAATTCCGTCCGTCACATTCAGGGCGATATTTTTAAGTGTCACATCTTTATCAACCAAATTAACATCACTCGTCAGGTTAACAGAACCAATGGCCGCTGCTTGTGGCACATCCAGCTCTAGCGTCTGGATAATCCGCGCAAAATTGCTCGCGCGGAGGTTCAAGCGACCCGTTGTTTTCATTGTTTCGTCAAATGCGCCATCCCCTTTATACGTTACGTCCAAATCCGCGCCGCTAATATTGGCGTCTATGTTTTCTGCAAGGAAACCTGTGCCCTTGGCGGCGAAGTCCGCCGTCACCCGAACTTTTTCCGCAAGCTCTGCGCCTTTAACGTCTGGTGCAAATACTTTAGCAAGACGTGCCGCTTGGCTGGTCTCGAATTTTACATTCCCGTCTAAAACAGGCTTTTCAGCCAATGTTGCATTTCCCGCAAAGACGAGGTTTAGCGCGTCCCCGCTCACATCAATCTTTGCATTTTCAGCCGATAAGACGCCGCCCTTAAAACTATACTGACCTGAAAAGCTACCTGACGAAACGAGGTCCGCATTTGGAATCTCTTTTGGCAAAAGCGCGACAAGCTTGGCTGCGTCTTTCACAGAGCCTTTGGCGTCCAAAACAATATCCATATCAGGGCTGACGAGGAACCCACCTTTTGCCGTTAATGAAGCAAAGTCAGTCTTCAGATCCAATGAAATCGGTGCAGCTTTTCCGTCTAAAAACCCGCGAATACTGTCGAGGGACATATCAACATCCAACGGCACGTCATTATATATCAGATCGCCCTTAAGTTTGAACGGGTCAGACAGGCTCGAGAGTTTAAAATCCAAATTTACATTTGATATAACGTGCGACGCGCCTTCAATGCGGTCATTATAAGACACATTCCCGTTCTCTAAACTGAAACTGCCAATATTAGGATCAATCTCTGAAAAACGCCCATCACGTTTAAAAGGGCCCGCATCTGATGTCTCAGTCTGAGCCGCCTCTGGCTCGCCGAAAACCCAGTTCATTTCAGCACTTTTGTTTTTCTCAAGGTTGATCGTCGGATTCTTTAACGAAAACGACGAAATCTCAACACGTTTTGCAAAAAGTGGAAAAAGCTTCACGCCCGCATTCAGGCCGTCCATCGTTGCGAAATACGTCTCCGTAAAACCCTCAGGATTTTTAATCTCGACACGCCCAGCCTTAGCTTTGATCGTTGGAAATACAGACAGCTTTACATCTCCCACAACAGAGACATCACGGCCAAGTTCGCGGGTAAGTTGGGTTTCGATTTTGTCTTTGTAAACAGAAGACGGAACAAGTGACGGCAGTATAAGTAAGGCCGCAATCAGAATGACCAGAAGACCAAGGCCCAAAAAAGCAAATTTTTTCATTTTAGGTATCCGTTTTTCGTCTCTGATCTTAAATTACATTATATTAGATCGCGTGGCGGCATTTGATTTTCAAAATGTAATCTCAGTATTATTCTGTCGGTGTATATCGCGATTCGCTTCTATATTGTAATCTTCGTCGCATACACGCCTATTTCTGTAACGCAGATGAACGCAATCTGTTCCAAAGAACACACAGCTAAATCTAATTTAAATCCTTAAATCAGGATTTTGGAAACGTGCGAGGTTAAACAAACGCTTTGACCATTGTCGCCAATGGCACAGGGACGGCTCCGTTTTTATCTTCCCACCGACTTTCGACCCTGTATCCACATTTTTCGTAAAACGGTAGCCCTGCCATCGTTGCCGCCATTTCGAGTGATTTAAAACCCTCGCTCTGTGCAGCCTGTTCGCCCGCAGACAAGACCATGCGGCCAATGCCGCGCTTGGTGTAGTCGGGCGACGTATACATGGCCCGGATACGGGCACGGTCCGTTTTTGGGTCAAGCAATCGGGCATCGCGCCCAGCACTATGATTGCCTCCGTAAAGTGTCGCGCGGCGTGACCACCCCCCGCATCCTGCGAGTATATCGTTGTCCCACACACAAAAATAAGTCCCGTCCGTAATCAATTGCGTATCCAGTCCCATACCGACTTGAGAGGCCATAACTTGGTCGGGATCCAAATACCCGACTTGCAGCTCTAATATCGCGCGGGTCATCAAGGCTTTTATCTTGGGAATATCTGCGTCACTCGCCAGTTTTAAGTCTAACATTGGGTCCCCAAAATATCGCATTGCCTAAGAAAGCATGCTGATTCTAGCTTCATAGGAGTTTCTCTAATCATTCAACTTAATAATAATAGAAAGCACCCCAACTAATTGAAGTTGCAACTTTATACAAAATCGAGATGTCGCGCCCAAAAAATGTAACAATTTTGTCACAAGCGAAAAATTTGTATGGCCATTCTGAAATATTTAGTTGTGTATTACCGCTTATTGGGCGCATGCCACCTGCAGTATTCTATATTCATTGGAGAAAAAATGAGAGTTATTACACTAAAGTCATACCTTGCAATGACGGCTTCTGCCGCCATGCTTGCAACGATGACAGCGACGCCAAGTTTCGCGCAGAGCGGTGCGTCAGAGCAAGACGAAATCATTACAACAGGTACACGTCGTCAAGCACGGTCAGCCGCAGATACGCCTGCACCCGTTGATGTTATTTCTGGTGTTGAATTCCAGAACCAAGCGTCCGGCGACTTGCAGGACCTTTTGAGAACATCTGTTCCGTCTTATAATGTAAACTCACAGCCGATTTCAGATGCAGCGACAATTATTCGCCCTGCTAACCTACGCGGTCTTTCTCCTGATAACACACTTGTTCTTATGAACGGCAAACGTCGCCACCGGGGTTCTGTTATTGCTTTCCTCGGCGGTGGTATCGCTGACGGTGCGCAAGGCGCAGATATCTCAGTTTTCCCAGCTCTAGCTCTTAAGCAAGTTGAAGTCCTTCGCGACGGTGCGTCCTCGCAATATGGTTCAGACGCGATTGCGGGTGTAATGAACTTCCAGCTGAAAGATTCTGCTGAAGGCGGAATGATCGAAGCTGTATATGGTCAAACATATGAAGGCGACGGCACGAATTACCGTATTGCCGGTAACATCGGCTTGCCTCTTGGCGATAAAGGTTTTGTCAACATTACGGCTGAATACGGCGAAAACGACGGTACAGTTCGTGCCGCTCACCGTAGCGACATTTCTTCAATTGCCACAGCAGGCAATTTGGCTGTTTTAAACAACCAAACAATCAACTCATACACAGATGCATTCGCACAGTATTGGGGACAGCCTGACATCACAGGTAACACGAAATTGTTCATCAACTCAGCGCTAGAAATTAGCGAAAATGCAGAAGTCTACGCATTTGGTAACTATGCTGAACGCACTGTTGAAGGCGGCTTCTTCTACCGTAACCCAACAAACCGTGGCGGCGTTTACGCTGGACCACAGGTTAACCCTGCAAACGGTAACAACCTTCTTGTCGACAGCGACGGCAAAATTGTCTTGGATGCAAACGGTCTAGCAACCGATGCACGGACTGGACAAACAGGCATTACACCGTCCGAATCTATTCGTGTTGGTAACTTGGCAGGTGTTGACGCCAATGCATGTCCAGCGGGTATTCCGCTAACAGCGAATAACGGCGTTGTCTCTAACGCGACTGTAAACTCACAAGTCTTCGCAGATCCAAACTGTTTCGCCTTTACTGAAACAATTCCAGGCGGCTTCGTCCCGCGTTTTGGTGGCGACAATGAAGACTTCGCAGCGACGGCCGGTCTCCGCGGCGAACTTCAAATCGGTAATGGCCTTGGCTATGACTTCTCTGCCACTTACGGCGAGAACTCTACGGACTTCTTTATCCGTAACACAATCAACGCCTCTTTGGGTCCAAACACACCGCGTGACTTTATGCCAGGTGGTTACACTCAAGCAGAGACGATCTTAAACGCAGACTTTAATTATGCTGTACCATTTGGTGGATTTGCCTCTGACGTGAACATCGCTTTCGGTGGTGAATTCCGCGAAGAGACATTCTCTATCAGAGCTGGCGACGCAGCTTCATTCGCACTTGGACCTTTGGCTCAAGTGACATCTGCTTTCCCAACTGGACAAGGCTTCTCATCAAGCTCAAACGGTTTTGGCGGCTTCTCAACGTCTAGCTCAAACAGCCAGTCAAGCTATGGTGTTTACACTGAACTTGAAGCAGACGTCACAGATCAGCTCACTCTACAAGGCGCTTTGCGTTACGAAGATTACACAGCCTTCGGTGATACGTTGAACTACAAAATCGCAGGTCTTTACAAACTGACTGATAATATTCGTCTTCGCGGCGCATATTCAACAGGCTTCCATGCGCCAACTGCGGGTCAGGCCAATGTCACTAACGTAACGACGCAACAAATTGACGGTGTACTTGTTGATAAAGGGACTATTCCTTTCGCAACAGCGCCGGGTCAACTTGCTGCAAGTTTTGTTGAAGCACGTGACGGCACACGCCCAACACTATCAACAGAAACAGCCAAGAACATCGCAGCAGGTGTTGGCTTTGATACAGGTCCAATTTCTTGGACAGTTGATTTCTTCAACATCAAAGTGAAAGACCGTATTGCGCTTTCAGAAGACATTGATTTCATCGATGCTTTGAACTTTGCAGCGTCTCAAGCAGGAAACCCAGCTGGATATGATAACTCATCTGTGAGCTCAGCGATTGCGTCACTTGGCAATGCCAATGTCATCGACCGTGCAGCCTATACAGGGTTTGAAGATCTGACTCAGTTCCGTTATTTCACAAACAGCTTTGATACAAAAACACAAGGTGTTGATGTTGTTGCGAATGCACCGATTGATTTTGGTCAGCCTGGTTACACGAAATTGTCTCTTGCGGCGAACTACACAGACACAACTGTGACAAACCGCGGTGCGATTAACCCGATTGGCGATGCTCGGACACAAAAGCTTGAAGAGCTTCTTCCAGAAATCAAAGGTAATGCGACAATTATCCACGAACAAGGTATCTTCCGTGGTCTTCTTCGTGCCAATTATTATGGTAGCTGGACAAATGTAGACACGTCTACAGAAGTCAGCGCAGAAGTCCTATTTGACGCAGAAATCGCTGCAAAAGTTTATGAAGGTGTCGAGCTGATTGTTGGCGCCGCAAATATTCTTAACGGCTACCCGGATGAAAATCCAAATCCAGCAGGTACTTCTGGCCAACTTTACCCAGAAGCCTCACCGATTGGTTTCTCTGGCGGTCAGTATTACGTCAAAGCGCGTTATACATTCTAGGTCTCTTACGACCCTGATATAAGATTAGGCCCCGCTACGGCGGGGCTTTTTTATGTAATAACATCGCTTTTTACTTGGCGCGAGCGCTAGAATTTGGTTCTAAGACTTATGCAAGCTTGGCCCCTTCCCTTAGAGCAAACGCTCATCACCTATTTCGCGTTTACCGCGATTATCATTGGGCGTTATTTTTTGATTGTCTGGCCCATACATTGGGCTTTGTGGAAACGCCCAAGCGACCGTGTCAAAGCCCGTCGCCTTTCACGTCGCAATCCCACGCAAGAAACCATACATCACGAAATCAAGCTCTCCGTGATCTCGGCCTTTATCTATGCCCTACCCGCCGCTCTTGTGGTTGAGGTGTGGAAAGCAGGCGGCACGGCGCTCTATTCAGGCGCAGTCACAACCCCCAGCGGCCTTTTATATCTGGCCTTTAGCGGGTTTTTATTCCTGTTTATTCAAGACACATATTTTTATTGGACGCACCGCGTCATGCATCACAAAAAACTGTTCGCTTTGACCCATTCAGGGCATCATAAATCCGTTCAACCCACTCCGTGGGCCAGTTTTTCTTTTGACCCAATTGAGGCGGTCATCTCAGCGTGGCTTCTGCCCGTTATGGCAATTTTCATCCCACTACACGTCGGTATGGCGCTCGCGCTTTTGATGCTGATGACCGTCAATGCCGTGTTTAATCACGCAGGATGGGAAGTCTATCCCGACCGATGGGTAAAAGGTTGGTTTGGAAAAATTATGATTACGGCGTCGCATCACAATCTACACCACACAAAATTCACAGGCAATTATGGCCTTTATTTCCGCTTTTGGGATCAGGTGATGGGAACAGATAAAGGACAAGTTTGACGCGGCATAAATGCCTGCACCAAATCGTTTTAAGTCTTAGTCTAAGGGCCGAGATGTTTTGTAAAAAATTCTAAAATCTCGGTATCTCTGTGGACTTTATTCGCTTGATTTCTAAACCCATGTTTTTCGCCCGGATAGGTCATAAAACGCACATTATGCGTCCCGCCCTTTTGAACTGCGTCCATTAAATTGATTGTATTGCGGAAGACGACATTGTCATCGGCCATGCCGTGGATCACAAGTGTAGGTTCAGTCAAACCGTCCAAATGTGCAAAGACAGACCCGTTTTCATACGACCCTTCGGTATAGTTCTTACTCCCGACTACAGGACTACCCAAATAACGTTCTGTATATGCAGTATCATATAAAGCCCAATCGGTGACAGGTGCACCCGCCACACCCGCTTTGAAATGATCTGTTTGCGCAAGCATGTGCAAGGTCAAATACCCACCATAAGACCACCCATAAACGCCTATTTTTTCAGGATCCACATAGGGCTGCGCTTTCAACCAGTCCATACCCAAAGATTGGTCTTTTACTTCAATACCGCCCATGCCGCGATAAAGACCGTCTTCAAATTTTGTCCCGCGATTGCTTGAGCCACGATTATCCATCGTAAAAACAACAAATCCGTGATGAGCCAGCATGCGTTCGAAATGACGACGCTCCCAGCCTTTATGAACTTTTTGAACCCCTGGCCCGCCGTAAAGCACATTGATAACAGGACGCTTTTCGCCCTTTTTTAAATCGAGCGGCTTATAGACCATATAATTCAGCACCTGACCGTCGTCGGCCTTTAACTGACCAAATTCAGGTTGGATACTGGCACCCTTAAACGGTGCATAGGGGTGCGTTTCGTCTAAGGCATTCTCATTCAACCACACGAGCGGCGTTCCGTCATTTGCAAAAGCGCGGCTTTGCGGTGGTGTGGTTATATTGCTGAAATTACCAATATAACGCGCACAATTATTGGAAAAACTTGCCGTATGGCGACCTTCTGCTTTTGTAATTTGTGTCAGATTTTCACCTGAGAGATCAACTTTGAAAATATGACGCTCAAGAGCGTTGTCTTTCCAACCCGTGAAATAAACCGTCCCTGTGTCCTCGCTGACACAGCTCATTGCGTTGACCAAAACATTTTCAGGCGTGACCGGCAAAACAGTGCCGTCTTTGGCAATTTTAACAATCCCCCGCTTCCCAGAGGCCTCTGTTGACCAGAGCAAGCTACCATCTGCCAGCGCTTTAAAGTCTGTACCGATATTCAGCCATGTCTGCGACGTATCCTCAAACAGAGTTTTAGACGCGCCCGTATTTGGGTTTATTTCTAAAATTTTATGTGATTTTTGATCCCGCGACAACACGCCTGCATACATCGTCTTGGCATCTTTGCTCCAAATGACACGTGTCAAATAGATGTCTTTATCATCCCCAAGGTCGACCCATTTAGTCCGCCCGCCATTTCGAGACACGACGCCTAATTTTATTGTCGCATTATCTGTTCCTGCATAGGGGTAGCGCTGTGCAATATTGTCGACGCCGTCTGCTCCAAACTCGATACGGTTACTAATCGCAACGGGACTTTCGTCAATTTGAGTATAGGCAAAGCGGCTCTCATCAGGGCTCCACCAATATCCTGTAAATCGGTCGAGTTCTTCTTGAACCACAAAACTGGCCGTCGCATTGCGAATCGTATCCGTTGACCCAGACGTAACTTTTCGTTCAGCGCCGCTTTTTAAATCAGAGACATAAAGCTCATTGCCGCGCACATATGAGGCGTATGTTCCCAAAGGCGAAACCTTGGCGTCGGTTTCAAAACCTTCTGTCGCCGTGACCTGTGTCGCTTTACGCGCGCTCAGATCATAGGTGTATACGTCCCCGCCAAGCGGAAAGAGCAGAAGATTTTCATTCGCCCAACTATACGACACGATCCCAGAATTATATTCTCGCGCACGCTCACGACGGTTTTTCTCCTCGAGCGAGAGCGTTTCAGGTGCGCCTAAAAGCTCGGTCGAGCTGACGAGTAAGCTCGCTTCGCCGGTTTCCAAATCATATGCCCAGAGGTCTTGTTGACGCGCCGCGTCGTCCCGACCGCGTAACACTGTGACCATAGCGCCGTCTGGAGAGACGGCCGCGCGGCGAAGTCGTGACCCGTCAAGGGACGGATCGGCGTGGAGACGTTTGGGAGTCAACTTCCCTGCACCGGGGTCCGTTTTCAAATAGACTGGATTAACCGGAATAGGCACGGCATTCGCCATATCGGAAATTGCAGACCCCGTAGAACCAGATTTTGGCGCCTCTGATTTCGCAAGCGGCGCTTGAGTGTTCGTTGTCTTGGTACTAGACCCCTGTGTATTAGACCCCTGTGTATTAGACCCCTTTGTACTAGACGCCTTTGTACTAGACGTTTGGGTCTCAGCTGTTTCTGAAACCGGAGTTTTCGCGACATTTGTATCAGACGAACAGGCGGCAAGCCCCGCGACGCATATAGCGGACACCAAAAGGTGACGTTTCACGGAATGATACGCTCTGGATGAAGCCGCCATAATGCAGTCCTGAAAGTTATATGTCCAAAAATTGGTCTTTAAAATGTTGGGAAAAATGTCGGGAAAAATGTCCAGAAAAATATCGAGCGCCTTAAGCGACGCCGTGTTGTCCAAACACACCGTCCAAAAGCTCAAGTGTCGCCGCCCACGCGCGACGCTCTGAATCTGGATTATGCTTTAACATACCATCGCCGCTATCTGCATCGGGTACCATGAACGCATGTGTCGTTTGTCCAAACGCCATAAGCTGCCATTCGCAACCAGACTTTTTCAACTCATCACCAATGGCGACAACTTGCGCAGGCGGAACCATAGGATCATCCCAGCCATGGGCGATAAGAACTTTGGCTTTAATCTTTTTCTTGGGCGCCTCTGGTGCGTCCAACAATCCGTGAAAACTGATTGCCGCTTTTAAGTCTGCCCCTGAGCGCGCAAGGTCTAATGTGCATAGCCCGCCAAAACAAAAGCCCATCATCGCTATATGATCGCTATCAACTTCGGCAAGGTCACTCGCCGCTTTTAGACCCGCTTTGATACGTTTTAACAGCGTCTTGCGATCTTCTTTTAATGGCGTCATCAAAGCCTGCTTTTCTTCGACCGTTTCAGGCAGAGCCCCGTCGCCGTAGACATCAATCGCAAAACCTACATAACCCATCGCCGCCATTTGAATGGCTTTATCTTCTGCAAATCCGTCCAGACCACTCCAAGCAGGGGCCACGATTACGCAAGGTTTGGGGTCAGCATAGCTCTCATCCCAAGCCAAATAGCCAATACATTTTTGCTTTCCGTCCATATATTCAACGGGTTTTGTTTTAATAGTCATAATGTCCTCTACCAGAAGTGTGATCTTAGGCCTCTCCTAACGGGGAGATATTCGCTTGTCACCTACCGTGTCACGTTCGGCAAACAAATTAAGGGAAAATTAGGCATATTTAGGTTCAATAGGATCAGAAATCCTCACTTAGAGAAACCGAGATTTAAACATGAACGTCAGAAACACCCTACCGCCGACCCTTATCGCTTTGGCCTTGGCCGCATGCGCAACGGCACAAGAAAATCCAAACTATCAACACAGCACAACTTATAACGGCGCGTCCCCGTATACTCAGGTCGCGACAAGCACGCCTTATACAGCGACTACAGCGACAACACAAAATGCGACGTACCAAACACGTTCCGCGCCCATCGTTTATGATGCGCAGCCGGGCTATAGCAGCGTTACGTCGCAACCCGTTTATCAAAATGCGGGATATCAGGCGAGTTCTCAATATAGCACAGCGCCTCAAACGCGCGTAAATCACGAATGCCTCTCGAAAGAAATGAACCGTCAATTGATCGGCGGCGCCCTTGGCGGCACCGCAGGTGCTTTTGCGGGTAAAGAGCTTATTGGTGGCACAAAAGGTACAGTTGCGGGCGCTTTGGTCGGCGGCGTAGCAGGTTACGGGATCGGTGATAAATCGATCAATTGCGATCCCGTTCCTGTAGCCTCCTACCCAACACAAATGAGTACAACGCCGACGACATATTACCCAGCGACGTCTTATCCGGCGACAACAGAATACGTACCGACACAAGTTGTTTCGCAAGCCACGCTTCCAGCGCCGACAATCGCAGCGCCGTCTACAGATACATATTACGGCGACACAACAGGTACACCTGGATATGAAGCCCTTCAACAGGCTCAGTCGACTCAAGTCAGCCCAAGCGCTTATTCGTCCGTACCTGCGACGACAACATCAGCCTCGAGCCAATATTCATACCCCTCAACAGGGTTTGGCGCGAGCACGCATACAGTCGTTCAAAACGATACGGTCTATTCACTGTCCCGCAAATTGTGCTCATCCGTCGATGAAATTCAAGCGATGAATGGGATTGATCGTAATTTCGGGATTAAAATTGGCCAGAACTTAAAACTTCCCGCCTCTAAATGCTAACGCGCTAAGCTCCCACACATTTAAACATTTAAAACGAGCGCGTGTCGCTCGTTTTTTTATGGAAATGGACTATACACTCAGATTTTAAACTTTAATGTCAGCGCTGTCATTTTAAGATTTTAACAGAACTGGCCCTGATGTGAGAACCCGATTTTCTAAAATACTTGCCACTGTAGGCCCCGCCAGTAGTGCCCCTGATACACTTCGCCTTTTAAATGATGTCGGTGTTGATGCGTTTCGCCTCAACTTCTCTCATGGTTCGCACGAAGATCACGCGCGCACGGTCAAAGCTATCCGCAAGATTGAAAAAGACACGAACCGCCCGATTACAATTGTCGCCGATATGCAGGGCCCAAAATTACGCGTCGGAACATTCGAAAAAGGCCAAATAGAACTACGCTACGGCGAGACTGTGACAATGGAATTGAGCGATGCGGTCGGCACTGACGGCATTATCTGCGTCAGTCACCCAGAGCTTTTTGAAGTCCTATCTGAGGGCGATATTTTAAAATTCGACGATGGTAAATTGATGGCCACAGTATTGGAAACGGCTGCAAAAACCCTGAAATTACGCGTGGATGTTCCGGGACGTCTCGGGAATAAAAAAGGTATAAATGTCGTCAGCGTTGTCCTACCTATGTCCGCCATGACCGAAAAAGACCGTGTCGATATGGCGTTCGCCCTCGAACAAGAAGTCGATTATATCGCGCTGTCCTTTGTGCAAACGGAAAAAGATGTCACAGATGCTCGGGCCATTATTGGCGATAAAGCGGGTATTATTGTCAAAATTGAAAAACCGTCCGCCGTTGAAGACTTGGACGCAATCCTAAACGCCGCAGACGCCGCAATGGTGGCGCGCGGAGACCTCGGCGTTGAACTGCCGCTGGAACGCGTTCCCGTTGTGCAGCGCGAGATTATACGCAAAGCCCGTGCACGCGGTAAGCCCGTCATCGTCGCCACCCATATGCTCGAGAGTATGATTGACGCGCCAACCCCCACGCGCGCCGAAGCGTCTGATGTTGCCACCGCGATTTACCAAGGCGCAGACGCGGTGATGTTGTCAGCCGAAACAGCCGTTGGGCGTCACCCTGCAACGGCCGTTGCAATTATGGACCGTATTATTAAGGCGGCAGAATCCGATCCTGAGTTTTGGGCCGAATTTGCGTCTAATGCGAAAAAATTGCCCCATAATGCAACGCCAGAAGACGCGATCAGTCGCTCTGTTCGCGGGATTGCGCAGACATTGGGATGTAAGGCTGTGTTGGGCTATACGCTCACGGGGTCCACAGTTCAGCGTATCTCGCGCCAAAGACCACCTTGCCGCGTGATTGGCCTGACACCGTCTCAGAAAACCGCGAGCCGCCTCGCGCTGAGTTGGGGCGTCACCCCCATTGTCACCCAAGACCCCAAAAGTTTTGATGATATGCTAGAGCGCGTTCAAACCGTATCAAAAAACACGCTGGGATTAGAAACGGGCGATAGCGTTATGGTTGCCGCAGGCATACCCTTTGGCCGCCCCGGCACTACGGATACGCTTAAAATCCTGACGATTGAATAGCTGCCTAAAGCAAGTCGGGATTTACGCGAGATTTCACGACTTGCTTGACCGTCAAGCCTTGGACGATAATCGAGAAGATCACGACGCCGTAGGTCGCGGCCAATATTAGCGGCTTATACTCACTTGGCGGTAATGACAGAGCTAGCGCCACAGAGATACCGCCGCGCAGGCCGCCCCATGTCAGGACAGGAATAGCGCCTTTGGTAAAGCTTTTGAACAGACCCAAAAACCGCATCGGCACAGAGACGGCGGTAAAGCGTGCGAACAGTACAAGCGGAATACAGAGCGCCATAATAAATCCAAATTTCGGCGATATGCCAAGAACAAGGATTTCAAGACCGATAAGTAAGAACAAAACCGAGTTCAAAATCTCGTCGATCATTTCCCAAAACCCGAACAAATAGGTGCGCGTGCGGTCGCTCATGGCAAAGTTCGCGCCTTTATTGCCAATAAGCAGACCTGTAATCACGACGGCAATTGGGCCAGACAAATGCAGGCGTTGCGCCAGCGCGTAAGTCCCTGCGACTATGCCGAGTGTGATCAAAATCTCAATCGCGTGCTCATCAATCATCGCCATCATACGGTAGGCCACCCAGCCCGTAAGCGCGCCGAGCACGGCCCCGCCGCCGGCTTCGACAAAGAACAGTTCCGCAATATGCGCCGCGTCGATCTTTGCCGCGCCGTGACCTGCCGCTTGACCAGCGGTTAGAACGGCGTCCACCGCCATCGCATGCGAGGCGTCTGGCACGCCTGAACCCACGGCAATCGCCACCATGATTGTGAAGACCACAACGCCGACACCGTCATTAAACAAGCTCTCGCCCGCGATTTTGGCTTCAAGACTATGCGGCATATTCACGGTTTTAAGAATAGAGAGCACGGCGACAGGGTCTGTCGGGCTGATAAGCGACCCAAACACCAAGGCCCAGATAAACGGAATTTCAATTCCGAATATGCGGGCGAGGAAATAAAAGCCCGTGCCGACTATGAAGGTCGAGAGGATAACACCAATCGTGGCCATAGACCCGATGGCCCATTTTTCTGATTTCAAAAACCCTAGGTCAACGTGCAGCGCGCCTGCAAACAGAAGGAATGCGAGCATGCCGTTCATCACGGTCGCGTTGAAATCAATCTGTCCAATCGCGCCGCGCAAGGTCTCGGTGAGGCCCAGTGACGGCAGCGCAATCTCAAGACCCAAAAGCACAAATGACGCCAAGAGCGCCATAACCAAAAGACCAATCGTGTGGGGCAGCTTCAAAAAGGCGTGATTAATCCATGAAAAAAAGGCCGACAGCACAAGCAAAAGCGCGCCTATTTCAAAAATTGTAAGCATGGAAATCCCCTAAACCGCATATCTTGCGTCGCTTTGTCTCTAGCCGAGTCTGCGTGACACGCAAAGGAGAAATACATCTACGCTGTGATACAAACAGGCACATTTAACGCTCATGCAAGGCAGACAAACACACGGAACGAGGTCATTCCGGGGGTTGGCCTAGTCGACAGAAAGGCCAATGCCTTCTTTGGCGGCCTTTGTTACGGACACATAATCAATTTTCCCTGTGCCTAAAACTGGCAAAGATTCGACGGAGACAATCTTCTTAGGCACTGAAATTTCGGGCACGCCGTGAGTTTGTGCCCACCGCAAAAGCTCCTCGCGTTTGGGCGTTGGATGATTGGTGACAAGGATGACTTGCTCGCCGCGCTTTGGGTCTGGCGCTATGGCGCAGGCATGCATGTAATCTGGCCAGACAGCAGAGGCACAGTTTTCAACCACGGTCAGTGACACCATTTCGCCGCCAATTTTAGCAAAGCGTTTAATGCGCCCGCGAATAACGTAATAGCCCTCAGTATCCACCGAAACGACGTCGCCTGTATCATGCCAACCGCCCTCCAGAGGCACGACTTCGCCCGGTTTATCGGGCGAGATATAGCCCTTCATAATGTTTGGACCCCGCACCCAAAGACGTCCTGCGTCTTCTAGGCCTTCTACGGGTTCTAAGCGCGATTCAATACCGGGTAGCATTTTACCGATTGTGCCTGCGCGAATATCGCCGGGTTGATTGGCCGCCAAGACGGGGGCGCACTCCGTCACCCCGTAACCTTCTAAAACTTCAAATGAAAAGCGGTGTTCGGCCGTTTTTCGAGTCTCTTCGCGGACACGTTCCGCGCCGCATACCGCAATCCGCAGCGACTGCAGGGACGTCTCCGAACTCGCACGCATATATTGTTGCAAGAATGTGTCGGTCGCAAACAAAACAGTCGAGCCTGTTTTTTGAATACGCTTGGCTATCGTTTTTGTTTGGAGGGGCGACGGGTGCAGCACAACAGGATAGCCACTGAAAATCGGCCAGAGCGTACCCGCCGTTAGGCCGTAGCAATGAAATGTCGGCAAAGGATTAAAGAAGATATCTGTCGCTTCTAACTCAATATGTTCTTCAATCTGTTCAATATTTGCGAGGATATTAGAGTGAGTCAGTACGACGCCTTTAGGGTTCCCTTCCGTTCCAGACGTAAACAAAATAATTGCGGTCGAATTTGGCTGTGGCTTTGGCGCAAATAATTGCGGCAAAACGGGGCCGATCACGGCGCGGAGTTTACCGCTTAGGCCAATCTGTTCGCGCATATCTTCGAGATAAAGAATGGTCACGACCTCTGACAGCTCTTCCATCAGGGCGGATAATCCCGCGACCTCTATAAATTTGCGCGCGGTAATAACGGTTTTTAAGGGCGCCGTCATAGCCGCCGCTTTAAGGTTTTTAATCCCCGCCGAAAAGTTTAACATGGCGGGTATGCGTCCCGCCGCATGCACAGACAAAAGCGCGATCACCGCCCCTGCCCCTGTTGGCAGTAAAATGCCGATATTTTCATCAGATGTAGTTATCTTTTTCAAAGGCGCAGATAAGGCAAAGGCCGAGCGTAAAATCTCGCCATATGTAAAGACACGGCCATCGCCGTCTGTCACAATTTTCTTTTTCAAGCCATGCGTTTTACAGGCGTCCAGAAAAGCTTGGAATAGATTGCGCTGAATACGTTGCGTTGCTCGGCGGGATAAGTCTTCTGACTTTAAAATTTTCATATCTATATTCTCGCCAATCTTATTATTTGAGAATGATAGAGCATTAGTACAGCCTATGCAAAATTTCTGAATTCCTTCACTTCGTATCTGCTCTCATGCTTGGTTTCATGCCTGCTATCATGCTTGGTCTATTATCTGCTGTCATGTTTGCTGGAACGGCCACTCACGCGTTTGCGCCACATTCGAAAGCTGCTGGGTTTCATATTGGCGCGCATGATTTTTATAATTTCAGGTTCAGAATATCCCGATTGCATTTTGATCTGGTCAAAGCTCGTCTCGTCATCCCACGCCATTGCGACAAGTTCAGACGTCGTGAGACGGCCTTCATCCTCTTTCGGGGAAGCGGGAATAAAGTCGTCTGGGAATTTTCTGTCAGTCATAGCATATCTTCGTAAAATTTAAGAGCCAGCCGCTCAGCATTAAAGCCGCACGCGGATCTGTCTATGTGACGTCTTGCCTATTCACCGCTTTAAATTTCACCTATATAAAGACGTGATGACCACGGCCCAACATATTGAAGCAATACCCAATTCCCGCGCCTTAACGCGCGCTGAAATCGCGCTTTTCCCGACGGATTTCACGCGGCAATTTGATATCGCAAATGTCGCCCTTATCAACCGTTCGCATAATCCTTTTACATTTGGAAAAATAGTGGTGCGGGGGAATAAAATTTATTGGCCAAATGCGCCAAAGGATTTCACGCGCGCGTCTATGGATATACAGGCTGTGTTGATGCACGAGCTTTGCCATGTTTGGCAATATTCAACGGGGCGTCTGACGGCGCTAAAATATCTCTGCAACCCTAAAAATTGGGTCTATAAATACGTGCTATCTGAGGCCAAAAGCTTCGTCGATTATCCGATTGAGAAACAAGCCGACCTGATGCAAGACTGGTTTCGCCTGAACACGGGTACGCATGCGAAATGTTTTGCGGCAGGCCAGTCCGAGCCGTCCTGCGCGGAACTAAATCGGCTTATCCCGTTTGACTGGGACGCCCAAAATTTCAATTTAGTTTAAAGTTTTATACTACGGGTTTTTACCAGATTCTTGCATTAATAAATGATAGACTTGAATAGAGCGTGCATGCGCGTCGATACTTATACGTTCATTGATCCCGTGAAAGCCTTTCAAATCCTCTGCCGTGGTTTGAATCGGGGTAAAGCGGTAAATATCAGATGTGACATTAGTAAAGAAGCGCGAGTCTGTTGCGCCTGTTACCGTATTTGGGACAATCGGCACACCGTCAAAACTCCGCCGCAAAACATCTGCAATCATAACATATGGTCCCGTTCCAATTTGCGAAATCGGCGAGGCCTCAGAATCCAAGCTCTCTGGTAGCGTAATTTTAATTTTCGGATTATCAATAACGCGTGTGACATGATCGATCACAGATTGAGCACTGTCGCGACTGTGCAGGCGGAAATTGACCATCGCCGTCGCCTCGCGCGGCATAGCGTTTTCTTTGAAACCCGCGTTAAAAATTGTCGGCGCAATGGTCGTCCCCAATAGGGCGCGTGTCGTATCCTCTTTCATAAAGGAGGACTTTACCAAAGGCCCAAAGAGCCAAAGGTTTGACATAAAGGCCCGCTCGACAAAGGGTTGATGCGGGGCCAAGGCTTTTATCATTTCGCGCGTGACAGGATCAAAATTGCGTTTGAAAGGGTTATTTTCTATCGCGACGATCGCGCGCGACAACGCCCCAACAGCGGTATATTCAGGCGGCGTCGACGAATGCCCGCCTACGGCTTCTGCCGTCAAAGTCAGGGTAAGATATCCTTTTTCTGCGACTCCTAAAACGGCGGCTTGGCCTTCCATAACCACGCCAGACACGACGGCGCCGCCTTCATCAAAAACGGCGTAAGGCGCAATCCCGCGCGCTTCCATAAGGTCTGCCGCCGCTTTCGCGCCGTAGCCCGTGACTTCTTCGTCGTGACCAAAAACAAATATCAAAGTGCGTTTGGGCATAAATCCGCTTTTGGCCAATCTATTGGCCGCTTCTAAAATTCCAATCAGAGACCCTTTATCATCCAATGTCCCGCGCCCATAAATAAAGCCGTTCGCCACCACGCCGTCAAAAGGCGGAAAGTCCCATCCCTTTGTCGTTTCGAGGGCAGGCACAACGTCTTGATGGGCCAAAAACACAAGCGGGTCGAGCGACGTATCGATGCCTTGCCATGTGTGGATGGGCGTCAAATCTGCGACTTTTTCCGTTTTGACTGCCGCGTGAAATTCGGGATAGGTCTCAAGCAGCCAATCTTGAAATTTTGTAAATTCTGTCGTGTCTTGCGCCGCTCGGTCTTGGATACTGACGGTCCTAAATTGCAAAGCTTTGGACAGGCGCCCTGCTGCGGCCTCTTTATCAACTTGCACAAAATTAGGTTTTTCCAAATCCGCTGACGACACAGGCGCAGCGACCATAAGCGTGCGTGTCACAACAATAAACGCGATGAGCAAAAGCGCTAAGCCGAACACTCCAAATAAAAATATAAATATCTTACGCATATTACCCCAGCTCCACTTCACGTCCCCCTCTTGAATGACAGAAGAGGAGAACCGACTTTACAAGCTCTATAGCAGACATTAAAGCAACAAAAATCATATTGAGGGCTTATGGCGTCTCCGAAAGACTATAGCGCAGAATATCCGTTTTCAAAACGGCATTGCCTTTCTATTTCCGATTATCACCGTATGGATATCGAAGCCTTGCTTGCGCTGGGTGAACATTACCAGACCCAACAAAAGTCTCGGCAAAAGGCCGTTCCCGTCTTGGCGGGTAAAACCGTTGTAAATCTGTTTTTTGAAAACTCGACCCGTACCGAGAAAAGCTTTGAAGTCGCCGCCAAACGCCTTGGCGCAGATGTGATTTCTATGAATGTCGGCGCGAGTTCCGTCAAAAAGGGCGAGACCCTATTGGACACCGCCGCCACGCTAAACGCTATGCGGCCTGATATTCTGGTTGTACGGCACGGCGCGTCGGGTGCGCCTGCGCTTTTATCACAAAAAGTGTCTTGCGCCGTTATAAATGCGGGCGACGGCATGCACGAACATCCGACCCAAGCCTTGCTCGACGCGCTCACGCTACGCACAACATTTGGCGGGGATATTGGCGGATTGAGGATTGCGATTTGCGGCGACATTTTGCACTCGCGCGTCGCGCGCTCCAATGTGCAACTCTTAAACATACTGGGCTGTGACGTCCGCCTTATCGGCCCGCCGACCCTCCTCCCGCAAGACGCGGATGGCTGGGGCGTGAAAGTGTTTCACGATATGGAAACGGGCCTAAAGGGCTGTGATGTTGTCATGATGTTACGCCTGCAACTCGAGCGTATGAGCGGGGCGTTCGTCCCGACCAAACGCGAATACTTCCATTTCTACGGCCTAGACCGTAACACGCTCGCCTTTGCCAAACCCGGCGCGAAAGTCATGCATCCCGGACCCATGAACAGAGGCGTCGAAATCAGCTCTCAAATCGCAGATGACCCCGAAGTCAGCCTGATAAACCAACAGGTCGAAACAGGTGTCGCCATGCGCATGGGAATTTTACATGCTTTGGCCGAAAACCAAGACACGTTTATGCGAGATAGTTTTCAGGATGGGTTTCAATCATGAGCGCCCTATCCATCATCAATGCCCGTATCATTGACCCCGCCACAGAGCGCGACGAAATGGGCACGTTGATTATTGAAAAAGGCCGTATCAAAGATTTTGGCGGCGATATCGCGCCCGAAGGCGATATCATTGACGCAGGCGGAAAGATCCTTGCGCCGGGCCTTGTGGATATGCGCGTCAGCACAGGCGAACCAGGTCGCGAGAGTAAAGAGACTTTGGCGTCCGCAGGTCGCGCGGCTGTTGCGGGCGGTATTACGTCTATTGTTGTCACGCCCGAAACCAAACCCGTCTTGGACGACGTGTCCTTAGTAGAATATATCAAACGCCGCGGGAAAAAGAAAAGTCTTGCGCGGGTCTATTTATCAGGCGCTCTGACGCAAAATCTGGATGGTCAGAACATGACCGAACTTGGCCTGATGTCGAATGCAGGCGCGGTGATGTTTTCCAATGGTAAAGACCCGATAGCGGACTCGCTTTTAATGCGCAGAATGCTCTCATATAGCTCCGCTTTCAATGCCCTGATTGCCAACCGCCCCGTTGATCCCTCATTGTCCCAAGGGTCGTGCGCGCATGAAAGCGACCTGACCTCTCGGCTCGGCTTAGTTGGTACACCTTCTACGGCGGAACGTATTATGGCCGAACGCGACGTGGCGCTCGCCGAACTGACGGGCGGGAGACTGTTGATTGACTTGATTTCTTGCGCGGAAACCGTGGACGTGATTACACGCGCCAAATCCCGCGATCTTGACGTCGCCTGTTCTGTTTCAATCAATCATCTGGCCCTCAACGAAATCGACATTGGCGATTACCGCACCTTTGCAAAACTCGACCCGCCGCTACGCACTGAGGAAGACCGCCTCGCCCTCCTAGAAGGCGTAAACTCAGGCGTGATTGACGTCATAGTCTCAGACCATGACCCGCGCCCTGCGGGTGAGAAACGCCTGCCCTTCCAAGACGCAGCTTCCGGCGCGGTGGGGCTTGAAATCCTGCTCGCGGCGGGATTGTCTCAAGTGGTCGACGGGACATTAGATTTAATGGCGTTTTTAAAAGCTGTGACTTGCAACCCCGCAGACTTGCTTGGCCTGAACGCAGGTCGGATTGCAGTCGGCGCCAAAGCAGATCTGGTGATTATAGACCCCCATGCCCCGTGGGTGTGTCAAAGCGAAGACTTGCGCTCACGGTCTAAAAACACACCTTTTGATGGACGTCGCCTAACGGGTCGTGCGGTCATGACATTTGTGGGCGGCGACCGCGTGTTTGGATAGTGGTTATCATTAACGCGACCTTAACGGGCTATGGCCCATTTTAGCGTATGCTTGGAAAATCCGAAAAACCGCCTTTAAAAATGGATGCTCATCAGGCGCTGCATTTTTTCCTAGAGCATTTATCAGGCGAACGCCGCCTGGCCGAAAAAACAGTCGAGGCTTACGCGCGAGATATATCCGATTTTATAGCGTTTCAAACAGCGCACCTTGAACATATCCCGACATTATCTGACCTGCTGGATTTAAGTGCACGAGATTTTCGCGCCTATCTGGCCTATCGTCGGCGCGGAGACACGCCGCTCTCCTCAACTTCAATTGCGCGCCACCTGTCTGCTATTCGGACGTTTTACCGCTACCTAGAACGGCGTTGGTCGATAAAGAATGACGCGATTGCGCTTATAAAAGGCCCGCGTTCTAAACGGTCTTTGCCCAAAGCCCTCAGCGTGGACGGCGCAAGGGAGCTTATGCAAGCAGGAAGTTTTGACGATAAATTGCCGTGGATAGAGGCCCGAAATATCGCCGTCATGTCGCTCCTCTACGGGGCGGGCTTGCGTATATCAGAGGCGCTCTCGCTTACGGGTCGAGACTTTCCCCTCGCGGAAAGCCTGATGCTGACGGGTAAAGGCAATAAGACGCGGCTTGTTCCCATCTTGCCTGTTATCCAAGACTCTGTCGCGGAATATGTGAGACTTTGCCCCTATGACCTTGTTATGGACGAGCCTTTGTTTCGAGGCCTGCGCGGCAAACCGTTGCAAGCGGGTATTCTTCAAAAAGAAATACGACATCTTCGCGCTCATTTAGGCTTGCCCGAAACCGCGACGCCCCATGCTTTACGCCATAGTTTTGCGACGCACCTTTTGGCGGGGGGCGGCGACCTTCGCACCATTCAACAACTCCTTGGCCATGAGAGCCTCTCGACCACACAACGTTATACGGATGTCGACGCCAAAGCGCTTATGTCCGTGCATAAGCGGGCGCATCCGCGCGCTTAAAGAGACTTGAACGGATGAGCACAAGACAAAGTCGGGTAATGCGTTATAATCCACGCATTACGAAATGAGAGCCTTATGACCGACACGCCTTGCCCGCTTTGCACAACACTCGCGCCCCTGACGGAATTCATCGTCACAGACTCGCCGTCGCCAAGCGCGATTGATATATGCGAGACCTGCCAAAGCTCTATTGCACGGCCCGAGGCTAGTCCCGATCATTGGAAAGCCCTGACAGACACGATGTGGAGCGAAGTCCCTTCTGTGCAAGTCACAGCTTACCGTGTTTTATCGCGATTATCCGATCACGCATGGGCACAAGAGGCGCTGGACATGCTCTATCTGGACGAGACAAGCAAGGCATGGGCGGAGGCAGGTGTCACTGCGATTGAGACGTCAAATACGCGCGACAGCAATGGCGCGCTTTTATATAATGGCGACAATGTTACGCTTATCAAAGACCTACCTGTAAAAGGCGCAGGCTTTACCGCCAAACGCGGGACACTTGTGCGAGGAATCACATTAACCGATAATCCCGATCACGTTGAAGGCCGTGTGAATAGTCAGCGGATTGTCCTTGTGAGCGCCTATCTGAAAAAGGCTTAGAGCCGCTGAATTGTGGGATTTAAGCCACAAATTGCGAAAATGGGAACGAATTTCCCTTAAAATCATTATATTAGCAGGTTTGAGCACTTTACCTCTGCGCCCTAAAACGCTAGGAAACGCTCAATCACACAAGGTGAACCCATTAGGGTGTTCCCTTTAATCCAGATTTAGAAATGAGTTGAATAACCACATGGTTGAAATTTACGTCCGTCAGAACAATGTTGATCAAGCCCTCCGTGCTTTGAAAAAGAAGCTACAAAACGAAGGTATCCTGCGCGAAATGAAAGCGCGGAAGCATTTTGAAAAGCCGTCTGAAAAACGCGTCCGTGAAAAAGCCGAAGCTGTACGTCGTGCACGCAAATTGGCTCGGAAACGGGCACAATTAGAAGGCCTTATCCCAACAAAGAAAAAGCCACGTCGTCGTTAGACGCAACACGCTTTAGAATAATAACAAACCGCCTTGTAATATCTGCAATGGCGGTTTTTTTATGCCGTAAAGTCTCAGAACTTAAGGCTTATACGCCTAATCATCCTCGTCATTTTTAACGAGGCGTAGGAATGATGGCCGCGGTTTAGCTGTCTTTCCCGCACGCTCGGCTGGGGATGGTATCGCATCTTTTGTAGATTTAGCAGAGCCTTCAGTGACCGCTTTTAAAGCGGGTAAAGATTTCGGTTTGGGCATTGCGCTTAAGGCTGGCTTTGCAGGCTTATCCTTCACAAATTCTGGAATAAAAGGCGCGGGTTTTGGACGCGGCGGTTCAGGCTCGACAAAATCATCTTCGATATGGCGCACGCGCGGTGTGAATTTAGGTTTTCCTTTTGACTTAAAACTACTTCGCGGTTTGAAACTTGTGCGACGCGGTTCGTCAAAATCGTCCTCATCTTCACCCTTTAATTCACGTTCGCGTTTGGCTTTCTTGGCGTCTTTGACTTTTTTATTTAGGGCAGAGACGACACGTTTTTGCGAAAAGGACAGCGCATCACCGGGACGCCCTTTCTCAAGGTCATGAAAAGCAGACCCGAATTTATCCAAACGCTCTGTCACGGATTCGGAAAACTCATCTTCCCAATCCGTGATCTCGCCATTTTCTTTTAGGGTGCGGTGCAGACGCTCAAGTTTACGCTTGGCGTTTCTCGCAGACCGTTCACGCGCTTTGCGTTCTTTGTCGCGCTGTTTTTCAATCGCGGCGTCACGGGCGGCCTGTTCGGCCTGCCATTTCTGTTTATCGTAATCATCGCTCACACAGAGAGACTAATCCTCGACGACTTCCATGTACATCTCTAAAAGCGCTTCTTGTTCGGCGCGTTCAGACGCTTCAACTTTGCGCAAGCTTACGACTTTACGGACGACTTTCGTATCAAACCCAAAGCTTTTCGCTTCGCCGTAAACTTCGCGAATGTCGGCCGCAAGTTCGGCTTTTTCACCTTCGAGGCGTTCAATGCGCGCAATAAATTGCTTTAACTTTTCGCGCGTTGCCTGACCTAATTGATCGGCGCGGTCATTATCACTCATCATAAGACTACCTATTGCGTAAGAGAAATTCCCCTCATTTTAAAAAACTCTACACATGAAAGCCAGATAGACTTCACGATTTCATGTGGACGAGTGGCAATTGGGTTATTTCAACGTGTATGATTTATTAAATTTTAACATCAAAAGACGACTATAGCCCGCGCCGTACTGAAGGCTAAAAGGGGCTTGTCATCAAAACTGTTACAAATATAGGCTCCAGCGAAGACCTCTCAACTGAAGACCTTAAATTACTGGGTCGCGCTTTGGACCAATCTGTCTCGCCTTTTGTTATCTACGCCGCAAGCGGGCATATCATCTATGCGAATGAGGCTATGCGATCCTCATGGCCGTTCCTTGTCGGAGAATTGAAACGCGGACAGACACTGTCAACGGCAATCATGTCTCAGATTACAAAGATTGCCCCCGACCTCCCGGAAGCCGTTATCAAAGCTGAACATGAAAAGGCTATGCTCTCCTTCACCCATCTCAAAAGCACCGAAATGGCTGCTGAGAATAAAAGATGGTTCAAGACTACGCATAGCTTAGTTGATGCCGAGAAACCCGAAGCCTCTCCTATTGCTGGCGCGGGTGTTGATATTACGGCCCTCAAAGAAAAAGAAAATGAACTAAAAGCCGCGCGCCTTGCAGCTGAAAATGCCAATCTCGCAAAGTCAGAATTTCTAGCAAATATGAGCCATGAAATCAGAACGCCCATGAACGGGATTTTAGGTATGGCAGGTTTGCTTGGCCAATCTGACCTTTCTGAACGAGATTTACAATTTGTCAGAGTTATCGAAAGATCCGGCGACGCGCTGCTGACATTGATAAATGATATTCTAGATTTCTCTAAAGTCGAAGCCGGTCAAATAGAACTTGAATCCCGTCCCTTTGATTTACGCGATTGTGTTGAAGATATTATTGCCCTGCTTTCCAGCGCAGCGACTGAAACAGGCATTGATCTGATTGTCAAAATTGACCCAGAATTGTCACAAACATTTTTGGGTGATGTCGGTCGGTTACGTCAAATCCTGACCAACCTCATTGGGAATGCGATCAAGTTCACACCCACAGGCCACGTCCTTATCGACATCACCGGAACACATGATTTGGAAACAAACAAAGTCCAGCTCATCATCGCCGTTTCCGATACGGGAATTGGTATCCCAGAAAGTAAACTTAATCACATCTTCAATAAATTTAGCCAAGTCGATGCCAGCACGACGCGTGAATACGGCGGAACGGGTTTAGGTCTCAGCATCGCAAAACGTCTCGCCACACTCATGGGCGGCGGAATTCAAGTCGAGAGTAAGCAAGGCGAAGGTTCCACATTTATGGTGAACATTGTGCTGGAACCACATGCAACCCTTGCAGAAAAAAGAATTGAGAACAATAATCGACCCGAAGGCACAATTTTAATAATCGATGATAATCCCGTCAACCTTTCGGTTCTTGAGGCCCAACTTGCAGGCCCATCCTGTCGATGTGTCAGCGTTTTATCCGCACAGAAGGCCGCCGCAGTATTGAAACTTGCGCAAGAAAAAAACCTGACAATAGATTTAATTATTCTGGACTACCAAATGCCCATACATTCGGGGGCCGACTTTGTTCGCTACATTAAACAGCAGCCTAATTCTCGCCATATCCCTATTGTTATGTTGACGTCTGTTGAAAAAAGTAAACTTGAGACAGATATGTTAAGCATGGGCGTGGATGCTGTCCTTACGAAACCTGCCCGAATGAAGGAATTGTTTTCAACGATCAATGAAGTTCAAAGTCGACGGATAGAACTCCCGACACCTCTTAAGGCCGCAAGCCCTAAACTAGATGTCAAAAAAAGCGCCCCACAAAAAGCTGATCCTCAGAAAACCGAAAATCAGGGCGCTGTCAGTCCAGAAATTCCGTTACCTGCCCCTAGCTCGCAAGGTGTACCAAATTCGGTCGCAAACGCTGCTGAAGTTCAAACTAATGTTCCGACAGCTGAGGTTGCGACGCCGCAAGTAGAGCCACATGTCAAGCAAGTGCATGACTATCATGTTGCTAACGCACCTCAAAATAGCGTTCATGCACCAAACGCTGAACCGTTCACACCACTTCAACAGACGCCGAGTCAAGTCTGTGAAATACAGGGTGAGGCGGATCAAGACACGGCAGTCGAAGATTCCAACTTTAATGATTCAATACTTTGCGAGCATAAGCTTGACCTGCTGGTTGCCGAAGATAATGAAGTCAATCAGATGTATATGAACTTCATCCTAGAGAACTCAAACTTAGATTATACAATTGTGGGCAATGGTTTGGCCGCCGTGGATACGTGGAAATCTCGAAATCCAGATATTATTTTGATGGACATTTCCATGCCTAAAATGAACGGATTTGAAGCCACCAAAGCTATCCGAAAGATAGAAGCAAAAACGGGTCAAAGACGCACTGTGATTATCGCGATCACCGCCCATGCCATGCCCGAAGACACAAAGAAATGTTTGGACGCGGATATGGATGATTATTTAGCCAAACCCGTTTCCGCCGAACTTTTGATGAATAGAATTAGAGAATGGTCTACGCCTAAAAGGTTTGGGCGTGGCGCGGCCTAATCTTCAATGCTTTTGTCAAAATGGCAGACCTAAAATTCAAAATTATTCTTTGTCAGTCTTCGAATTCTTAAGCGATTCTAGCGCCATATTTTTGTAAGTCTGGTTCATCTTTTCTGGACTGAACGAGCGCGCAATATTTATCAATTCCCCCTCGACTGTGACATCCCACGCAAAGACGGCACCGCCTAAGACATCTTTATTTTTTCCGTCAAATTCCATCTTTATAATCAAGTTTCCGTCAAGCGGGCCGTCTAGATACGCTTCTAATTTCTTGTACTCGAATTCTTTTAAAGCATCGAATGCTGTCGCCGCCAGTTCATTCTTAGCCCCCGCCGCATCTGTTTGAGGCGTTTGAAATTTTATCATACCGCCGTCTTTGACACGTAAAACGCCGCCGACAACTTCGGTTTTTACGCCTTCGATCACAACTGGCAGAACGCCTTCTAAAATACCTGTCGCGCGAAAGCTTTTATTCCCAACAGACTCTGTGAATTCTTGAACCGATATATTTTCAAGCCGCATAGTCACATTATTTTGCGCAGCCGCATAATTCCAATCCGTCGGATCAATTGAAATTGTGCCCTGCCCAACAGGCCAGACGGCAGAATAAAGCCGAATACCGTCTGGGATGATTTCAAACTCAAATACGCCGTCTTCTAGCGGAAATCCGGGATCAAATAGTCTCGCAGTGACTTTCTGCCGACCCACAGATTGCAACGGAAACATAGACGAGAAATTCAATTCGGCATTGATGCCCGTAAAGGGCCCCGTCAATGTTCCCATTCCAAGGTTTTTAAGACTGGCAGAGCCCGAAGATTTTAATGGCTCATTTGGCGAAAATTCCAATTTAAGCGCGGCACTTACCGTGCCGTCGACTTGTGACACCTTACCTTTAAGGGCTTTCACATAGGTCTGAGGCTGGAGCTTCCCGGGTTTAAAAATCAACTCATCAATGAGGACATCCGCAGAGCCTTGCCCGTCAGAATATGTGTAACTCACACGGATCGGCGTAACTTCGGCTTTTGGCAAGAAGGTCTGCGCCGTGCCCGTCCAAACGGACACACTCGGCGTGTTTGAACGCGGCTCCACCTTGTATTGCACCTGACCTTCAAAGGGAAGTTCGGGCAAATCATCGGTAGAAAACTTTACCCACCCGTCAGAGTAATCCATGTTAAATTCTGTGGGTGTTCCCTTGATCTCTAAGCTCATATTACGCGCCGAAACTGTATTTGTTTTCACTTCGGTTTCCAAAGATTTAATTGTAAATTCTGGGGATTGATCAGGGCGCAATCGAAAGACCATGTCTGCGGTCGGTGACACAGTTTTTGACCCGCCTTCGGGGATATCTGGCGACGTAATCGCAGACTCAGTTGCTATCATACGCCAGTTCTGCAAATTATCAGAGACTGTTCCTACAATGGCAAGCTTGGCGACATCTACCGCCAGATGTCGCGCCTCTGCCTTGTCCACAAGATCTGCGGTCATGGCCACAAGGTCCGTTGTCAGACGCCCTACATTTTGCCGCAATACATAGAGTGCGCCGTCATCTGATATCTTGAACTTTAAATTCTCACCCCGCCAATCCGTTGGGTTTTCAAATTTTGAAAGCGTCACATCCGAACCCGCCACAGGCATAAACCGCGTTTCAACGCGGTCTGATTTACTGTTGACGCGGGTCGTCCCGTCTAAGCTAAGCCCCGTAACATAGCCGCCTGGGATGTCGCCGTCATACTCAATCGGTCCGTTTAAAGTAAAGTTTCGGTCTGTTTGCCGCGCAATATATTTCAAACTGGCCGAGAAAGCCCCAAGGCGCGCGGGTTTACCGTCCTCTGTTTTAGAAGACCAAGGCTTTAAAAGGCTAAGATTTGCAGAGACGTCCTTCACCCCTGACAGGCTAATTCCGTCTGGAGATCCTGCAAGTATATACATATTGGTCAAAGACAGTGCCGACGGGCCGCCCAGGACCACGTTGACCTTGGCCTGAATATCTTGCGATACACGGTCATAAACCAAACTTTCCCCTTCGGAACTCTGACCCGAAATCGGTTTAATCTCTAAGGTATCAATTTTACTTTTTAAAATAAGCGGTGTGCCTAATCCAATTTGATATCCTGCGGACGTGTAAGCTATATCCCCCTGCCCTGTGACTCCCGCGCCTGACAGCAAGCGTTTAAGGGCCGCATTCGGAATATTGGCAAAGTTTTTCACCATGGGCGTTTTGGCTAAGGTTTTGTTGAGTGTAATTAGATTGGTCAAGTCTGTACGACGCTGAGGATTAGACACTGCAAACTTCTCAATATCAGCATCCCATTCACCCGAAATTGTAGACAACGTATAATCGGCTTCAGCACTTTCTCGTGTCGCTTTTATCTGCCCGTCCCATTTTATGTCCCCATCTTCAAACGCGTAGTCTGGCAGATTTAAGTCCTGAAATTTAAGACCTATATTACTTTGAATATTCAGATCATCAGAGATTGGGTCGACATTAAGCGTGCCGCTCAAAAACCCCTCTTTTAGATTAAACTGCGGGGTTTTAATCCGTGCAAAAGATAATTCAGGCCTGGCTGATATTATGTTTTCTTTAACAGTAATTGAGGCGCGCCCCTCAGGCTCAATAAAAACATCTCCAATCGAAAGAACGCCCGAGAGAGACGTCACATCCGCTGTCCAATCTTCAAAAGAGTTCAACGCCGCGTCCAGTGAGAAGTCTATTCTGCCCGCCACATTCTTGAGTGTGACTGATCCGTTTTTAACGACTATTCCGTCTTCGGGGAGCAGGATCGGCGTCGTGTCTGTGCCACTCTTTGGAAAAATTGGTGAAATAAGTTTTCCGTCTGAATCCAACTCGCCAAATAGATGCGGGCCTTCAATCGAAAGCTGCTCAATATTTCCTTCTAACGCCTCACGCCATTCATAATTCAGCGTGACTTTCTTTGCCGTCAAAAAAGGCGTGGCAGGCGAACTCTCACTGGAACGGTCACCCTCTGCAGTCCCGACGGTGATATCTCTTAAAACCGCGCGTTTTTTTGTAATCGCTTCAATTTCAAACGTGGTGTCGTAGCCTTTATCTTTCAGTATTTTGGAAACTTGAGTTTCCAAAAACTCCAGACGATGTGTCCAAGCATAGGTAAGCGCAATCACAAGCCCTAAGATTAGGAACAAAGTGAGCCATTTTACAATGCGCCATGGACGCCGTCTTTTCAAAGATTTGGTTTTGGGAGTTTCACGCACAGGCAATTGCGCTGTTGTGTCAGCGTGTGAACCTTTGGAGTGTGGTGTTTGGCGTGCGTTAGAAATTAGTATTCGCCTTAAATTATCTGTTTGTCACCATACAGGGGATGGAGTGAATGCACCATAAATTTATGTTAATTTGGCGTTACTTAAAGATAATGTTAACGTCGATGTGAGATCAGGGCGCATAGTTAAAATCTATTCCCATAACATGACTGAGAGTAATGAGAGACTATGGCATTTGATTTATCAAAGACCAAAGAAGCACTGGCTTTGCGCCTAAAAGCCTTTGGCTTTATGTCTTCCACCCGCATTTACAAAGAAAAGCGCTTTCGCTTTTTGGCTGTTATTTCAGCGCTTCTTATGACAGGTTTTATAATGCTGCCGCGCGGCCAATCTGACGCAGAAGCCATAGCACCTGTGCAAGCTTTATCTCTTACACCTAAATTTGATTTATCACGATATGATCTCGCACTCGAAGATATCAGTCCGACGCGGGCCTCAACGCTCTCGATCAAGGTAAAATCAGGCGACTCGCTTGGTCCACTTTTGCAAAAAAATGGTCTGACAGGGCCGCAAGCTTACCGCGTTACAGAAGCCTTCTCAAAAGTTTACAAACCTCGCAATGTCCGCGTCGGACAGGTTTTTGGCCTGCATTTCGAAGATGACATTCTGACAGACCTGACTTTCAAACCGTCTGTCGACAAAACTATTTTTGTAAAACGCCAAGGTGAAGGTTATGTAGCGAAATCCGTTGATGCTGAATTTAAGATGGAGCTTTTGACTGTAAAAGGCGCGATTAAAAACAGCCTATATCTCGATGCAAGCCGCATGGGTGCGCCCGACAAAGTCATTCAGCAATTTGCGAATATTTATGAATACTCAGTAGACTTCCAACGCGATATTCAGCCCGGTGATGATTTCGAAATGTTTTTTGAAGTGGCCCGTGACCACCGCGGCAAGATCATCAAAGCTGGCGATCTTCTTTTCACAAGCTTCAGCCCGCGCGGGAAAACATCGGCTTATTACCTGTATGAAGACGCAAAAGGCGAAGAAAACTTCTATGATGTAAAAGGTAAAACCGCCAAAAGAAAACTTCGGGCGACGCCCGTTAACGGCGCGCGCCTGTCTTCCAGATTTGGCAAACGCAAACATCCGATTTCAGGCTACCGTAAAATGCACACTGGTGTCGATTTCGCAGCCCCGCGCGGCACACCTATATTAGCGGCGGGTACGGGAACAGTTGTGCGGGCCAATCGCTACGGTGGATACGGGAATTATGTACGGATTAAACATTCCGATGGCTACCAAACCGCCTATGCGCATATGAAAAGCTTCGCGCGCGGCATCCGTAAAGGTGCGCGCGTGAAACAAGACCAAGTGATTGGCTATGTAGGCTCTACAGGCGCATCCACGGGACCGCATTTGCATTACGAAGTCATACTCAACGGTAAAAAAATCAACCCACGTCGTTTGTCGCAACTCTCTGGTAAACCCCTTGCGAAAACACAAATGGCAGAGTTTGAAAAACGTCGCGCTGAAATTGATGCGCAACGCCGCGTTTCTGCCTCTATATCGTCCGAATCAATGGCTCCAGTCTTGGAAGCGGAAGTTAAGGTAGAATAGCCAAAGGCTCTACGTCTTACCGGAAATCTTGTGCGAGACTTTCGTCATACGCACATTTTCTGGGTTTACCCGTAAAGAACTGCGCCAAAGTTTCCTCTAGTCTTGCTCATGCACGCTGAACCTGCTTTAAGGTCTTAAACACCCCTATTGGAGCCTACTATGAGTAATTTGATTAATTTCTTTTTCTCTTTCGATAAACTGATGAAGGAAAAACTGGTCATCGCCTTTTATTGGCTCGCCATAATCGTTGGCGGTATGAATTTCTTGAGCGAAGCCCTGCGCTCGATCAAGCTAGGCCCGCTGGCCTCCTTAATAGATTTTGTCATTTTCTTTGGCACAATCCTCCTCTCACTCGTGACCCTAAGGTTAGTATCTGAAATCGCCGTTGCGATTTTCAGAATGAATAATAATCTTTCCCCTGATGGCGGCGCGGCTGAAACCGCGAATATCGACCCAATTGCCGAAGCTAAAAAGGCTGCTGAAAATGCCGCAACTCGCGCACGCACAATGTCAAAATCTGCAATTGATAAAACCAAGTCCGCCGCTGAGAACACGAAAGATTCGGTTGAAGATTTCGCAGACACGACGGTCAAGAAGACCAAATCTGTCACGCGGCGTAAAGCGGATGCAAAAGATGTCGACGAAGTCGTTACGGTCAAAGATGTAAAAGAGGCGAAAGTCGAAGTTGTTAAATCAACCAAGGCGACGACGAAGCCGGCGTCTAAACCAGCGACCAAACCCAAAAAAGCGACAGCGAAAACCTCAACGGTAAAGAAAGCTACGACAAAATCAAAGACGAATACGCCTCCTGCTAAGCCCTCGACACCTACTAAAGATTAGGGTTTAGAAGCCAATATCAGGCGTTCTTAAGTCAAATAACCGAATGAAAAAGGGGCCCTTACGGCCCCTTTTATTTTAAATAAAATCTGATCTAATCTCTAGCCTTCTGCAGGGCTTTCAGACGTCAGCACAATTCTATTTTTATCAATATCTACCGAGACAGTATCTCCGTCATGCATCTCTCCCGAGAGCACAAGTCTGGCGAGGCCATCTTGGACGTTTTTCTGAATAACGCGTTTTAGCGGACGCGCCCCAAATGACGGATCATAACCCTGCTCACCGAGCCAATCCCGCGCAGCGTCAGTCAACTTCACCGTGATATTACGTTCTGATAACCAATCCTGCATACGCTTCATTTGGATATCGACAATCGTACCCATGTGTTCGGGTTGCAGACGTTCAAACAATAAAATTTCATCAAGGCGATTAAGAAATTCGGGTCTGAAATGTGCATTTACTTCGGCCATAACTCCGACACGCGCGACATTCACATTATCGCCTTTGCCGAGTTTTAGAAGATGTTGCGCACCAATATTAGACGTCATGATAATCAGCGTATTGCGGAAATCGACCGTCCGACCCTGCCCGTCTGTTAGACGTCCATCGTCCAAGACTTGCAGCAAGACGTTAAACACGTCGGGGTGGGCTTTTTCGATTTCGTCAAACAAGATAACCTGATAGGGTCGCCTACGAACGGCCTCAGTCAATGCGCCGCCCTCATCATATCCGACATAACCCGGAGGTGCGCCGATCATTCGCGAGACGGAATGTTTTTCCATATATTCCGACATATCTAAACGCGTGATCGCATTGGGATCATCAAACATGAAATTGGCCAAGGCTTTGGTCAGCTCTGTCTTACCCACACCTGTTGGGCCTAAAAACATAAATGAGCCAATCGGACGCGCAGGATCTTTTAGTCCCGCACGCGCACGGCGTACCGCGTCAGACACTGACGCCACCGCCTTATCTTGGCCCACGACCTTGGCTTTAAGAACGTCTTCCATATTCAAAAGCTTGTCTCGCTCGCCTTCTAACATGCGTTCAACAGGCACGCCCGTCCAACGCGAGACAACACCCGCCACAAGTTCCGAAGTCACGGTTTCCGAGGCTAGAGATGCCTCGCCTTGTGCCTCTTCTAATGACTTCATGCGGGTTTCAAGCGCGGGAATATCCTCGTGCTGTAAACGGCCCGCCAATTCGTAATCACCTCTGCGTACCGCGTCTTCGAGTTTGAACCGCGCCTGTTCCAATTGTTCTTTAATATCTGTCGAAGATGCGAGCTTAGACTTTTCTGCCTGCCAGACAGATGTCATCTCGTCTGACTGGGCGCTTAAATCTGCAATCTCAATTTCTCGACGCGCAAGGCGCGCCTTAGACGCGTCGTCTTGTTCCTTTTTCAGGGCTTCGACTTCGATCTTTAATTGGATGAGACGTCGGTCGACTTCGTCAAGCGCCTCGGGTTTACTATCCACTTGCATGCGGAGGCGCGACGCCGCCTCATCCATCAAATCAATGGCTTTATCAGGCAGAAAGCGGTCTGTGATATAACGGTTTGAAAGTTGCGCCGCCGCGACAATCGCAGAATCTGCGATTCGAATGCCGTGATGGACCTCGTATTTTTCTTTCAGACCGCGCAAAATAGACACAGTCGATTCAACGGACGGTTCCGTGACAAAAACAGTCAAAAACCGCCGTGCAAGGGCTGCATCTTTTTCTAAATGTTTGCGGTACTCGTCTAGGGTCGTTGCGCCGACACAATGTAGTTCGCCGCGAGCCAGTGCGGGTTTCAAAAGGTTCGCAGCATCCATGGCTCCGTCGCCTTTGCCCGCCCCGACAAGTGTATGAATTTCGTCAATAAATAGGATGATATTGCCATTGGCCGATTCGACTTCTTTCAAGACAGCCTTAAGGCGTTCTTCAAATTCACCGCGATATTTTGCACCCGCTATCAAAGCGCCCATGTCCAAGGCCAGCAGACGTTTCCCCGCAATAGATTCAGGCACATCGCCGGACACGATTCGATTGGCTAAGCCTTCGGCAATGGCCGTTTTACCCACACCAGGTTCACCGATTAAAAGGGGATTGTTTTTAGATCGACGGGTCAGGACTTGCATCGTGCGGCGAATTTCTTCGTCGCGCCCAATGACAGGGTCAAGTTTTCCGTCCCGAGCAGCTTGGGTTAAATCCCGCGCATATTTCGCCAAAGCTTCATATTGATCTTCAGCATTATCGGATGTCACAGGCGCGTCCTTGCGCATGGCTTTGATCGCGTCTGTGATTTTATCTTTGTCAATATTATGCGAATCTAAGATAGATCTCAGATCTTTGTCAGCTCCCAAGACCGTGGCCAATAAAAGGCGCTCGACTGTAACAAAAGCATCACCCGCCGTCTTAGCTGATTTCTCGGCATTTGCGAAAATTTTTGCCATAGGGTTAGAGAGCGATAGCCCGCTACCACCTTGAACTTGCGGCAGCTTGCCTAAGGCGTTTTCAACCGCGCTCGAAAGCCCGTCCGTTTTAGCACCGATCGTTTTGAATATATTTAAAGGGAGTTTTCCGTCTTCATTCAATAATCCCAAAAACACATGCAGAGGGGTCATCATTTGATGATCTCTGGTCAAGGCTTCTGATTGGGCCGACTGAATGACCTGTCGGGCTCTTTGAGTATACGCTTGAATGTCCATATAACCTCACAAATTTTAGCGGCACAGCCGCCTTCTTTAGCGAGATAGGAATTTATTCCCTAACATCAAGTCCGCCTGGTTTAAAACATCAGGCGAATGATAATTTAACAAACCGCCTATTCGGCCGCTGCAACAGTCTCAGAATCGGCTTTTGCCCGCGACGGTGCTTTTCTACGGCGCTTAGGCGCCTCTGAATCAGAGGCGGAATCAGATCCTTTTTCGGTCTCACTAGCTTCAGCTGGCTTTGCCGCACGCTTGCGCTTAGGCTTTACAACTTCAAGGGCCGCTTCGCTATCATTAGAGGCAGCAGGATTTCGTGATTGTATTTCAGCTGTGTTTTCAGAGCCCGAATTTTCAGAATCGTTGCGCGATTTACGCGCGCGAGGCGGATAACGACGGCCTTTTTTTTCACTTGGCGAATCGTCTTTTGTATCCTCCGATGTTGCGTCCGAGTTTTGGGTATTTTGGTGTCTATTTTCAGAACGATTATTATCAGACCTGTCAGAGCGTGTGTTTTCTTGGCGAGCTTCTCGCGCGGCATCTGCCGCTTGCTTTGCCGCTTCTTGTGCATTCACTAAACGCAAATAATGCTCAGCATGCTGGCGAAAACTCTCCGCCTTCACGCGATTACCGCTGACAGACGCATCTTGAGCCATACTCACATATTTATCATGTATCTGAGACGCAGAACCCCGAACCTTTGTGTCGGGTCCATTGCTCTCCATCTGGCGATTACCATTATGGCTCTTATTTGAATTATTATTATTCCGGTTCCGTCCGCGTTGGCGTTTCATAAACGGTCATCCTTAAATTGTTTTTCGCATCTAACGTTGCACAGAACGAGCAGAGCAGAACGTCTTTTGGCGGGTCTTGCGCGGGGTTCAATTCCTTGAATCTTCAATCATCGCGCACATTGTGACTAGCAAATGTAGCCCATAACGCAAAGCCTTTTTTTAAGTTTTACAAAACTTTAAAAAAAGAATTACGCCAGTCTCCCAAGGACATATCTGTCATGATTTGATAAATCTTGGCCGACCGTGACATCGTAATAACCAGAAGATAATAATAAATCTGAAACAGCGTCCCCCTGATCATAACCAATTTCAAAAATAATGACGCAATTACGTTTCAAATAATGTGACGCAGATTTTATAATCGTGCGATAGGCCTCTAAACCGTCTGCCCCTCCGCGAAGCGCAAGGCTCGGATCATAATTCATCACATCCACAGGTAATTTCGTCATAGCAATGTCGGTGATATATGGCGGGTTAGATAAGATTAAATCAAATTTCGGCGCGACTTCATAATTCGCTTTTAACGGCTCAAACCATGAGCCTCGTAAAAACTTTACGCGCTCTGTCACCGCGTGAGTCTCTGCATTTTGCGACGCAATATCAATCGCCTTTTGCGAGAGGTCGATCCCTATGCCGGTCGCGTGTTCTTGTTCGCACAGTACACTTATCAATATTGCGCCAGACCCAGTGCCTAAATCCAACACATAGGGACTTTTGATATCGCGCAGGAATTCCAGCGCCGCATCAACCAGACCTTCGGTTTCAGGTCTAGGCGATAAGACGTCTTGACTGACACGAAATCGCCGGTTGTAAAATTCTTTATACCCAAGAATTTTATCAACGGGTTCACCCTGAACGCGACGTTGGCAATATATATTTAGCCGCGCAGCAGCCTCTGACGATAGAAGGTCCTCGCCTTGGGTGACAAGCATGAGGTGTGTATATCCTGACGCGTGATTTAACAAAATCCGCGCGTCAATATCGGCGCTCTCAATCCCCGCCTCTTTAAAAATCGTCTTTACAACAATACGGGATTTAGAGAGGCTTAAACCCGAAAATCGGGATGAATCATCGGATATGTCATTCGCAGGGTCCATACGGCCTTGTTTATGCAGGCCGTATGGATTTCGCAATATATGTCTTGAAGCGTTTCAGTTAAATTTAGACTCAGAGATTGAGCTTTCCTTGCTTATTTTCTAAGGCTCTGCTTGTTCAAGAAGAAAGCTAGATTGCGCTAAGACGCTGCAATTGCTGTTTTTAATGCCGCCACGATTTCAGGGCGAGACTTTTCTTTCGTCACTTTCCCGATGACTTTCTTGTCATCCATATCGACGAGTAAAAGCTGTCCCGTTTTGACGGTACCGTCTAGATACGCGCGGACGGCCTTTTCAACACCTGCCGCTTTGGCTTGGGCATAAAATTTCGCAGGGTCTTTTGATGTATAATCTAGGGTTACAAATTCTAGACCATTCAACGTATGCGCGGCTTTAACCGCTTTGACTTTTGGATCTAAGACTTTACAGCTTCCACACCAATCGGCGTAAATTAGAACGGCTTTGGTTTTCGCTTTCATAGCCGCTGGTTTTACAGGTGCTGCGTTTTCCGACATTTGAGACGCTGGAGCTTTAGCAGCGGGCGCATCGGATGTATTCGCAGTGGGTGAGCATCCTGCAAATAAAATCGCGGCCGCGCCGGCAATAAATGTAAGACGTAAGTTATTCTGGGTCATATGACACTCCTTTGTGGCCACCCTACTACACGAAACACAAATAAAAATCGTGTCACGTCTGCGTGAAACTCATCAAATTACACGTCAAATAGCACATCATTTACACATCAAATCATAGCTGGTCAGGCTCTATGTTGTTGGCGGGCAAAGCTGTTGGCACATCCCGTCGACGGTTGTCACCAAACGTTTTAAATCTATCGGGTTTGACAATCGGTGATCGCCAGATTTTACAAGCGTGATTTCTAAATCCTCGCTTGTAATCGTATCGATTAATTTCATGGCATGTTTATAGGGCACGTCCGGATCTTGCATGCCCTGTAATATCCGAACGGGGCCTGAAAAAGGAATCGGTTTATCTAAAATCAAGTTCTCTTGCCCGTCTTCGATCAACATTTTGGAAATCGGCATGGGCTCGCCGTATTCTGAGGGTTCATAATACACACCCTGTGTCATGATTTCGTTCTGTATGTCTTTGCTAAACCCGTCCCACATAAGACTGCCTGTGAAATCAGGTGCAGGCGCAATCAACACTAACCCGACAATGCGCGCGGGACGCTCAAGCGCTGCCAGCAAAGCCGCCCACCCCCCCATAGAGGACCCGATTAATATGACGTCACCTTCCGCTAAGTCATCTATCACTTGGGCGGTATCCTGTGCCCAACGCCCAATGCCTGCTTTTTCAAAATCGCCTGAGCTTTCGCCGTGACCATAATAATCAAACCGAATAAAGGCGCGGCCCTGTTCTATTGCCCAATCTTGTAAATGCGTCGCCTTCCCACCCTCCATATCGGATTTCAGCCCGCCGCACCAGATCAGGGTCGGCGCGTTTTTATGCAAGGCGTCCGCAGCATTCCGTTTATAGGCGAGAGTTTCGCCCGGACTGCCTAAAAAACCCGTAGTGTTCAAAATTTCGAGTGCAATATCAGAATGCATGTACAATAAGACCTCTTGATCGGAGTAAGTCATGAATGTGCTTCAAATCCTACCAGAACTCAATGCTGGAGGCGTGGAAAGAACAACTGTTGAAGTGGCCGAAGCGCTCTTATCAGAGGGTCATTCGGCGCATGTCGCGTCTAATGGCGGCCGTATGGTTAAAGAGTTGCGCGACATGGGTGCCGTTTTACACACGTTAAAAATCGGAAGCAAAAACCCACTCCTTTTACGGCGCAATACCAAAGCCCTTATCGACATCATCAAAGCCCACAATATTGACATTGTTCACGCTCGGTCTCGCGCACCCGCTTGGCCTGCCCATACCGCCGCGCGCGCCACAGGCATCCCATTTATCACAACCTATCACGGCATTTATAATGCAAAAACCCCGCTAAAGCGGCGCTATAATGCGATCATGGCGCAGGGCGATATGATCATTGCCAATTCAGAATACACCAAAGCCCATATCATTTCCGAACATGGCGTAGACCCTGATATTATCAAAACCATTCCGCGCGGTGTCGATATCACAACTTTTGATCCCGAAAAAATCACCCCGTCCCAAATCAAGGCGTTCCGAGATATGTGGCAGGTTTCAGACACTGAAACAGCCCTAGTTTTGCCGGGCCGACTCACTCGCTGGAAAGGCCAAGCCGTCGCCATTCAAGCCATGGTAGATATTCCACAAAATGTAATCCTTATCCTTATGGGCGACGCGCAAGGCCGAACGAAATACGAATCAGAACTCCGAGACCTCGTCGAAACTTTAGGCCTGACAAATCGTGTTAGGTTTGTGGACCATTGCACAGACATGCCCAGCGCGCTCATGGCGGCAAATATCGTCCTCTCAGCCTCAACAGATCCCGAAGCGTTTGGCCGTATCAGCGCCGAAGCGCAGGCTATGGGTCGCCCCGTTGTGGCAACCGCGCACGGGGGCACGCTCGAAACTGTATTGGACGGTGTCACAGGATTTCATATTCAACCTGGGGATGCTGTTTCATTAGCAGAGGGCGTGAAACGCGCCTTGGACTGGCCTGAATATGATGCAAAAGTAACACGCTGGCGCATTGTCGAGCGGTTTTCGAAATCAAGGCTCCAATCGGAGACGTTGGAAGTTTATGACCGAGTTTATGATTTGACTACTTGAATCTGCAAGGGAAAAAGCCCATATTCATGTCCTAAAGACCGCCACACAAGGAGATATTGGCATCGCAAGACGACCCCTCGCCGCACCACCGGCCAAAAAAGGCCCGCGCATTAATACAGATATTACATCTGACACAGTTTTACTCATTACTGAGACCGGCGAAAAGCGCGGTGAAGTTCCCATAGCCGAGGCCTTAAGCGCCGCACGCGCAGCGGGACTTGACCTCGTAGAAGTGGCCCCTGATCCGACAACACCCGTTGTAAAAATTTTGGATTACGGCAAAGTTCGTTTTGAAAACCAAAAGAAGAAAGCGGCCGCGCGTAAGCGTCAAAAGACACAAGATGTCAAAGAAATCAAAATGCGTCCAAATATTGATACGCATGATTACATGGTGAAAGCGAAAGCCATGACTAAATTCTTTGACCGCGGCGACAAAGTCAAAGTGACAATTCGGTTCCGTGGGCGGGAAATGGCACATATGGACCGCGGCACAAACCTTTTGAACCGTGTCAAAGAAGATTTTGAAGAGATCGCAAAAGTTGAATTTGAGCCAAAGACCGAAGGTCGTATGATGACGATGGTGCTTGCGCCTAAATAGTTTTTCTGAGTTCAATTTACTAAGATTAAGAGACCGCCTCAAAGGCGGTTTTTTTATACGGAAACGAACGCACTTTGCGTTTATTTAGGATCAGACATTGGGCTTTGCTTACTCATATTTTTATAGATACTTGAACTGGATAATACGCAGATGGCTCTAGAGCATAATGCTTATAAGTGGCCTTGAGACATCCAGACCTTCTTCCCCTAATTCCTGATACAGAGATGACCAATCATCATCAGAAAGTTCAGTACCTTCATACTTTTCAACAAGGCGGCTTAGAGATGAAAGCGCATCATTAAATTTATTGGGCTCAGTCGTTTGAGCGGGCGGCGGAGGTGGCGGCATTCCATTCGTTCCGCTTACATCATTTTGTGACGCCGCGCTTCTTTCATCGCCTTGGCGCAGGCCTGCTTTTTGCGCGAGCTCGCGCGGCTTAAATCCCGTTTGGTTTAATAAATCGCCCAAACCTTTTCCGGATTTGATTCCGATTTCGCGAATGCTCGAGACGATATCTTTCGCATCACTCTGGCTTATGTTTTTAGAATCATAATTTGAAAGTAACGCAAGGAGGCTCTCGCTCTGCGTCGTATTGAGGGCGGTCCCGTTTGACGGACTCGCAAACCCACTTTGGGCCACACTAGAAATCATCCCGTATTCCTTCGAAATTTGCCCTAAGGCACTGGCCATCCTGGCCAATAGTATAAAATCAAAATAGGAGAGCGGGATTTAAAATTTATTACTCAAATTTAACAAGCTGATTCTATGGTTAGCAAACCGTGAATAGCTACGCGGTTTACCTTGCCCCCAACCGCCTATAAATCAAATACCCAATAGCGGACCAAAAAACCTCAAAGGCGATTTCCGCATAGGTTTGGGTCGGACCCGTCCCGTCAAACACAAGACCCAAAAGACGGCCCGCTGCAAACGCTAAAGTCACGCCAATAATCATTAAAATCAATAACTTCGGATGAAAATTCTTGAGTGCGCCGCCCAGTGCATATAATCCCAAAACCGCCATCGTCATGGATACGGCGCGGATTTGATGAAGGCCTAATAAATCAGGCGTCCACCCCATAATACCCGCCATACCCATCGGCATAAGCGCGCCCCACAAACCATACACAGAATAAAAAACACCATTGGCGGCAATATAAATCTTAGCGGCGTTCATAATCTATCCTTAGGTTTATGCGCCAAATCCATTATACAAGTCTGGCAATAGCCTTTTTTGTCATTAAACCCGCCCTCCCGTCTAGGGCTTACGGGCAGAATAATTAAAGGTCGAAAAACGACAGGTAGACTTGCAATCAAAGATTTTCCCGCTATAAGCCAGTTTCCCTTTCTGGGAACGCGGTCACGTGGGCGAATGGCATGCCTACTGACCCAAAAGGCCGCCCAATCCAATCTTCAAGGTTTGGGCCATTTATTAGGAGACCGAAATGCCAAAGATGAAGACTAAGTCAGGCGCGAAAAAGCGCTTCAAACTGACAGCCAGTGGTAAAGTAAAAGCCGGCCAAGCCGGAAAACGCCATGGTATGATCAAACGCACCAACGACCAAATCCGTCGTTTGCGGGGGACACGCGTCCTTAAAGATTGCGATGCCAAGCGCGTCAAAAAAACATTCATGCCAAACGGTTAATCACCGCCACTTTTTTAAACTCAGTTAGGAGTACGCTATGTCTCGCGTAAAACGCGGCGTCACGAAACACGCCCGCCACAAAAAAATTATTGATGCAGCCAAAGGTTATCGCGGCAGACGGAAGAATACATTCCGTATCGCCAACCAAGCTGTCGAAAAAGCCGGTCAGTATGCCTATATTGGTCGTAAACTTAAAAAGCGTCAGTTCCGCGCCCTTTGGATTCAGCGTATTAACGCCGCTGTCCGTTTGCACGGCATGACATATGGTCGTTTCATGGACGGTTTGAACAAAGCCGGTATCGAACTTGATCGTAAAGTCCTTGCGGACATGGCCGGTAACGAGCCAGATGCGTTTAAAGCGCTTGTCGAAGCGGCCAAGAAGCACGCCTCACAGCCACACACTGTTAAAGCCTAAGTCTTTTACAGATTGATTTTAAAACGGTCCTCTTGAAGGGCCGTTTTTTTATGGCTGAACGTCACCTCAGCCTTCGTGTTACGATTCTGATTTCGCTCTGTCGGCTAAATATTGACGTGTCGGCGTCGTTAAATCTTTTGGCAGGGCGTCTGGCGCGTACCATTCACACCCGCCGTGTTTTTCAGGTTCAAGATTTGTAACAGTACCCGACATGATTTCGGCTTCAAATATTGGGGACACCCAATGCGCCCCGTCGCCGCGATCTATGATTTCAGAAAAACACGCAAGGCGGTTTAGCTTAATCTCGACACCTAGCTCCTCTTTGATTTCGCGCCGCGTCGCAACTTCTGCCGCCTCGCCGAAATCAATTTTACCTCCCGGCAATCCCCAATGGCCCGCTTCGGGTTCACGCAATCGTTGAATTAACAATAGCTCTCCGCGTGCACTCCAAATCGCCGCGCCGCATCCCGCTTGAACCACCTGACCTTGTATAATTCCCGCCATAAGTCTCTCTTACTCAATTTAAAACGTGATAGCGCGTCTGCCTCTCAAAACAAGCCTGCAAGTCTGCCTCCTCACATCATATGCCGTTAAGCCCTAATATAGCGCCTCTATTGCAGTTGACGCTTCCACTTGAAACCGTCAAAAGACACTTGAATTCCGACCCTATTTTCAAGAGCCTCTCATGAGCGATATCGAATCTGTAAAATCAAATTATACCGCGCAAATTAACACCGCCCAAGACCTTAAGTCATTGGACGACATTCGCGTCGCGGCACTGGGTAAAAAAGGCGAAATCTCTAAAATGATGAGCGGCCTTGGCAAGATGTCAATCGAAGAAAAGAAAGTCATGGGCCCTGCGCTTAACGGTCTAAAAACTGAGATCGCCGCGCTTGTTGAGGCGCGTAAAACTGTCCTTGAAAACGCTGCCCTCGACGCCGCGCTTGCGCAAGAGACAATGGACATGTCCCTGCCTGTGGGTCGTATGGCGGGTACGCTCCACCCTGTCCAACAAGTCATGGAAGAAATGGCCGTAATTTTTTCGGATATGGGCTTTTCAGTCGCCGAAGGGCCAGACATAGAAGACGACTTTCACAATTTTACCGCGTTGAACTTCCCAGAAGGTCACCCCGCGCGCGATATGCACGACACGTTTTTCATGACGCCTGACGCGGAAGGGATTCAGAAGGTTCTGCGAACCCATACTTCACCCGTTCAAGTCCGCACAATGATGTCAGAAAAACCGCCCATTCGCATCATTGCACCGGGTCGGACGTATCGCTGTGACAGTGACCAAACGCATACGCCCATGTTCCATCAAGTCGAAGGCCTCGTCATTGATAAAAACATCCATATGGGCCACCTAAAAGGTGTTTTAATGGATTTCATGTCTGCGTTTTTTGAAACAGATGTGGATGTGCAATTCCGCCCGCATCATTTCCCGTTCACAGAGCCGTCGGCTGAAATGGACGTGCGCTATGAACGCGTTGGCAGTGCCATTAAAATCGGCCAAGGCGAAAAATGGATGGAAATCCTCGGCTGCGGCATGGTGCATCCCAATGTCCTGCGCGCCTGCGGCATTGACCCCGACGAATATCAGGGTTTTGCTTTCGGCATGGGCGTCGACAGATTAGCCATGTTAAAATACGGCATGCCCGACCTGCGCGACATGTTTGCAGGCGACACACGTTGGCTCGCCCATTACGGCTTTGATCCGCTCTTGCAGGCGAATTTGGCGACAGGACTCTCATAATGAAATTCACACGTTCATGGCTCCAAGAGCATTTAAAAACTGACGCCACGGTCGAGCAGATCGCTGAGGCGATGACGCTTGCGGGATTGGAAGTCGAAGAGATTGAAAATCCAGCGGAAAAGCTCTCGGCGTTTTCGGTGGCCAAAGTCATCACGGCGGAAAAACATCCTGACGCGGATAAGTTGAAAGTCTGCAAGGTTGAGACGCGTGACGGCACTATGCAAATCGTGTGCGGCGCGCCAAATGCCAAAGCGGGCATGACCGTCGCCTACGCTCCTATGGGAGCCTACATCCCCGGCGCGGATTTTAGCTTGGATAAAAAACCACGTAAAATTCGCGGCATCGAATCTTCTGGTATGATGTGTTCTTCGACAGAGCTTGAACTGGGCGAGGACAGTGACGGGATTATGGATCTCGATGACGGCTTCGCAATGGGCACGCCCCTTGCGGATGCGATGGGTATGAACGATCCTGTGATTGATTTTGAAGTGACGCCCAACCGCCCTGATTGGCTCGGCGTAAACGGCATTGCGCGCGACCTAGCCGCAACGGGTTTGGGTGAATTAATAACGCCTGACGTGACACCTGTAAAAGGGACATTCCCTTGCCCGCAAAAAATTGAAATTGACGCGCCAGAGGCGTGCCCTGTCTTTGCAGGTCGCGTCGTGCGCGGCGTCAAAAACGGCCCGTCGCCAAAATGGTTACAAGACAAATTAAAAGCCATTGGCCTGCGCCCAATTTCGGCCCTCGTCGATATCACGAATTACATGTCCTATGACCGCGCACGTCCATTGCATGTTTACGATATGGCGAAACTGAATGGGCCTATTCGCGCGCGTCTTGGCAGAGACGAAACCTTTACCGCGCTTGACGATAAAGACTATGCCTGCGCAGACACGGATTGCGTGATTGCAGACGAGAGCGGCGTCCTCGGCCTTGGCGGGATCATGGGCGGCACCACGTCCGGCTGCACGGCAGAAACGACGGATGTCTTCATAGAGAGTGCCTATTTCGACCCCCTCACCATTCGTAAAACCGCGAAACGCCTCGGCATCAACTCTGACGCAAAATACCGTTTCGAGCGCGGCGTAGATACAGGGTTTGTCATGGGGGGCTTAGAGATGGCGACACGCCTTATCATGGATATTTGCGGCGGCGAAGCCAGCGAAATTGAAGTGGCAGGCGAAGTGCCAAGCGCCCCACCTGCTGTTGAATTTGACCCTATGCAAGTCACGCAACTGACGAGTCTTAAGCTCGCGGATGATGATGTTGAAAACATCCTGACCGCGCTTGATTTCGGCGTGAAACGCGGCCCCCTTTGGTCTGTGACCGTACCAAGCGCTCGGCGCGACGTAAAAGAAGGCGCAGATTTGGTCGAAGATATTGCCCGTATTCACGGCTATCATAACCTCGAAGCCGTGAGCCTGCCGCCACTTTCTGGACGCCGTGAACCCACGGCGACGGTTACGCAAAACCGTACACGTCTTGCGCGGCGAGCTTTGGCGGGTCGCGGCCTATCAGAAGCCATCACATGGTCATTTGTATTGCAAGACCATGCAGTCGTTTTTGGCGGCGGCGCGGACGCGATGTTACTGGATAATCCGATTTCATCAGATTTGAATTGCATGCGCCCCAGTGCGCTCATCCACCTCTTGCTTGCGGGACAACGCAATGCGGATAAAGGCTATCCGAACGCGGCACTGTTCGAGCTCGGCCCTGTATTTGCGGGAACAGAGCCCAAAGACCAGAGCCTTGCCCTTGCAGGTATGCGGCGTGTTGAAGTGGAACGCCATTGGAAAGGCGTAACATCTGTTGATGCCTTGACTGCTAAGGGCGACGCGCTGACGGCGCTCTCGGCTATGGGCGCGAATGTTGATAATTTACAGCTCTCGAAACCGTTGGGTGACCATTGGCATCCGGGACGGTCGGGGCGTTTGCAAATGGGGCCAAAGAATATCTTGGCTGATTTTGGTGAACTGCACCCACGTGTCTTAAAATCCCTCGGCATTGAAGGCCGCGTTGTGGCGTTTGAAATTTGGCCAGAGAATATTCCTGCCCCCAGAAAGAAAAATGCGAGCAAGTCAAAGTCCGCTCTCACCCTATCTGAGCTGATGCCCGTCCATCGTGATTTCGCCTTCATCGTCAAAGACGACGTCGAGTCGGGCGCGGTTATCAAAGCGGCACAATCCGCAGACAAGCAGCTGATTTCCAACGTAACCTTATTTGATGTTTACGCAGGTAAAGGCGTCGAAGACGGCCATAAATCCCTCGCCATTGACGTGACCTTGTCGCCCAAAGACGCGACCCTCACGGATAAAGATATTGAGGCGGTGTCTGAGAAGATTATCGCGGGTGTCGGGAAAGTTGGCGGAGTGTTGAGGGGGTAGGAGGCGCCATTACTTCACCTTAAGAAGACATTTAAAATCAAACTCATTAGTTTTAACCTCTTCGCGATATAAGTGATGAGGACAGAATATTTAGTTAGATTTTTCGCTGTAAATCTATAATATAATTCATAGTTTATAACTCTGGTACATTTTAGAGGTTTTATGTCCCAATACCCACGTAGTTTCTCACACATTGGTTTGTCTGTCCCAGACCTGGACGCTGCCGTAAAATTCTACACTGACGTCTTTGGTTTCTACACTATTATGGAACCAAATGAAGTTGTCGAAGACGATAGCGCCATTGGGCAAATGTGTACGGATGTTTTTGGAGCAGGATGGGAAAGCCTACGGATTGCCCATCTCTCCACCGCCGATCGTGTCGGAATTGAAATCTTCGAGTTTCCTAAAAATTACGCACCGGAAGAAAACCTAAACTACCGCCGACACGGCACATTTCATTTTTGCATTCAAGATCCAGATGTAGAGGGTATTGTCGAAAAAATTATCGCCGCAGGAGGCAAACAACGCATGCCAATCCGCGAATATTATCCGGGAGAAAAGCCATATCGCATGTGCTATGTTGAGGACCCGTTTGGCATAGTGTTTGAGATTTATAGCCATAGCTATGAACTTATTTATTCTAGCGGCGCATATTCCTAGTATTTTAAAGGGTAAGCCGTTATATCCCATGGCTTGCCTTTAACGGGCGTACCTAATAACTCTACTCCAAACGCTTCGCCATTTCCTTATGGAAGTTCACGATAGCTGGTTCGAAATGACCGAACGTAAACGCTTCGTTCGCGCCTGACGCTAGGCCTCTTTGAATGCCAGTGACCATTTCGATGTCCTCGGCTTGTCCTGTTCCGTTGACGAAATCCAAATCTTTGGCGGCGGTTGTTAGGACTTTCTCTTTATCCGTTTCCGTAGTTGATTTTGTGAGGTGATAGGTCGTGATTTTTGTGCGGGAAACACCGAGTGGCTCTAATATCCCGAGCGTGCGGTGATGGGACAATTCGGCCAAAATAACATTCGGAAACAAATGGTTTAGATAGGTCAGCTTGTCCGAAACGTCGCGATCAACTGGAGCGACGTTTTCTAGCTGCGTAATGCGCTGAAACGGGAATGTCACCCGCGCATGCGGGGCGCAAAATTCAATCACATTCAGATTATCATAGCCGAATGGGAAGAAGGTTTTCTTATGCGTCGCTTTGATATGATAACCCTCAAGAAAGCTTTCGAGGTGAAGTTTCCAATTTGCCTCGACGATGATTTCGTTCTCCGCAAAGATCATCTGATCGGGGGCTAACACGTCTGGCACACCTGCGAGCATCGAGAACGCATTCTCAGTTTCAGCCCCGTCTTTGTCAGCACCATCTTTATCTTGGCATACAAAGATCATACCCTTTGTCTCTATGGCTGAAACTTCCACGAGGCCCTGTTTTAATTTATCAATACCCGGGAAGCCGTCTGCGTGCGGAATACCCAGCAACGCTCCGTCCAAACCGTATGACCACCCATGATAAGGGCAGACAAAGGCCCCCGCGCAACCTTTGCCATCCACTAGTTCTGCACCGCGGTGACGGCATGCATTTTTAAACGCGCGGACTTTATTGTCAGAACCGCGCACCACGATTAACGGCGTTCCCGCCGCGTTCCGCGCGATATAATCTCCTGACTTCGCAAGGGCAATTGACGGACAAAACGCCGTGGGCAAAGATCTAAACAATTCAAGTTCGCGCGAGAGCCGGTCTTCTGAACGGTAATGCTCCACAGGCTCTTGCCACGTCTCTGCGCCCCTATCCGTCGTACCGTTTGCGATATGTCCCAGAACGCGGTCGACCACGTCACTATCGGACATAAAGCTTAAATGCGATTTAGAGTGGCGTTTTGGCATTACAGGCTCTTTCATTCGAAATTGTGTCAAAGACTAATACACTTTGTCTAAAGTCGGAATCAAAAACTGGTTTTTTTAAATATGCTCCGAAAAGGGCCTGCAAACACGTACGGCCTCTACCTTAGACTTTCCAATACAATAGGCACGATATAGTCTCGACCTTGTGGGAAACACATCGCAATCAGAATAAAGACTTGAAGCACGGCGATTGAATAGAGCTGAAATTTGAACGGTTGCTTTCGCGTTTTATGCCGAAATTTATATTGTGCTGTGATGCTCCCGACCGTCCCACCAAACATCGCCAGAAACAAGAGAGTCGCCTCTGAAATACGGTATTCACCGCGACGCGCCGCGCGCTTATCCTTGTAAAACGTTATGAAAGACACGGCGTTGATAACACAGAGATAAATCCCAAAATATAGGAAGTGTTGCGCAGTCATCATTCGTGTCATTTCGTTTTACATGTGTGGCCCCGTGACGGCAGATATCAGAAATGAGCGCCGCATTGAGCAAGGCACCCAATTACAACTCTCAAATTGAGAGGTCAATTTGGGAAACACATATCATTTTACGCACAAAATTGGATTGAACGCCGCCCGCCCTCCATCTATAAAATCAATAGAAAATAGACTTTCATTCGGCGATACCTATCATGAACTTTCGAGACCTTGACTATATTTGCGCGGTTGCAGAGCATAAACATTTCGGCAAGGCGTCCCTGGCTTGCAATGTCAGTCAGCCAACCTTGTCTGGGCAGATTAAAAAACTGGAAGACCGCCTCGGCGTGATTTTGTTCGAGCGCAGCCATAAGGGTGTGCGCGTCACGCGCATTGGCGAAGAGATCATTGCAATTGCGCAGGAGGCCCTCGCATCCGCAAACCGCATTAAATCTGTCGCATCCTTAGCGCAGAATCCTTATGGTGGACGGCTTTCGCTTGGCCTTATCCCGACGATTGCGCCTTATCTTATTCCCCTTTTTGTTAAAAATATTGCGACTAACCTGCCAGAGCTTTCGGTGAATTATATCGAAGACATTACCCCGCGCCTGACAGAATCGCTTTTGACGGGGGAATTGGACGCCGCACTCCTCGCGACCCCGCCCGAAGAAGATATGTTAACGGCGATAGAGATTTATTCCGAACCGTTCTGGATCGTCCTGCCCTCTGGTCACGCGCTTTGCACAATTGAAAACCCGTCCATGACAGAGATCGACTCGGATGAGCTTTTACTCCTGACAGAGGGCCATTGTTTCCGTGACCAAGCTCTGTCGATTTGCAAACCCGCACAAAGTCGCCGCGCGCATTCCCTGCGTGCGACGGGATTGGAAACCTTGATAAATTTAGTTGTGGCAGGGCAAGGCGTGACGCTCGTGCCCGCGCTTGCTGTCGGGAGCGGTACGTTGCAACAATCAGGTTTGACGGTTTCAAAATTAAAAGACGCAGGCGCGGCGCGGACGATCTATATGACCTTCCGCAAAAGCTTTCCGCAAACCATGGCCGTCAGCGCCTTGGTCAAAACCATACAGGCGGGACTGCCAAAGACGGTTAAAGTTTTATCCTAGAATGGAAGAATTTTGCGGCGTTTTGTGTAGCTCGTATAACCGACATTTGCACCAAGTCGCACGCCAACACCTGACCGCACAGGGGCAAGGACAATATCATTGGCACGTTGGTAATTAATCGCCATACCCGCCACAAAGAAAGCACCGCCTTCTACACCCGGGAAGCGTTGATACAGGTAATTCGGATCCTCTAAATTATAAACAAGCGTGAAGACTTTAGAGGCTTCTGCGCCCACATCAAACCCAACGCTTGGCCCCTGCCAGAAGACGCGTTGTGTGCGGCCATCTTTCATCCACAATGTGCCTTTGCCATAGCGCAGACCCACGCCGATCGCGCCGCCGCCCTCTTCGCCCGTAATATAGCCGACGGGACGCCCGCGATCTTTGAAAAGTTTTTCAATCGCCGACGCCGCAGATTCTGAATTGACGCCGAGATGCGTTGAAATCGCGCCGACCAGTTCATTTTCGTTATAGGTTTCAATGGGGGCTTCTGGGCGCGATTGCGCGTTTTGCCCGTTCACATTTCCGTATGGATTTTGTTGAGTAGCCGTTGTGCCGCACGCCCCTAAGATAAGCAATGCGCCAAACATAGCTGCGCGCAGCCCCTGTTTAAGGGGCGCATTGAAACGGCGCGGGATTGAAGTGTCTTCACGGCTTAATTTTAATGGGGTCATAAGGGCCTCTTCAAACGGACAAGCAGGAGGGTTCAAACTATGTAGACATGAATGGCTCCGCCTTAAAGTTTAAGACTTATAAATTTGGGTTAATAATTCGCTAAAACATTCACGCAGTGACGTGAAATTACCGCAAGGTTTAAGCCATAAAATAGGATAATTTAGACACGAAGACGCGCGCGCAATAACGCAATACCGCCGCAGACAGAGAAGATAATAGCCACCAAAGACGCGATAGAAAACATGGTAAATTTAAGGGGTGTCATGATGCCCGCGACCGTTCCAAAAACCTCTGAACCGCTCGCAAGCGTCAGCGCCAAGGCACTGTCTTCAGAAAAATCGACCAGTAAAAAAATGATCGGAAGCCCTAAAATCGTCGCCCATTTTGAACGGTCTTTTTTTAAGCCCAAAAGCCCAAACATCATCATCGCCTCCAAGATTAGAGCCGTCATAATCACGTATGGTATATCAAACAGTAGAGAGAGATATTTCGTCTTGCGTCCTTCTGGCGAAAACGCAGACAGCGTTTCGACCGCAAATGCACCGCTGTAATATCCACGTTCTTCGAGCGGCATCCCAGACCCCAATGCCGCAAGCTGCCCATAAAACCCCGGCCCCATATACCACATGGAATAGGCGACATAGACCGCGAGGAGGACAAAAAACCATCGGTTTTGAAAACGGGTGAAAGGGGTTAGGTTTTTGGACATGGTTACAGAGATAGCGAGTTTATCAGGGTTGAGCAAATCAGACTGAGCAACTCTACACTTAAAAAGCATCTGCCAGAGTCAGAGCGAGGCAGACAGAGGATTTACAGTTTTTGCCTTGCGTCAAAATAATTTAGACTGTGCGGAAACTCTAGGACATCCAATGTCGACGACAAAGGCAAGTCCTGACTTAGGTTCACAGTCACAACAATTTCATTTCCCGAAAGACGTTCAAAAACGGTAAAGATATGACCTCGTTTGTTTAACTCTCCAATTTTTAATAGCTTTGCCTCTTTGTCCCTAATTAAGGCTTTGCGGTAAACAAGGTGCACGGTCTCTATGGGAGATAATAGCGTTTCTAAATTCTGACCATCCACCTGCCAGAACACATCTGACGGCAAGGCAGTCTTAAATTGCGATATACCAGACCCGTAAAGACGGCTTGTTTTTGCGCCGTAAACTCCAGACATATTTCCAGAAATATACGCTTGTGGAGAGCCGTATTTCTCAAAGGTAGGTTTTAAGGCGCGCTTGAGTAGAACCGATTCAGTATCAAAGTCTTGTGCCATTAAATCAGCGATTTGCACGACAGGATAGCGGTCATCATATACGGGCACGGTGCTGGCGCAGGCCGTAAGAAAAGAAAACGAAAGCCCTACTATCAAGCTTTTTAAAACTGGAAATAAACTTTTAAACATGGGGACTAGGCATATAGGAATAGATTGTTTTCCGCAAATTTACTTAAACACCTTAAGGCGCGACCAAATTCATATTGACATAAACGTATGTGTCGACACTCTTATGATTTTTATGTCTGCGTGAATGACCGACGTTTCGGGAGACACATTTCAAATGAATCAGAAATGAATGCCAACATACGGGCGAGACAGGCGACGCATATGTGACAGAAGAACTCTACCGCACTGAAACGGGCGAATATCTTATGCAAAAAAGGGTCCGAGCTTTCACGCGCACGCCAGCTCCGTCACTGGTCGAGAGTTATGAACAATTTCTTGTTAATCAGGCCCAACAAAAGGCCAAGAAATACGCGCCACTTAAAGACATGACACGCGATCAAAAAGTCACGTTTCTATCCGTGACATTGGCAAAGCCCGCCGCGTAGAGGGCGAAAACGGGCGCGATGAAAACAAAGTGTTTGATCCAGAGAGCTGGAATGAATACCGCAAAATCGAATCTGACATTGACGATATGGTCGAAGACATTTTTTACAGTGTTTTTATTAGCTGTTTGCCAGAAGCCGAAGACGATGCCAGAGCGCGTCTTGGGCGACCTCGCCCCTGATCAATTTGTTTTATGCCGAAAAGAAAAAATATTTGATCGCAAACATTGCTACACAAGCCGCAATATATGCGGGTAAATATAACACAAGGAACAGCAGTAACGCCATTTGGGGGACGGGCGGGTCATTGGAACCCGGAAACATAAAGGCGAGTATTGTGTAAATAACGCAGACAAGAATATTCAAGCCCCAAAAGACTTTATAATTTGCGTGCCCAAATAGAAAATAACAGCTTGCCAGAAAAAAGATTAAAGGGATACCGGCAAAGATAAAGGCTTCAAAAAGTTCTTCAAGAATAACCATCTGTTAGAGTATAATACATCCTTATGCTGACAGAAAGCGATTATGAAATTTTACTCGATTGGATGTTCGCCCTCAAACGGCAAAGATTTTGTCATGAACCAAATGGGGTCCAGTGAGGATTGCCGAAGCATTCGGCAGTTTTTAAAACAACCTGCCCATAGCGGACCCCCGCCCTGCCCCGTTGAATATGTTGCAGCCGATGATGTGACCAAAGCCGATATCGACAAAGCCATTGCCGTTCCCGCCTTACAAACCATTGGATTTTCAAAAAACTTTGTGACCGCGCATGCGACCACATTATCGGATATATTTGAGTTCATTCCCTGTCAATTTTGGCAGCATGATCGATCAAAGTCGTGGCCATTTTTCGTCGTTCGGTTTTGCATTCACACTGATTTTTATGATCGTGACGCGACCCGCGCCTATCAGCGTGACACGGGAAGCCGCGCCTATATCTATAAACGCTCTGGGCTAACGTTTGATTTCGCGGCCCATGATCGCCAGCGGGCTCACTTTGTCTTTACCCAAAAATTTCGCGACCTCATGCGTCCACTCCGTGCGGGCCTTGTGATGACGGAGCGCGAAGTGCGTGTGCGGTAGACATAGCGCTATCATAGCAGCCTTCGAACCGAGACGAAAAGAGGGTCAACGCCATACCATACGTCGCATCCGATAATGCTTGATTTCGCGGACGGCTCTTATAAACACCATCTCATGTCTACTGACTCTAAAACATATCAATCCCGCATCCGCAATTTTTCTATCGTGGCCCATATTGACCACGGGAAATCGACGCTCGCAGATCGTATGATCCAAGCGTGCGGCGGCCTGTCTGACCGCGAAATGTCAGACCAAGTTCTCGACAATATGGATATTGAAAAAGAGCGCGGCATTACCATCAAAGCCCAAACCGTGCGGCTTGAATATACGGCCAAAGACGGAGAGGTCTATATTCTCAACCTGATGGATACGCCGGGTCATGTGGACTTCGCTTACGAAGTTTCGCGCTCTCTCTCGGCCTGCGAAGGGTCAATCCTTGTCGTCGATGCCTCCCAAGGGGTTGAGGCGCAGACGCTCGCCAATGTGTACCAAGCGATTGAACATGACCACGAGATCATCCCGGTCCTCAATAAAATTGATCTGCCCGCCGCAGAGCCTGATCGCGTGAAAGCACAGATCGAAGAAGTGATCGGCATTGACGCGTCTGACGCGATTGAATGTTCGGCCAAATCGGGCCTCGGTATTGACGATGTGCTCGAGGCGGTCGCTATGCGCCTCCCGCCGCCGCCGCACCAAGACCCGGACGTTCCGCTGAAAGCCATGCTCGTCGATGCATGGTATGACACCTATATGGGCGTGATCGTCCTGTTCCGCGTGATTGAAGGCACGATAAAAAAAGGTATGCGCATCCGCACGATGAACACAGGCGCGAGCTATGTCGTGGACAAAGTCGGCGTGTTCAAACCCAAGCCCACAGATGTGGCCTCTATCGGGCCGGGCGAAGTTGGGTTTTTCACAGGCTCGATCAAAGAAGTCGCCGACGCCGCCGTAGGCGATACCATTACTGAGGATAAGCGCCCGACAGAGACCGCACTGGACGGTTTTAAACCCGCACAGCCCGTGGTCTTTTGCGGCATCTTCCCTGTTGACGCTGCTGATTTCGAAGACCTGCGCGCCGCTATGGGCCGCCTGCGCCTAAATGATGCAAGCTTTAGTTACGAGATGGAAACGTCTGCCGCCCTTGGTTTTGGGTTCCGTTGCGGCTTCCTCGGCCTCTTGCATTTGGAAATTATCCAAGAGCGGCTCGAGCGCGAATTTGACCTTGACCTCATTACCACTGCGCCAAGCGTGGTCTACACGCTGATGATGCGCGACGGCACGGACATGCAATTGCATAACCCCGCCGATATGCCCGACGTTATGGCGATTGAAGAAATTCATGAACCGTGGATTAAAGCGACCATTATGACACCCGATGATTATCTGGGCGGGATATTAAAGCTCTGCCAAGATCGGCGCGGCGTACAAACCAACCTCTCCTATGTCGGATCACGCGCCATGGTCGAATATGAATTGCCGCTCAATGAAGTCGTATTTGACTTTTATGACCGCCTAAAATCCGTATCTAAAGGCTATGCCAGTTTTGATTACCAAGCGATTGGCGTGAAACAAGGTAACCTTGTGAAAATGAGTATCCTTGTGAACGGCGACCCCGTCGATGCGCTCTCTATGCTTGTCCATCGTGACCGCGCCGAGAGCCGAGGTCGTCAAATGTGCGAGAGGCTAAAAGACCTCATCCCAAGACACCTGTTCAAAATCCCCGTCCAAGCGGCAATCGGCGGCAAAGTCATAGCCCGCGAAACCATTGCCGCCATGCGCAAAGACGTCACCGCCAAATGCTATGGCGGCGACGCGTCCCGTAAACGCAAGCTCTTGGATAAGCAGAAAAAAGGTAAGAAACGGATGCGCCAGTTTGGTAGGGTAGAGATACCGCAAGAAGCGTTTATTGCGGCACTCAAGATGGACGACGACTGATCCGAAGGAATTTTTAGTCCGGGGGACTAAAAATAAGTCGTCGCCGAAGCGGCTGTGCCGCGTAGGGTGTGGCTATAAATTATATCCTATCATCAAGTAATTTTATAAAAGCATCTCTTTCTAAGCTTTTTATTCTTATGCTTTCTTGTAAATCTTTTCTAGCTTTAATTAGTTTTTGGGAACTTTCTTGAAACTCGTCAACCTCTTGGGCTCTATTTAACTTAGACTGAATTGCCCCCCCTGCTTTTGTCATTACCCTTCAGAGATTTCAGATGCGAATTATATACTCCTTTATCCCTAAACTCTTTATGTCTGAGTAGTTTCAGTTCTTCACTAACTCTAGAAAATTCATTTTCTTCGTCTACTAATTCTCCATTTGCAAGAGTTAAATTTTCTCGAATCTCTCCTAATGACATTGAATTAACATTCACAAATTTTTGATTTTTTATGTTACTATCAACACTTAAATTTTCCAACCTTTTACTTTTTACAGCCGCTTCTTCCAAATCCTTTTGAACATTTTTTCTAAGTTCGGGGTCTTTAATCTCATTTGCATCTTCTGTAGCCTTAGCGGCATCAACAATAACTTTTTGCTGACGAGATTTAATTTCTTGGAGCTTGGTTTGATATTCAAGCTTATCTAACACATCTAAATGTTGTGAATTATTTTTGAACTGTCGTTGCTTTTGGTCAGGCAGAGAAGTCAATTTCAATCCCAAATAATTCACCCAAGGCAGTAGAACGGAAAGTAAAAATCCCGCGAATAATGGAATAGCAATCAATGACCATAAATCCGTATTATCATCAAAATACTCGAACTTGGCCTCGGCTCCGACTTTCTCAAAAATTACATAAAAAATGACTTTCCAGTTCGTCGCTATAAACGCGATGACCACTGACCCGAGAATCTTGCTTTTCACCCGTGCTTCAAATGCCGCTAATATTTCTTTTATTCCGTCCACCGCCACTCTCCTTTGACTAAATGTGAGGCGAGTTCTTAAAAATGGCAATCCCCTCGATTAGAAAAAGTGTGGTTGAATTTTGTGCCTCTTTTGATTGTGTGGTCGGTTTTTAAAATATTGCCCCATGGATCCTACCCACAAGGGGTAGGATGACGTTTGTGGCGGGGTGGGACGACGTCTGTGCTACCGTCATCCTAGGGCTTGTCCCTAGAATCCATGGTGCAATTTCACCGTTGGAAAACAGGGTTGAAGATGACACCTCTTTTGAGTGCGTTATATTTCTATACATAGCCCCATGGATACTACCCACAATGGGTAGGATGACGGTTGGTGGGGGGGGGGAGGGATGACGTTTGTGTCGGGGTGGGACGACGGATTGCAAGGATAGGATGACGTCCGTGCTACCGTCATCCTAGGGTTTATCCCTAGGATCCATGGAACGATTTCACCGTTCCAACACATCACCCGTCAAAGAATGCAATTCCACCGTTGGAAAAACGAGAATTAAAAATGACACCTTTTTTAAGTGCATTGTATTTTCCGATACATCGCCCCATGGATCCTACCCACAAGGGGTAGGATGACGGTTGGTGAGGGGGTCGGACGACCTATGTGACAGGCTAGAATAACAATAAATCCACACGTCATCCTAGGGCTTGTCCCTAGGATCCATGGAACGCTTTCAGCGTTTTACAATACTTCCCGAAAAAGGATGCAATTGCTCCCATTCGGGATTACCCGCTTCGATTAAATTTACCTTCCATTGCCTTGGATAACGTTTCAGGGATTTCTCGCGTTGGATGGCGTCGATCATACGGTCGTAATGTTCAAACCATACTAAACGCGTGACACCGTATTTGGCGGTAAAGCCTTCGACTGCGCCGCTTTCATGTTGATCTATCCTGCGGGCGAGGTTTGACGTGACACCAATATAAAGCGTTCCGCCCTTATAAGAGGCGAGCATGTAAACGCAGGGGTTTTTCATGTCGTGAGGCTAGGCTCCATGGATCCTACCCACAAGGGGTAGGATGACGCTTAGGGAGTAAGTCCGTATTTACAGGACTACCGTAAGCCTAGGGGTAATATCCCTCGGATCCATAGTACGGAATGAACTGTCCCCACGAAAACGCCTCTCATCGCTTCGCGCGGCGTTTGCGTATGCGAAAGCGGATGTCGCCGTGTGGTTCGTTTCCATACGAAATTCAAAGTCATTCGGTATCTGGTATGGGTGCTGACCACACGGGCGTTCCATTCTGGCCCTTATTACCCGTAACACCGCGATCAGAGTCGCGGTGCAAAAACATATGCCTTAGGCAATCATATACGCGGGGATATATGCGGGCATCATACCCCTTCACTTCGCCGCGCATTCATGGCAAAGGTGCTGGGAATTAGGACCAGTATAATGAGCACTCAATATGACCAAGGCGACGTTGTACGCCTTAAATCTGGCGGGCCAAAAATGACGGTTAAAGAAGAAACCGCTGATGGTATAATCATCTGCTCTTGGTTTGACCGTAACGGTAAATTACATTCCGAAGGGTTTAAGCCTGCGCTTGTTGAGGCGTTTATTTCGCGCGGGGAGTAGAGGAAAAACCATTTCCTCATCCTGAGGGATTGCATCGCAATCGTCTCGAAGGATTGCAAGACAAAGAATAGCGGTCTCCGCTGGAACATACTTCGAGTCCACGCGCTTTGCGCATCCTCAGTATGAGGGCGGTCATTTGAAATTTTTTTAAAGGATAGATCATGAAGTTTTTAAAGGTCGCACTTTTATCAACCTGTTTTGCTGTGTCCGCCTGTGACGCTGCACCCAAGACAGAGACTCCCAATCAAACGGACGCGATTTCGCAAGTGTTGAAAACCAACTTCCCTGTCACAATTTCAAAAATTGCGGACGGGGTTTGGGTGCATACGTCTGCCTATCGTGTACCGGGGCGGCTTGATATTGCGGCGAATGGTTTGATCGTGGCGGATGGTGACAGCTTGATTATGGTCGATACGCCGTGGGGCGAATTGTCGACGCTCTCGCTCCTGAACGTTATAAAAGACGAAATTGGCAAACCTGTAACCAGCTTGATTGTTACTCATCACCATGTCGATAGCGTGAGCGGCGTTGACCTGCTTGAGGCTCAAGGCGCTACGGTTTACACCCATCCAGACACGCCTGCGCGCGCGGCAGCGATTGGCCTTCCCGTTCCCAATACGTCTGTGACGGCACTGAAAAACCCCCAATCGCGCAGTAAAGTTGGCACGGTTGAAATTGCCTACCCCGGCGCGGGGCACGCGGAGGAAAACCTTGTCGTCTATGTACCCAAAGCTAAAATCCTGTTTGGGGGCTGTGTTGTCAAAGGCGCACAGAGCACAAGCCTCGGCAATTTATCAGATGCAAAACTAAAGGACTGGCCGACCAGTTTGACTTGGATAAAGGCGACCTATCCTGACACGACTTTGGTTGTGCCAGGTCACGGCAAAGGCGCGGATTTAACCCTGATTGATAAGACGCTGGGCATGATTGCCAAAGAGGTAAACGCAGAACTTACTGAGGCAACCAAGACGGATCCAAAGCCTTAACGGCCTCCAGCGCGGCGAGATTATCCACGTCAATTAACGTCCGAAGGCGGTGAATAGACCCTTCAATATTGGCTTGCATATCGGACAAAGTCTCCGCGTGTGACCAGCGCACATTATCAAATACGCTCGGCTCAACGGGGCCGTTCATGCCTATAAGCCAGAAGCCCCCGTCATCAGCAGGGCCAAAAACGACGTCATGGGTTTCAAGCGCTTTTAGAGCGTCCGCTATGTCAGACGCCCTGACTTGCGGGCAATCGGTTCCTATGACAATAATCGGACCTGTGCCTTTAAACAGTTCGGCCAGACGCGGCGATAAGGAGCCTTCGACTTGGGCGATTTGCGGCAGGTCTTCCCACTCTGGTACATTGCCTATGCTCTTGGGATCCGCCGCCGCGAGAATTGTTGTCCACGCCGCGTTTTGCGCGTTTATAATTACAGCTGACATCATGGCGCGGTAGAGGCGTAGGGCCTCGACCTCTCCGATGTCTGCGGCGAGACGCGTTTTGGCCTTGCCTAATACAGGCGCTTTGGCGAAAATATAGAGACGCGAGGTCATGTATAGTCCTTTAAGAGGCTTTCAATTGACACCCCTCGGCGATAGGCTTTTAAGAGGCGAAAATTACGGCCCGTACGTTTGCGAAACCCGTCACGAGTATAGGCAGAGACATCTGTCATAATCTTAGAGTTGAGCACGGCAAACCCACGGCGTCCAACTTTGTCGTAAATTTTATCTATGATACCTATATCTTCAAACAGAGGGACATCAGGGTAGCCCCCGACCGCGTCGTATAAATCACGCGAGATTAGCAGCCCTTGGTCGCCATATGGTAAATGCCACCAAAAGCATCGTAGCCCGACGATAAATTCCATCAACCGCCCCTGCCATTTCGGTGTATCAGCTCCGAATTTAAAATATCCGACTTTGTGCGGGCGCTTATGGATATGGGTCTTAATGGCCGTAAACCAGTCAGGTGCAAGGGTCACATCCGAGTGCAAAAACAAGAGCCATTCGGCGTCATCTGCCCCGTGACTGGCCCAATTTGCACCGCGCGCGAGTTGCGTGCCTCGGCCCTTAGTGCCCGTGCAAATCACGGCGCCGCCCTTAATAGCCTGCTCTATTGTTGAATTTACAGACCCACCGTCCGAGACCACGACACGCTCACACGTCTCGGTTAACATTAAAAGCAGAGGCGATAAGGCGTCTCCGGAATTTAGGGTGGGAATAACAGCGCAAATCATGCCTATGTGTTGCGAATTCACGCTGTTATCGCAAGTCAATTATTTGGGAGCCTGAAATTTAGGCAAAAAAAATCCGGCTCATATGGAGCCGGATTTAAAAACTGTAAGTCTAGGTGCGAACCTTATTTCGCCGCGTCCATAACTTTTTTAGCGGCTTTTTCTGCCTCTTTCGCAGCTCTCTTAGCCGCGCGCTTTTCAGCCCAGCTCATAGGCTTGGCTTCAGTCGCTGACATTGTTTCGCTTGCAGATACGGGCGTTGCCATTTCTGTAGACGTCGTAGACGTCATAGTCGACACAGGTGTTGTGGTCGTTGACGTTGCAGATGTGGACGCCGCAGAAGAATTCCGCAAAGAGACAGGGTACATGCAATATACGCCGTCATTTAATTTATTGCCTGGACAATCGACGACACCGAGTTGGTTTCCGTCGTAAACAGGATCTTTATACTCTTCGGGACGGATCGGCACGAGACAGAAATCACTGCCTTTAACCTTCAACATGTCGCCACCTTCGCTTTGACATTCAGCTGCGGATCCAATTGCAAACGCGGGAGACGCAAAAGCCACTAGGGTGAAACCCGCTGCTACGACACCCATTTTAAACTTAGACATAAGTTACTCCTATAATTAAACTTTAAGGTCTATTAACAGACCTTTATGTCTGTAAAAAGACCCTGTACTGCAAAAATGCAGGAATCGGGCCAATTTATCATGTCAAACAATAGACCAGACTGGACGTATGAAGTCTTACAAAATGGAAATGTCTGCGGTGTAGACGAAGCAGGACGTGGGCCACTTGCAGGGCCTGTTGTCGCGTGCGCCGTCATTTTAAACCCGCAAAACTACCCCAATGGTCTAAATGACAGTAAGCGCTTATCGCCTAAAAAACGTGAACTCTTGCTGAATGAGATCAAAGATTTAGCCCTGTCTTTTGGAATTGGTATCGCGGAACCCGAGGAAATTGACCGTTATAATATTTTACAAGCCAGCCTCCGCGCGATGGCCCGTGCCGTCGACGCTATGCATATTCGTGCCGATATTGCTCTGATAGACGGGACCCACGCGCCCAAGCTATATTGTAAAACACAGACCATTATCAAAGGCGATAGCAAAAGCCTGTCGATTGCGGCGGCGTCTATCCTTGCAAAAGTGACGCGCGACCAACTGATGCAAGAAGCAGATAAGCGCTATCCCAATTACGGGTTTTCACGTCATAAAGGTTATCCAACAGCTGCCCATAAACGCGCCATAATAGAATATGGCCCGTGCTCGGTCCACCGTCGAAGCTTTAATCCTGTCAAAACTTATTACACATAACCATCAAATCTTGTGTGGATTTCTTATAAATTCATTTGGTTGATGGCGCTCTGAGACCTATAAACTGATATAGAAAAAAGGTGACGAGATGAAATCTGACACTCCTGCAAAACAAGCTGGCCAAGTCACACGACGCGGCATATTGGGCGCGTTGACGGCGGCCTCTATGACGGCTTGCGCGCCTGCAAATATGCAGACCCTAAGCTCTGATAAACCCATGGCGCGCGGAACATTTGCTCATGGTATCGCCAGCGGAGATCCGACGCCGACACAAATTATATTATGGACGCGTATAACGCCTGAAGATGCGAGCATTCTTTCAGTTTCCGTTACGTGGGAAATCGCGACGCAAAAAGATTTCAAATCTATTGTAACATCAGGATCGGTTGACACGAATGCGACCCGAAATTGGACGGTCAAAGTCGACGCTTTGGGACTTGAACCTGGACAGCGTTATTATTACCGCTTTTCCCTCGGCGAAAACGTCTCTCCGATTGGCCAAACAAAGACCCTGCCAAAAGGTTCGCTCGACTCTGTGCGATTTGCCGTTGTGTCATGTTCAAATTGGCAACACGGATTTTTCAACGTCTATGATTATATTTCGCGCCAAGATCACTTTGATGCCCTTTTGCATTTAGGGGATTATTTTTACGAATACGGCGCAGAGAATTACATGGAAACCAAGGCGGGCCAGCAAGGGCGATTGCATGAACCGCGTCACGAAATTATCTCGCTCGAGGATTACCGTGTGCGCCACGCGCAATACCGCACGGACCCTGCCCTCCAAGCGATCTCGGCTAAAATGCCGCTCATTACGATTTGGGATGACCATGAGAGCAGTAATGACAGCTATGTAGAGGGCGCTGAAAACCATAATGCTGGCGAAGGCAATTGGGACACACGCAAAGCCGTTGCCCTTCGTGCCTATTACGAATGGATGCCAATTCGTGAACCTCAGGCAGGCCGTCTGAAAGAAGAGATTTTCCGCTCTTATGATTACGGAGACCTTTTGACTTTGGTTACAGTCGAGACGCGTCTATTAGCGCGGACCGAGCCTTTGATATTTGAGAATGTTGCTGACGAGATCAATGCCGACCCAGAAAAATATAAAGCTGAGGTCTTAAATGACCCCGCGCGTGAAATGATGGGCGCCGCCCAAATTGAATTTGTGACAGAGGCGTTGTCAAGCTCAAAACAGCGCGGCGTGCCGTGGCGGTTAATTGCCAATCAAGTTGTGATGGGCCGTGTTCTGATGACAGACATGGCGCCATATATTGACGAAGCGGCGCTTGAAGCGCTCTCTAAGGATTGGCCTGGCGTGCGGGATGTTGTGGGATTGTCAAAATATAATCTCCCCGTCTATCCCGATAGCTGGGACGGATACCCCGCCGCGCGGGAGCGTTTCTACGACGCGTTGAAAGCCAAAGGTGTCGAGGATATTTTTGTCATCACAGGCGACAGCCATGAATATTGGGTCAATGATTTGACGACCAATACGGGCGATCAGATGGGCATAGAAATGGGCGTAACATCCGTCTCATCCGAGACACTTGCGAAATATATGGGCGATGGTACGGCAGATTATAATCTTTTAATTACGCAAAGTAATCCAGATGTGCGCTATTATAACGCCCTTCATAACGGGTTCCTTGACCTGAAATTCTCGAAAAATCAGTGCGAAGCAAAATTGATTGCTGTGAATACAGTATTATCCAAAACTTACGAGGCGTTTGAAACGGCGAGTTTTACGGTTCGTCCACAAAAAGACACGATAAAAGTCGAAGCGCCGAAAGGTTTAAACCTGAAACAGCGCGCCTTATTCAGCGGCTTGGGGTAGCACAAGAGACGGCTCTCTCGGCAGACCGGGCGTTCCCGCTTGGTCTGGAAACGCGTCAACATAGTCTTGTTTTAACGCCTGACTGCCTTTGCGTGAGCCGTCATGCGAGTATCCCGGCGGCGCGAACGCATAAAGAAGCCTTTGTTTCAGCGTAAGACCCCGCGCAAACATATCTTTGAAAATATTGATCCATTCTACGAATGCGATTTTAATCGGATTAAACGTCTCGATGGGTTTGACGATGCCGTAAGTGATGGTCTCGTCTTCGAGTTCGGGTACAAATGTCCCAAACATTTTATCCCAGATGATAAAGATACCTGCAAAATTTGAGTCTAAATATCGCGGGTTTGTCGCGTGATGTGCGCGGTGATGGCTAGGCGTATTAAAAACGGCCTCAAACCATTTTGGCATACGGTCAATCGATTCTGTGTGGATCCAGAATTGATATAGCAGGTTCACACTCCCGACAAATCCGATCAATAGCGGATGAAACCCCAGAAGGATAAGCGGCGTCGAGAGCAGGATATATCCCGTAAAGTGATTATTCCAAGGCTGCCGCAGGGCTGTGCTGAGGTTATAATGCTCTGAACTATGATGAACAACATGTGCGGACCAAAACCAACGCACACGGTGGGCGGCGCGGTGCTTCCAGTAATAGACAAAGTCTTGCAAAATGAGAGCCGCAATTATCACGCCCAAGCTGTGACCTAAATCGATAAGACGAAACTGCCAAAGCCAGAGCAGAAACCCAAGGCTAATAAATCCAAATATAAGATCGGATACGAGGTTCCCTAACCCCATCATCATGGAGGCCACAGCGTCTTTTGTGGCGTACTGCCCTTTTAAGGTTTTCCGAGATACAAATACCCATTCCAGCGCCACGCTTAAGACGAAAAGCGGGGCCGCATATGCGAGTATTAGGGGAAATTCTGGAGTCGGAGCTGACATAATTGGATTTTGGAAGATTTGGCATAAATGTCAATCAAACCTATGCGCTATCTTATCGATATCTTGTAAATGATTTGAGATTGGCTCGCATGTATTTATTTATTTTGACTCATAGAACATTTACAGTCTTGCGGTTATATACTGCCAAATCAAATCAATAGTGCCCAATCCTATACGGGAAAATATAATATGTGCGGAATTATCGGGATTGTCGGATCCACAAATGTCACAGAACGCTTGGTCGAAGGTCTTAAACGGTTAGAGTATCGCGGCTATGACAGTTCAGGTATCGCTGTACTTTCGGGTAAAACGCTAAAAAGAGAACGCGCCGAGGGCAAAATTAAATCCCTAGAGACAAAGCTTCGCGATACGCCGTTAGACGGCTCAATCGGAATAGCGCACACACGTTGGGCCACGCACGGCGTTCCAAATGAAACCAATGCCCATCCGCATTTTGCAGGCCGTGTCGGTGTCGTCCATAACGGTATTATCGAAAATTTTTTGGAAATCCGCAAAAGCCTCAGCGATACGCGCACGTTCACCACGCAAACCGATACCGAAGTCATTGCGCATTTGGTGGATGAGGCCTTAAATAACGGCCAGTCGCCGCGCGACGCATTTAAGGCATCTCTTAAAAATCTACATGGAGCTTACGCGCTTGGCCTGATTATTGACGGATATCCAGAACATATTTACGCTGCCCGCGCGGGATCGCCGCTCGCGATCGGGATTGGCGATGGTGAGATGTATTTAGGGTCGGACGCCATGGCTTTGGCGCAATTGTCCCAAAATTTGATTTACTTAGAAGAAGGCGACTGGGCCGTACTGACGAAAGACAGTTACGAAATTTTTGATAAAAACGATGTTCCTGTTGAGCGCGATATCACGATTATTTCTGGCGGGCCTGCAATGGCTGAAAAAGGCAATTATCGCCATTTCATGCTCAAAGAAATTTACGAGCAACCCGAAACAATTGCACAAACGCTCTCAAATTATATCAGCGACTTTCACCGTGAACCGAATATTCCAGACGGTATAGATTTTGAAAATCTTGACCGTATCGTCATTGTGGCTTGCGGGACGGCTTATTACGCGGGTGTCGTGGCAAAATATTGGTTTGAACAAATCGGTCATATTGGCGTTGAGGTCGATATCGCGTCAGAGTTCCGCTATCGCCAACCTGTCCTGAGTAAGAACTCGCTCTTTATTGCCGTGAGTCAATCCGGCGAAACCGCCGATACGCTCGCCGCCCTTCGGTATTGTAAAGAGGCAGGTCTAAAAACGGCCGCACTTGTCAACGTCATGACCTCAACTATGGCTCGGGAAGCCGATATCGCGCTCCCAATTAATGCAGGCCCTGAAATCGGCGTCGCCTCAACAAAAGCCTTCACATCGCAACTTACGGCCTTGGCCGCTTTGGCCATTTTTGCGGGACGCTCTCGCAAGAAGCTTTCAAGAGACGGAGAAATTCGCCTGTCGCGGACTTTGTTCGAAGCCCCGCGCCTTGTGACGGAAACCCTAAAACTCGATGCCCGTATCGAATCTCTCGCGTTTGATTTTTCAAAAGCCAAAAGCGCATTCTACCTTGGACGCGGCGTACATGTCCCCCTCGCCCTAGAAGGCGCGCTTAAGCTGAAAGAGATTTCTTATATCCATGCGGAAGGATATGCCGCTGGCGAACTTAAACATGGCCCGATTGCCCTTATCGAAGACGGCACACCTGTCGTCGTGATCGCGCCGTTTGATAATTTATACGAAAAAACGATCTCGAACATGCAAGAAGTTGCCGCCCGCGGCGCGCATATTATTTTGATAACAGATCAGGCAGGTGCAAAAGCGGCTGAATCTCTTGCGGACGAGATTTTAGTGGTGCCAACAAGCGATAGTTTTATCGCCCCGATCATAATTTCAATCGCGGTTCAACTCTTGGCATACCACACTGCAGTCCATCTCGGCACGGATGTCGATCAGCCTCGAAATCTCGCAAAGTCAGTAACGGTTGAATAAGGGCTTTATGATATAGACGGCTTACGGCGCAGAATGTGGAAGATAAATTATGAAAAAAATCAGAAAAGCTGTTCTCCCTGTTGCTGGATTTGGGACCCGAGTTTTGCCCGCGACAAAGACCATTCCCAAAGAAATGTTGCCGATTGTTGACCGTCCGGCCCTTCAATATGTCGTTGACGAGGCCAGAGAAGCTGGAATTGAGCATTTTGTCTTTGTCACAGGCCGAAATAAGGGCGCCATAGAAGATTATTTTGACCGCGCATACGAGCTTGAATATTCCCTGCGTGAACGGGGTAAAACAGAAATTTACGAAGACCTGAACGCTACTACGCCCGAAGCTGGCACTATGAGTTTTGTACGTCAGCAGAGCGCTAAAGGCCTTGGTCACGCCATATGGTGCGCCCGCGACGTTATCGGAAATGATCCCTTTGCGATCCTCCTCCCTGATGTTTTAGTGAAAGCCAAAAAAGGCTGTCTTGCACAAATGGTCGACGCCTATAACGAAGTGGGTGGAAATATTATTGCTGTTGATGCTGTTCCCGAAGAAAACGTCTCTTCTTACGGCGTTATCGCGCCAAAAGCGGGACGTGAAAAACGCTCTGATGGTTTGATTGAAATGTCGGGCATGGTTGAGAAACCCGCACAAGATAAAGCACCGTCGAATTTAAAAATCACAGGACGTTACATTTTGCAGCCTCGCATTATGGAGCTTTTGTCAGATCAAGCCGCTGGCGCTGGCGGGGAAATCCAACTCACGGATGCTATGGCACGCTTAATGAGCGAGCAGGATTTCTTTGCCCTAGAATATCAAGGGCAAGATTATGATTGCGGGTCAAAATACGGGTATTTTGAAACCGTTATGGCTTACGCGATGGATCATCCCGAAATCGGCGAACAAGCTAGACATCTGATCAAGACGCATGCATCTTAAATTTAAATGACAGACTTAAAAACCCAAAGCCAACACCTGCGTAATTGGGCCATTGATAAAGCCCTTCCCTTTTGGGCAGAAAACGCAATTGACGCGCAAGGCGGATTTTACGAAGACCTGACACTCTCTCGCGTGCCTAATATTGACGCTGTGCGACGCGTTCGTGTGCAAGCCCGCCAGATATATGTCTATGCTTTTGCCAGTGAACTCGGCTGGTTTGACGGAAAAGAAATTGCTGAACGCACATTTAAATTCATGTGCGACAAAGGACTATCGCCTGACGAAAAACCAGGTTTTGTGCACCTGATACATGCTGATTATTCTGTAAAATCTGACCGCCGTGATTTCTATGACCACGCTTTCTATCTTTTATCGTGTGCGTGGATGCACCGTGTGTTCAAAGCCCCGTCTGCCTTGGAAGTCGCGGCAGACATACGCGATATGATGGAAACTAAAATGACATCGGCATTTGGCGGATGGACGGAATGCGTTCCTGACGAAGGGCAGAATTTATTACCGCGTCGGCAAAACCCGCATATGCATTTCCTCGAAGCCTCAATGGCGCTCTATGACGGGACACTAAACGATATTTACCTTCAAGACGCACACACAGTATTCAATCTTTTCAAGGCATATTTTTACGACGCAGAACATGTGTTTGTCCGCGAATTTTTTGAAGACAATTGGGCGCGCTTAGACGGGGCGTTAGGCGATAGTGCAGAACCTGGACACGCGGCGGAGTGGGTTTGGCTTTTATGGGAGTTTGAAAAACGCACAGGCGTCTCCACCCAAGAATATGCAAATGCCCTATACGAAACATGTGTGCGCCCTGAAGTATTCCTCTCTGACGAAGAAGATTTTGATGGGTCCCCCAAACGTGAAACAAAACGTCTCTGGGTTCAAACCGAATTGATAAAAGCGCATCTTGCGCAAATTGAACGCGGTTATCCCGACGCAAGCCAACATGCCGCCATTGCCATTAAACGCTTCCGCAAGGTCTATTTAAATGAAGACGGAACTTGGGTTGACCAGATTGATGCTGAGGGAAAACCCTGTGCAGATACAATTCCTACCAGCACATTTTACCACATATTCTGTATGATTACCGAAGCCGTAAGACTCTCTAAAATTCACTAATTCGGCTTAGGGTATCACATCATCCGCTGCGGGTTTGACTGAAATTGACGTAATTTCAACCGACTTATCTTGGCCTGTCGGGTCAGGCCATAGTCCCACATAATCTTGGCTGGGAATTTCAGGTTTTGCTCCGGGTCGAAAATACAGACTATAAATTTCAAACTTATCCGTAAGCTCGAACGCCTTCCACCCGCTATCACCAGACCCTGCCGTGAAATATCCAATCTCAAGCCTTGTCTTGCGATCCGCATCGCCTCTTCGCGCCGTGACCTTAATTTCTAATAATGTATTGGCAAATGCACTTTCATATTCTGGCCCCAAGGTCGCAAAAACGCCCGCGCTCGGAGGCGCAATATCTTTGACAATTTGCGATTTTAACACGGCCATGCCGCCCTCATCGCTTCTCAGTTCAGTCATAGTGCCTTCTGACGCGGTTAAAAACCCAAGCGCCTGCCCCTCCACAACAAATCCATTTTTTAAAATATCAGCGCGCGTTAATTCAGGCACGGCGTCTTTGAAAGACAAGGCAAAGGCTATAATCCCTGCAATAATCAGGCACGCCAAAGGATAGAAAAAGCGATCTTTCATTTCGTCTTTCTGCCCATTCAAAAGGCTCTTGCAATTGCGAATAGGACTGTGACAGCATATTTACACAGAAGACACGAAATTCTATAGTTTAATTCTCAAAACTATGGAGATTGCAATGAGACAACTTTTAGCAGCCGTTGGATTAACTGCCTTGCTAGGTGCCACGCTCGCATTTGCACATCCTCATGAAACAGATACTGCGCCCTATAAAAAAATTCAAAAAGATGACAACCTTATTGAACTGGACACTGATGACGGCGCAAGACGCAGTGTTAAAATCATTCGTAAAATCAAAACGTCGGATGACACAGATATATTATCCGAAGAACTAGAACAGCATTTCGAAGCTCATAGCGCAGAGATAAAAAAGAAGATCGAGCGCGCCGACAAACAGCGCCAGCGGGCGGTCAAAAAATATTCAAAATCCGTAGACATAGATAATCTTGATGTGCTCAATGATCCCGATTCGTTGCGCGGTCTAGCCAGGAGCCTGGAAACCCTCTTAGCCGATTCTGGTGTCATCAGTAATTACACTGACATAATCGTGGACATAATCGAAGATGTTGAAATCGTAGACGGCGATAAGGGTTTGTCGCTTAATTTTGATGGCAAGACATTGGGACGTATTCAGGTTGACGGCATAGAAGACGATATTATCGGCATGGAAGCCTTAGGTCGAAATATGACTGTAGAAAAAGAAGTCATCACAGAAAACGGTAAAACAAAAACCCGTATCGTTATTGAAATGGACGGCGGAGAAGATATCGATATTGATGTGAAATCCAAGTCTAAGTCTAAGCCTAACTCCGGTATGTCTCGGTTCTAACCAAGCCGCGTATCTGTTTTAAATCATAAACAGTACCGCACGGTCATCTGCCCGCTCGGTCAAGGCCTTGCGCAAAGTCTCTGTCAGCTCTTCGGTAAAGCGTTCTGACGCGGCTTCGTTCCACGCAGACTTAACCCCTGCAATCAGTTCAGGCCTTTGCTTATGAACGGCTTTTCGCATACGACCATCCGTCATGACCTGCCGCGCGATAACGGGGACGCTCGCTTGTTTGAACTTCCCTTCCAAAGCTTTACGGCCAAAGATGAAACTCCCACCTGCAAGTGCGCCGCCGACGACCAATCCGATTGGGTTTAAAAAGAGCGGCGCAAATAAATTCACTTTCGCAAGCAAAGCCCCTACGATCACAGCCGTTAATGTCGTTCCCATCAAAGCCGTATCACTCTCGAGTGTCGCAACTTGCGGCGCATTAACCGACAAACCTTCAAGGTGCTTACTGATATGTTGACTGTCATCCAGCGACAAAACCATTGCGGGCAATCCGTGTTCACGACAGAGCGGGTCTGTGTCTTTTTCAATATTGCGTTGCAGTTCTGAAAACCAATTGGCAATGACGGGCTTTAACACGGCTTGCGCCTCAGTGCCTGAAAGCCAGTCTTTTACGCGAACATCTAACGCGGCTTCGATATCATCGAGTGAACGAATTTCACCCGAACGCCACGCCCGCATTGTTGGCAAGATGCACGACTCTGACAAAGCATCGACAAGCACAGGGGAGAGTTTATCGCCTAAACCCATACTGGCTTTGGACGCTTTGACGTAAACAGGGCCTTCCTTGGATAGGATCTGCGCGACAGAGCTTTTAAAACTAGAATGTAAATGCTCAAATCGTCCGAGCCATGCCAGACCTCTGGCGATCGCAAATTCAGGTTCTGCGCCTTGCACGACTTTGGCCTTTGGAAAGGCCTTATTGCATGCCGGCAAGACAAGCGGTAAACGCGACGCCCCGCCTGTCAGCAAGACTGTTTCTGGGGCGCGGCCGCCCAATTGCTCAACCGTCTCCTTCAATGCGTAATTAAACGCCTCTGGCCAGCTAAACCCGTTCAACGCTTTAAGCGGGGTCGAGAGAATGACCTTTGCGTCCGCTTTATCTAAACGAATTTCGAACAAAATTCCGCCGTCAATCGGCAAACGTTTGATAATTTCAACAGGAATTTCAGTTCCGTTGAAATATTGTTCTTTTGCGAGGCGACACCAATATTCCATAATCGGTTGATAATGCGGATATCGCTCAATCAATTGCTCTATCTTGGCACGGTCTTTCTGGCGTTCCAGATTGATCGTAAAAATTTCGCGGTCTAGGAGGCCTGAGCCAAGAAAATTATGTCCGACATCCTCGGCTTCAAGTTCGTGACAATAGGTAAAGTCCGTTGTGCTAGAGCCGATATCGACGATCAAAACCGTACTGCGCGCGGCATCGAGTGACAGATAGCCTTGCTCCAGCGCGGTCATAAGCGCGGCGCGGCTTTCGGGAACAACGCGTACCGTCTTCAACCCAATATCGACAAAGACTTGCTTATAAAGCTTGCGTGTCTCTTGTGTCCAACCTGAAGGGCAACCGACAATAAATTCGCTCTTGGAACCGCCGCGTATTTTCTTATCGTCTTTTAAAACGCTCACCAAATGCGAGGTGAACAGCTTGGTCGGCTCTAATATCTTTGCATCAGATAAATCACGGCTTTTAAACTTCACCCAGACTTTGGCATTGGGTTCCGCTGATGCACTGCTTATGGCCGCAAGGTTTACGGCATCCGCGCCGATTTTTATGCCCTTTGACGTGCGAGCAACAGCAGACACAAAGCTCCGCTCGCCGCGATATTCTAAAATTTCAGGCTCTCGCATAGACCGACTATAAGCGCGGCCCAGAGCCGTCTCGCCGTGGCCCAAATCAAAGCCAATAAATTCCGAGTCCGTATTTGCAGGTTTGGTTTTCATCCGTCTGTCCTACTCGCCTTGCCAAATCGTGCCGCGGCGTATGACGCGCGTGCCAGACATAAGAGCGGGCGCGGCTTCGCGTGCACCCGTTTCGCCGAGCGCTGGCAGAATATCAAACAGGTCTTTGGTCTTGTTAGAATAGGACACAATTTCGACGCCCTCGCCTGCGAGAACGCTCTCTAGCTCTTGTCCGATAAGTTTTAAGGCAAAATCTCCGTCCTGTGCCGTTCTGGCCTCCAGCAAGCTTTGAACCAGTCCCATAAGGCGGACATTTTCGCGCCAATGGGTTTCTGCTTGCGGTTCAGACAATCTCAGCAATATATGATCGGCGGTTTTTACCGCGTCCGTCAGACTGTCGATAAATCCGTCCGTGTCGGCCTTGATACGCGCTTCGGCGAGGAGCTTGCGGCCTGAATGATCTTCTAAAGCGGGGGGTCGTTTTATAAACGGGATTTTATATTTCAGATGACCCCAGTCTTTGGGATCAAAAAACCGCAAGCCTGCCAAGGCGGCTGCGCTCGCGATGACAAGGGCTTGGCCTTGTATCAGGCCTGCTACGGCAAATAGGGCTGCGGCGCCGTAAAACAGGCTTCGTCCTGCGATCATGCGGCTTTGGGGGCGAGCGACTTCTTGCCATATGATTTCGGCGTCTGTTCCGCGGTCAAGCACACCCGCGCCGGATTTGACCATTTCAATCAACCACAGACCAGCCTTTAGCAAGGTGGGGTCTGTGACGTCATTTGAAAACACACGTCCCGTATTGTCCAAAGCTTTGCGCGCCTCGGATACAATTTGCGACGCGCTCATATCGGGGGTAATGACCGCACGAAGTTCAGAGCGCATAGGCATAAATGCCCGGATCAGCGACGGAACTTTGGCGGGAAGGTTATCAGTCATAAAGAGGATGTTGGGCGCTTAGCGTCAATAGTCAAGACTTGACTGGCGCAGAGGGCCTCGCGCGGCGCAGTTGTTCATTTACGGTTTATTTAGAGCCATTCAGTTTTAGTCGTACTCAATAATCATCAGAAAATGGGGAAGATATGCCCATTTTCTGATTTTGTATTGAACTGCAATATTTTAAACGGCAAATGAACACGCGAATACACTTAGTCGTAGATTTTTACGCTTGAGAGGAAGCCTTTGGATTTGCTGACATTTTTCGGGCCGCCGTAAACTTTGACGCCGCCAATGCCTGCCGCGCTGACGTCTACTGTCTCGCTGGCATAGGCCGTCATCTCTCCGACGCCTGCCAAGCTGATATCAGCGGTTTTACACTTAAGCTTTTTAGTATTGATTTCGCCAACGCCTGCAATATTTGCCTCCAACGCGCCGCATTTTCCTGAAATGGACAATTCGCCAACACCGCTTATATCGAGATTAAAATTTTCACTGTCGACGCCGTTGATTTCGCCGGACCCAACCCCGATAATTTCAAGGGCGTTTAAGGCGGGCAGTGTGATAATCGCGGAGACGCCATTATTTGACTTCCCTTTGATTTTTTTGTCTTTTTTCTTACGCCCTAATTCTAGCGTGTCGCCATCACGTGTGACTTTAACATTGTTCATTTCTTTTTCTGATCCAGAAAGAACGATGCTGTAAGTCTCGCCGACTTCTACGTCTAAATTATACACGCCTGTAATGGAAATTTCGTCAAACCCTGTAAAGTCATAGACCTCTGTAAGGGTCGGGCCATTATCAGTGCCGTTCTTATGATCATGCGCATGGGCCGTATTCGAGAGCAAAGCCGTGGGCGCAGACACAGCCATAAGCGTAGCTGTTACAACCGTAAGTGTAGATTTTTTCAAGTTAAACATAAGGGCTTCCTTTATTATTGTTTATCAATAAATAAAAAAAGGCCCACCGTCAAGAATATTATTGTTTATCAATAATTACTTATTTGACCTTATGAATCAAATCCCGTTTCATACGCGCAAGTGTAAAGCCGAGATTTCGCTTTTTAAAGTTCGGCGGGAGGGCTGCGAGTTTTTGCTTATATTCGTCTTTATATTTCGTTTTTAGCTCGCGATGCAGAGAGCGGATCATGATCAAATGACCGCCGCGTATCAGGACGAAATAAAACATGAAAAACCCGACAATGACGGCATTATGATTAAGGATAGACGGATCACGGGTCACACTCCGAAACAGTAAAAGCGTGACGCACAAAATAGCGGCACTCGGCAAGACGCAGCCCAAAAGCCAGCTTCGGAGAGAGAGCATACGGGTTTCAAGGTCATGCACAGTCATTGGCGGACTATAGACTATATTGCGCGCACGCCTATGCGACAGATTTTAACCCTAACCGCTTAGAGGTTTGGATTGTCTGTAATTAGAATATGTTTGGGGTGGTCTGCCATACGCTCAAGCCACGCCGATACATTTGGATAGGCGACAATGTCAAAACCACCCTCGCTTGCGACATGGGTATATGCATAGAGCGCAATATCCGCGATTGTCGGACTGCCGCCCACAAACCACGGATTTTTAGATAAATGCGCGTCCATAATTTCTAAGGCTTGGCGACCTTTTACCCGTAATTTCGGAAGCTCATCCGCGCGGACATCTTTATCATAATTACAAATAAACCGCGCCACCGCGATCGACGGTTCATGTTTATATTGTTCAAAGAACATCCATTGCAGGCACTTGGCTTGGTCAAATGCATTCATTGGGAAATAAGGCGTACCTTCGGCCAAAAAGTACAAAATCGCATTGCTTTCTGCGATGAAACGTCCATCGCGCAGTTCCAATAACGGGATTTGACCGACAGGGTTCTTGGCTCTGAAATTAATGTCTTGTGTATCACCTTTATGAATATCAATCGGGACATGGACATATTCCACGCCGATATAAGACATAAGAAGGCGGACTTTATAGCTGTTTCCACTCGGGAGATAATCATAGAGTTTCATAGATGTCCTCTGACATGTTTTACGAAGGCGGTCACGATACAAGCGCCACTAATCACAGATATAAAAGCAGTAAATATGTTTAAATTAAGGGGTATTATATACTTGTGTGACCCAATAATTTGTGCCATACAGTGGCATGACCCACGGTACACAGACATTCGATTCCCTCTTTTCACTATTTGAGGCGTTCCCGACAGAGCAACACGCAATTGACCATCTGCGTGCAATCCGTTGGGGCGCTAATGATGAGAACGCATATTGCCCTTACTGTGGCTCTACTCGCGTCATGCACTTCAAGGATAGTAAGAACCACAAGTGCAGCGATTGCCGCAAGCGCTTCTCTATCAAGGTCGGAACCATCTTTGCAGACAGCAAGATTCAACTTCGTAAGTGGTTCGCGGCTATCTGGATGATTACGAGCCATAAGAAGGGCATCGCTTCCACTACATTAGCTAAAGACATCAAGGTCACACAGAAAACAGCTTGGTTCATGCTTCACCGCTTACGCCACGCCGCTGAAACGAAGTCTTTTAACGCCCCGATGGACGGCGACGTTGAAGTAGATGAGACATACATTGGCGGTAAGTCCAAGAATATGCACGCCAGCAAGCGTAAAACTAAGGTGCAGTACCGAAATAAGGCGACCGTAATCGGCGTCCTAAAGCGTGATGGCGAACTTCGCGCAGCGCATCTGCCAAATTCCACGCGAGAGACAATACAGAGCGCTGTTCGCGAGAACGTTTCCACTGATGCGCGTCTAATCACTGACAGAGCGCAACAATATAAGACTCTTCACGAATATAATCATCACGCTGTAAACCACAGTGCTGGAGAGTATGTTCGTGGCGACATTCACACAAACTCGATTGAAAGCGTCTGGGCGTTGTTTAAGCGCCAAGTGAACGGAACGCATCATTGGGTTTCTAAAAAACACCTACATGCCTATATCAATGAAATGACGTGGCGTTTTAATCGTCGCGCACAGGGTGAAGGTGACCGCGTAAATCAGCTTTTGACCCACGTGGCTGGCCGTTTGACCTATAAGGAACTGACATCATGAGTGCTGACGACAATGAGAGCGAAAAATTGGCTGCCTTATCTTTTGGAGAGGCGCTGGAGCGATTTGCTAAAACCGATCCAGACGAAGCCATGGCCCTTACCCCAATCGTGGCCTCGGACGCCACCTTGGACGGGCTAATTCGTAAATTTGAAGAGCGCTCAAACGAGGACGAAGAAGGTAGAGAGTTTTGGTTTGGTCGTGATTTGGCTAAGCTGCTTGAGTATGGGCGTTGGGACAATTTTTTGAACGTTGTGGACAAAGCAAGAACCGCCTGTGAGACGGCGGGACATGACCCAGAAGACCATATTGCTGACGTCAGCAACATGGTCAAACTTGGTAGTGGAGCTGAACGCAAAATTGATGATTTAGTGCTTACAAGATATGCATCCTACTTAGTCGCTCAAAACGCCGACTCCCGTAAGCGGCCAGTCGCGTTTGCGCAGACTTATTTTGCAATACAAACCCGAAGGCAGGAAATTCGGGAAAAAGAAGAGCATCAATACGAGAGCCTTTCAGATGAAGAGCGGCGCAGTATGCTTAGGGAAGAGATGAAAACCCATAACAAGCACTTGGCGTCGGCAGCTAAAGCAGCTGGTGTCAGAGCTGGCCTAGATTATGCGATATTCCAGAACGAGGGCTACAAGGGTCTCTACGGCGGGCTGGACAAAAAAGGCATCACTCGCCGCAAGGGGTTAGCCAAGAACAAGTCCATTCTCGACCACATGGGCAGTACCGAACTGGCCGCAAATCTATTTAGAGCCACCCAAACAGAGGAAAAATTACGTCGCGAGAACATCCGGGGTAAAGACGCAGCAAATCGGGCCCACAATAGCGTCGGCAAAAAGGTTCGACAAACAATCAAAGACATTGGCGGGACAATGCCAGAGGCCCTTCCTGTTGAAGAGGACATTAAGAAAGTGGACCGACGCTTAAAGCGAAACAAAAAAGACCGTCTTGACTAGAGGCGGCATTATAATGGGTCACACACGTATGTAGGTCCCAAATTAAGGGTAAAAAAATCCCGCCTTTGACAAACAAAGGCGGGGCTTTACATCCTGATGCGTAACCACACTGAAAATAAAAACAGTTTTGTCTATTTTTATTCCGCCGTCCGAGATTTCTATTTTGACCTCTGATACGTCGGCTTTTTCATTCATAACAAAAAGTGCTTAAATCTATAACATTTACAAGTAATGCTCCAATATAGGAGACTTATTTGTTTATGTTACGACGCGTGCCTTCTGTTATGTGTCTCTCCCCTCACACTCATTGAGTGTATACCAATTTTTGTACATAAAACTGTCACACTGCACAATTTTAAAACATCACAAAACCGTGATTTTTCAAAAGTCGTGACTTTTTCGCCACAGTAATGCGGTAGTAATATCAGGCCTTTCGCCATCCAGTTGTACCATCAGGCTTATCCTCGAGGATTATCCCCCGATCTTTGAGAGAATCGCGGATTTCATCTGATCGTTTGAAGTGCTGCCCCATCAAAGCCTTATCGCCAGCGGCTTTGGCCGCAAGGGCCTCTGCTTTGGCAGTGTCGCGTTCGGAGATACCTGCTTCAGCTTCGACGCGAAGATGTTCAGGTCGGAACCACTCTTCAGGGTCTTTTTGTAGGAGGCCTAGGAGGTTAGTCTCAAAGATTAAAACTGACGCTCTCTGCAATACAAAGTATTCTTCATGAATTGGGTCAAAATTAATCGAGTTTATTTGATCCTTACTATCAAAAATTTCTTGAGCAATTGCACTCAAGTATTTTGTGATCTCTGGAATACTCAAATCGTTCTTAATTTCTTCAGATAGAATTTCTTGCGCTTTAAAATCTAGCATTACCTCATTAAATTGTTGTTCAACCACTTTCGGCATCGGTTTCCCCGAATAAAGTATCGATTTAGCCCGATACCATCTATCCAGCTGAGCCTTACTTTCCTTCAACAAATCCTCAGACCAAACCAGCTCACTGCGATAATGCGCTTTTAACAACGCAAGGCGAATAACTTCCCCGTCCCAATCTTTCAGCAAGTCGCGAATAAGTTTCACATTCCCCAGCGATTTGGACATCTTGTCGGAGCCCATGTTCAGGAACTCATTATGCACCCAAACATTGGCCAGTGGTTTTTCATTGGCACATTCGCTTTGCGCGATTTCATTTTCGTGATGCGGGAATTTAAGGTCGATACCGCCGCAATGAATATCAATCGTTTCGCCAAGCACTTGTCTAATCATAGCGGAACATTCAATGTGCCAGCCGGGACGCCCTCTGCCGTAATTTTTAAAATCCCAGCCCGGTTCATCATCTTTGGCAGGTTTCCATAAAACGAAGTCCCCCGCATTGCGCTTATATCCCGCAACTTCGACACGCGCCCCTGCAAGGTTATCATCAAGCTTTCGACCTGATAATTTCCCGTATTCTTCCATTTTAGTGACATCAAATAAAACATGCCCTTCGGCAAAATACGCAATGTCTTTGTCCATAAGTTCGACAATAATGTCTTGCATCTCGGAAATCGCGTCCGTCGCCTTTGGCTGATAAGTCGGCTCTAGGCACCCAATCGCGGCGAGGTCTTCATTATAAATTTGGGCATATTTTCCCGTAATTTCGGATATTGGCTTATTTTGCTCTTTGGCGCTGGCGATAATTTTATCGTCTACGTCGGTTATGTTACGCGCATAGACCACATGATCTTCGCCGTAAATATGACGCAAAACCCGAAACAGCACATCTGCGACCACGGCGGCACGCGCATTACCGATATGGGCATAAGAATAGACCGTCGGCCCGCAATTATACATCGTCACGCGGTTTGGGTCTTGCGGTTTGAACGGCTCTTTTGTGCGCGTCAGCGAATTATAGAGCGTGAGTGTCGGTGTAGCGGTATTGGTCATAGCCCCCCATAGCGAAACTGCGCCTTGTTTTAAAGCCTGTAATGCCCAAATATAGCCTGTGAAAAAGCGTTTATTACTAGCTGGAACCTTAATTGCCTTAGGCGCGGCGGTTGCCATTCACGGTGCCCTGCAACCGGATGTCGGGCTTTTAAAGTTTCGCGCAAAGGGGGGCTATGCTTACGGATTTGGTGACACGGATGACCGCTCTGTCGGCATGGTTCGAAAATTCTTAAATGACCACCCCGAAGTCCACACCCTCGTGCTTAAGAAAATGCCGGGCACAATGGATGTCGATATGAATATGCGGATCGCCCGAGAAATTCGAAAACGTGGCTTAAATACACATTTAGACACAGACAGTTTTATCGCCTCTGGTGCTGTGGATTTATTCCTCGCAGGCAATAGGCGTACCATGGACTGTCGCGCCTTGATCGGCGTGCATAGTTGGTCAAGCGGTCGGTTTTATTACCCCGCCAGAATTGGACACGATCCAGAACAGAAAAAACATGAGAAATTCCTTGTAGAAATGGGAATAGACCCCGGATTTTACGCGTTTTCGCGAGACGCGGCTTTGCCGTCTGATATGTATTACCTAAAACCTGCAGAGATTGAGCGTTACGGTCTTTTGACCGAACCGCCAAAGTGCGACGCTGATAAATAATACATTTATGACGCAAGGGAATACAGAATTAATTCTAGCCTCCCCCCCTACTCCGCGCTATAGGCACGCCAGAAGAGATATATTATGACCCAAAAGACGCCGAATAAAGACACGCCTAAAAAACCTGTTTTGAAAACTGTCCCTACTGTCGTGCGCCCGTCTAAAGACGAAGCCATGAACGCCGTGCGGACACTGATTGCGTGGGCGGGGGATAATCCAGATCGCGAAGGCCTAAAAGACACACCCAAACGGGTTGTGAATGCCTATTCAGAGTGGTTTCGCGGCTATGACCAAGACCCCGAAGCGGTGCTGTCGCGCGTTTTCGAGGATGTTTCAGGCTATGATGATATGGTCATCTTGCGCGAGATTGATGTTGAAAGCCATTGCGAGCACCATATGGCGCCCTTCCTTGGCACGGCCTATGTCGCCTACCTGCCGACGGATAAAGTCGTTGGCATTTCCAAACTGGTTAAAGTTGTCGAGATTTTTGCAAAACGCCTGCAAACCCAAGAAACTATGACCGCGCAAATTGCAGACGCAATTGACAGTGCCTTAAAACCGCGCGGCTCTGCCGTCATGATTGACGCCGTTCACCAATGTATGAGCACAAGAGGCGTTCATCATCCGAATGTCTCGACCATTACAACGCAATTCACAGGTGAATTTAAGACAAATCCTGCGCTGCAAGAGCGGTTTTTGCGCCTTATCAGGCCGTCATAACTCCCAAAGTTAGTCTGGCTGCATCTTGAAGCCTAAGACCCTTAAACCTTTGTCACACTGTAATTCCTTGACTAAATCAGCAAGTCCTTAAGTCTTTTGCGCTATATTGCGTTGAACTTTGATGTGATTTTAGAAGAATATGACACCTTCATTGCCCGATACGCCCCTAAAGAGTGCGCCTAATGCGTCATTGAGCCGTCTGAATGCTGTGCGTATATTTGTCGTTCTTATGATCACATTTGGCTACGCGTCGACCATGCCTATCGGCCCGGGAAATCCTGAAATTTTACGACATTTTGGCTATGATCCAAGCTGGTACGGCGTGCAAGTCTTGTTTTTCATATCTGGCTATCTTGGCCTTCGCAGTCTGGAACGCCATGGTTCAATAAAGCTCTATTTGAAATCTCGCGCCCTTAGGAACATACCTGTACTTGGGGTCTATACGCTGGCGACAATTACAGTCTTATATCCTATTTTTTGCAAACCCGGCGGAGATCTGGCCACAGAAGTCGTAAAATTGTCCAAATATTTTGTCGAAACCGTCTCGTTAATTCGCCCGGGTCAACGTTTGCCAGGGCTATTGGAAGATGCGCGGTATATGTGCCTGATCCAAGGCGCAATTTGGACACTACGCTGGGGCGCAGTCGCGCATATTGGCCTCTGTATTGGATGGCATTTAAAAATCTTGCAGTCGAAATATGCTTTATTAGCTGTGTGCTGGTTGGCCATCGCCACATATATCGCGGCAACACTTTATTCGATTGGCGTACAAGACTTTGTATTTGAACCCGAAATACCCGGTGTCAGAGTCGGCTACGCCTTCCTCGCAGGTGCCACCGTCTTTGCATGGAAGGACAGCTTGCCGACGCGGCTACGCAGTCATATGTTGATATTGCTTGGCTTGTTTTCATTAGCATTTTGCCATTTTTACTTTGTCACATGGACGCCCTTGATTGAGGTGTTCACATCTGGTTTCTGGGCGTATCTCACACTTATTCTTATTTTAGTGCCCCTGCGCGCGACAAATTGGTTGAAAAACTGGCCCAATCTGACTGCCGCATTATATATGTCCCACTGGCCGATCACTCAGATTTTGCTTTTGAAATTCCCAGAGACAAATCCAGGCGAAATGGTAGCCATGTCATTGACCTGCACGGTCCTTATTGCTTGGCTGACCCATTTTGCCATTACAGGCCGCCTGAACAGTATCGTCACACGGCTTTTATCGTCGAACGCAAAGCCTGTTAAAGCGAATACCCCTTAAATTATTTGGACTTTTGCTTTAGCTCTCTGTGATATAGGCATAAAAAAACCCCGCTTAAAGCGAGGCTTGTCTAAAAATTGTGAACCGAATTAAGCGGCTTCAGCCACTTCTTCTTGCTTTTTAACCAAAGCTTTTTTGATCGTTTTCGCTTTGTCTGTCAATTTATGGTTTTTTGTACCCATTAGGAAGCCGTCAAGACCGCCTTTAAAATCAACCGTGCGTAAAGTCTTAGCCGCAACGCGAAGGCGGTACTTTTGGCCAAGCGCTTCAGACGCAAGCGTTACATTACAGAGGTTCACTTCAAAACGACGGCGTGTGCGGACTTTTGAGTGGGAGACGTTATTTCCAGACATAGGTCCAGTATCAAGAAGATCGCAGCGACGAGACATCGTTTCACCTTACATATAATTAAAAGGCCCGCACGTGCGGGCAGAGTTCATTGACGCGCCGTTTAAAACGCACGGTGCTTTGCGTCAACCCTTTTTTGAATATGTCTGCCCATCGCAGCGCCCGAATTCGTGAATATCGAACCTGAGACCCTTATTGTCGCAGATAGAAACGTAGGAGAGCAGGGACAAACTGATATTTATGGGCACATGACCGTAATTTCATGCAAATTCGGGGAATCGTTCAGGTCAGATGCACGCGGAGTGGGCTAAAAAGGCATTTCAATATGTAAGGAGTCCTTTCATGAAACGCCTTTTGATCGTCGGCCTCTGCGTCGGCATGCTATCTATTGCATCTGCGCAAAGTAATGTTGAAGCAGACCCAGCCTGGAAACTCCCCACGCCCGCGAAAGATTCAGTGCAATTTGATTTCACTCTGAAAGGTTACGTCTTTGGCTTGCGGATGATTCGCGCTGAATATTCAGGACATTACAACGACACTCAATATGCCGCGCGTGCAGATCTGCGGACGTCTGGCCTGGGTGCCTTTTTAAAGAAGCTTCAAATTTGGGCCGTCTCTACAGGTAATGTTCAAACTCAGGGTGAAAACGCAAGCCGAGAATTAACCCCTACACGTCACGTTCAACAAAATTTAGACGGCAAAAACCGACGGGTTGAGATGGATTACGACACAGGCACGCAAAATGTTTCTGTCAATATTGTCCCGCCCCTTGGGTCACAAGGCATGCCGCCCGCGAGCGAAGCAGAGCGCTATAACTCAGAAGACACAGTCTCTGCAATTATGAAATTGATGTTACAAGGCCGCGACGCGGAAGGCCCGCTTTGCGAAGGTCACGTCCCTGTTTTTGATAGTAAGCAACATTACAATCTTCGTATGGAACGCGTCGGCCCGAAATCTTTGAAATATGGCAAAGACAAATACGAATCGATTATGTGCCATGTATATTACGAGCCTGTGTCGGGGTTTGATCCCGAAGACCTACCTGACGCGGACGAAAAAAACACGCCTGTTGTCGTTTATTTCACAGCGCAACCGATTTATGGCCTGCATATTCCAATGCGCTTTACCTATAAAGTCAGCGGGTTCACGGCGGTCATCAAAGTCACAGATTTAAAGATATCCCCGCCACCATTATAAGGTCTATCTAAAGGGTCAGTTCACTTTAAGTATTTGTAGCGTTGCAATGAGGGGTTAAATCCCCAATAAGACCCTCATGTCTTACGCGCTCAACCCGCCGCGTCTGGCCGCCATTTTGGGGCCGACGAATACGGGTAAAACTCACTATGCTGTCGAGAGAATGCTAGCCCGCCAATCGGGTATCATCGGCCTGCCCCTGCGCCTATTGGCGCGAGAAGTTTACGATAAGATTTGCGAAATCAAAGGCAAACGCCACTGCGCCTTGATTACGGGCGAAGAAAAAATCGTGCCGCAATATGCGCGCTATTATGTCTGCACGGTTGAGGCCATGCCCGTTGAGAAGAAATTTGCGTTTCTGGCCGTTGATGAAATCCAATTGATGGGCAATCCAGAACGCGGCCATATTTTCACGGATCGATTGCTAAATGCGCGCGGGACAGAAGAGACGCTCTTCCTCGGTGCGGAAACCGCGCGGGAGCTGATCTACCGTCTTCTACCTGATATTACCTTAGAGCGGCGTGACCGCTTTTCGACCCTCACTTACGGCGGCGCAACCAAGCTTACCCGCCTTCCTAAACGCAGTGTGATCGTCGCTTTCTCCGCCAGTGAGGTGTACGCAATTGCAGAGCTGATACGCCGCCACAGAGGCGGTGCAGCCGTGGTCATGGGCGCGTTGTCACCGCGCACGCGCAACGCCCAAGCAGAGCTCTACCAAACGGGCGAGGTAGATTTCCTTATCGCGACCGACGCCGTGGGTATGGGACTTAATCTGGATACAGATCACGTCGCCTTTGCGTCTATGGTCAAATTTGACGGACGCAGACGCAGACGTCTAAACGCCATGGAAGCTGGCCAAATTGCGGGCCGCGCGGGACGATTTAGGAATGACGGTACGTTTGGGACAACGGGTGATTGTCACCCAATGGACCCAGAACTCATCGCCCGTATTGAGAGCCATGAATTTGAGCCTATGAGGTACGGCGAGTGGCGCAATAGCCGCCTGAGCTTTAAATCCATTGACGCACTCCTTGACAGTCTCGCGCAATCTCCGCCGCTCAAAGGCTTGCGCCGTATCGCGCCTGCCACAGACGAAGCGGCGCTTGAGCGGATATTACGCGAACCCGAAGTGACAGCACGGATTAAGACGGATTTTGACGTCAAGCGCCTTTGGGACATATGCCAAGTCCCCGATTTCAGAAACCTGACCATTGATGCGCATGTGAGATTGCTCCAAGATTTGCACGAACAATTGTATAAGTTTAATGGTAAAATCTCTGACGAGTTCCTTGCAAAGCGAGTCGCGCGACTGGATCACACAGAGGGCGGCGTGGACATTTTATCCGTCAGATTGGCCCAAATACGTACTTGGACCTATTGCGCGAACAAATTGTCTTGGATGATTGACCCAAACCATTGGATAAAACGCACGCGCGCGGTTGAAGACAGGCTGTCAGATGCGCTACACGAGAGCTTAATTGCACGGTTTGTCGACCGACGCACAAGCGCACTTTTAAAAGGCATAGGAGCCGGAACATATATGGACGCCACGATAAAAGATAATGGCGACGTTTGGGTTGATGACCATAAAATTGGTCACCTTGAAGGTCTGCGCTTTAAAATTGATGAAAGCAGTTCAGAGATCGAAGCGAAAGCCTTGCAAGCTGCCGCCGTAAAAGCCGTTGGCCCAGAAGTCGATCGTCGCTTAACCAGCCTGTGCGGTGGCAATCATGATATATTCACGCTCTCGCCAACAGGTGAAATTTTATGGGGCGGAAAGCCCGTCGGCCGTATTGCGAAAAGCGGTTCCGTCTTTACCCCCGACGCGGAATTGATCGGCGGTGAAATGGGTAATGAAGTTCTGCAAAACCTCGCCACCGACCGTATGCGCGAATTTCTTCGAAGCGAAGTTACGAAAAAACTAGAACCGCTCACAAAGCTAAAAGCCCTTAGCGAAAACGAAACCGCCCCGGCCCCAGCGCGCGGCTTTGCCTATGTCTTGTTCCAAGAGAACGGGTCTGTTGCACGCGACGCGCATTTCCAAACCCTGAAAGATTTGGATCAAGATTCGCGCAAACCGTTACGCGAAATCGGTGTCGTATTTGGTCAGTATAATATTTTCATGAAAGAGCTGATGAAGCCGAAACCCGCGACATTGCTGGGTCTGCTGACGGCTTTTGGTGCCGGTGGGCATGGCAAGCCTTTTGTCCCATTTGCGGGTGTGACATCTATTCCAAACAAAGACGCGTTTGAAAGCTCTCAATATGTTCCAGAAGCCTTATCGGTTGCAGGATACCGAGCCTGTGGCCCGCGGATTATTCGGTTTGATATCTTAGACCGTCTTAGCAAGCTGGTTCGCGAAGCACAGAACCAAGCACCCGAACATGTCCAAGGCCGCAGGTTCCAAGTCATGCAAGAAATGCTCGCAATCCTGGGCTCGACTTATGACGAGGCCCGCGGCGTGCTTGAAGCTTTGGGATATAAATCAGAATTGATTGCTCTCCCGCCTATTGAGGTCTCTGATGAGGCCTCACTTAAAGCGTCTGACGAAATGCAAGTCGAGGCACCTCAAATGAATGCTGAAGCACCAAAAGATGTATCGTCTGAGACAGCCGAGACGACTGCAGAAACTGACGACGTTCCAAAGGCTGTACCCGCCGCGGAGACGCCCGCCTCTGCGTCCGTTAGCGCGCCGAGTCCTGCACCAAAAACGAAAGCCAAAAAATACGTAAAGGTGCTCAATATTTTTCACCCTAGAGTGGCAGGTGAGGACGGCACAAATACGACAGAGGTGAATACCGAATTTTGGCATATGCCTTTTCGTAAAAACACCAATACGAAAAATGGAAATAGAAACGCATCAAACCGCGCGCAGGGAAAACCTGCCTTTAAGGGAAAAGGCAAACCCAAAGGCGGAAAAAGTAATTTCAAAAAAGAAGATCCACGTAAATCAGCCGAGTACAAAGCTCGCGAAGCGAAGCGTATGGAAGATTCGCCATTCGCCGCGCTCGCTGCTTTGAAAAACCCAAAATCTGGAAAATAATGGACAGAGCCCCATCATAGACAGAGTTGCTGACAGTCCTGACACCACCGCCCAACGTTTGGACGTTTGGTTATATCGTACCCGTTTTTTTAAAACACGGTCGCTTGCGACCAAAATGGTAAAAAATGGCAAAATCCGTCTGACGCAGAACGGTCAAACGCTTCGGGCAAAAAAGTCGCATACGTTGGTCAGACCCGGCGACGCCCTTTCATTTATGCGCGGGACCGAACTCATTCATGTTGAAATCACCGCCTGCGCCGCGCGGCGCGGCCCCGCCAAAGAAGCGCAAAGCCTCTACGAGACTTTGGAGCAGATATAAACTCTACCCCTAGTACGAGGATAAGCCGTAGAAAGGTTGACTTTCTGGTCTGATAATCCCAAATCCATACCGAACACACTAAATTTCTAATGAGAGTAAAGCATGACATATATTGTCAAAGACGAATGCGTAAAATGCAAATTTATGGATTGCGTCGAAGTTTGCCCAGTCGATTGCTTCTATGAGGGCGAGAACATGCTCGTTATTCATCCTGACGAATGCATTGATTGCGGTGTTTGTGAGCCTGAGTGCCCTGTTGACGCGATTGTACCAGACACAGAAGATGATCCAGACGGCAAATGGCTAGCAATTAACTCTAAATATGCGGAGCTTTGGCCTGTTATTACAATTAAAGGCGAACCGCCTGAAGACCGCGAAAAGTTCGAGTCTGAAACTGGAAAATTTGAGAAATATTTCAGTGAAAAGCCTGGCAAAGGCGACTAATTGTTTAAAAGCTGTCACACTCATTTTTCTTCAATAATTGGAATAAAAGCGTTCAAGTGACTGGATTTTTCGTCATTTTTCTGATATGACAATTCTATAAAGCGGCTTGGAGTTATTTCCTTGCCGTTTATTTTTTTACGAAATGACGCGGACCCTGTCGGCGTTCAACGGAGTTAAGTACGCATGGCGACCCCAAAAAAATCTTCAAGTAAAGCCGGCTCAAAGAAGGCCAAAGCGAAAAAAGTCAATTTTAAAGTTGGTGAATATATTGTCTACCCCGCGCATGGCGTTGGCAAAGTCACAGGCATCGAAAAAGAAGTCATCGCAGAATTTGATCTCGAAGTTTACGTTGTCTTGTTTGAACAAGATAAAATGACCCTGCGCGTTCCGACAATCAAAGCCTCAACATCTGGAATGCGGGCTTTGTCTAATGATCTGGTTTTAAAAGACGCCTTTACAACACTTAAAGGCCGCGCCCGCATTAAGCGCACAATGTGGAGCCGTCGCGCACAAGAATACGAAGCAAAGATCAATTCTGGCGACATGATACTTGTGGCCGAAGTTGTCCGCGACCTTCACAGAACAGACGCCCAACCTGAACAGTCTTATTCAGAGCGTCAGCTTTACGAAAGCGCGCTTGATCGAATGGTTCGCGAAGTCGCGGCGATTAAAAAAGTAGACCGCAGTGTGGCTTTGGACGACGTCCTTGAAACTCTTGCAAGAGCGCGCTCTCGCCAAGCCGCAAAAGCTGCCAAAGAAGCAGAAGCGGCCTCTGAAGGTGAAGACGGTACGGAAAACGCAGCGGCCTAAACCATTGACTTCAGGCCTATACTCTATTTGCCAAGCATTTTTGATCTAAACAATCCCGACATTGAAAATAGACCTAAAAAAAGCACGTTTTATGTGCTTTTTTTTTGGCAACCTCGTGTTGAGGTGATAGGTTGTAAAAGTATCATAAAATACCAAACATCATAAACTTGAAAAATAATGGGTCTTATATGACATTGAAATCACTTCGTATTACAACAGCGCTTTCTACACTTACAGCCGCACTTTTTTTAACAGCGTGCGGCGGCGGGAGCAGTTCTAGCCCTACACCGACACCAACACCTACGCCCACACCGCCCGTTTCTACGGCGCCGACTTTTACGCAAGGGTCTTTCAGACCTGAAGGCGACTTTAAAGATAAGTGTGAAACACCCCGCACAGGGTCTAGTGCCGTAACAGGGGTTGCATTCCCAGATACTGCGGGTTCGACATTAGAAGAGAACTTCTGGCTGAGATCTTGGAGCAATAATACTTATTTGTGGTATGATGAAATTACAGATGTCGATCCAGGTGCGGATTCAGATCGCCTGGTTTATTTCGATAAACTAAAAACGTTTGCAAAAACGGCGTCTGGTAAAGATAAAGACGAGTTCCATTTCACACAAGACACGGCTGCATTTGAGCAATCCCGCGCAGGCGGCGCATCTGTGAGCTACGGCGCTCAATATCGATTCATTTCAACCTCTCCGCCTCGGAAGCTTATTATCGCGTTCACGATACCGGGTTCAGGCGCAGCAACATCTGTTGGAAATGAACTTTACCGTGGGACAGAAATCCTAGAAATTGACGGCGTTGACGTTGTAAACGGCAGTGATGTAGATACGCTCAATAACGGTCTGTTCCCAAGAACCGAAGGCGAAACCCATACCTTCAAAGTTCAAGATGTGGGATCGACTGACACGCGTACAATCACGCTGACAGCCGAAGCGGTCACACCTAAACCTGTAAATACAACAAATGTTATTACGGCTGAGAACGGCGATAAAGTCGGATATGTGCATTTGACAACATTTAGTTCTGTTATCACACAAGACGCATTATTTGATGCTATGACAGAAATGCAGGACGCAGGGGTCAAAGATCTCGTTCTTGACCTACGTTATAATGGCGGCGGTTTGCTCGCAATTGCGGGACAACTTGGCTATATGATTGCAGGTGATGCGCAAACTGAAGGCAAAATTTTCGATAAAATTGTCTTTAACGACAAGCATCCAACAGTAAATCCTGTAACAGGACGTACGTTGGAGCCTATTCCGTTTTACAAAACGACGCTTAGATTCTCAGACGATGCACCTGCATCGAAAGCACTTCCGACGGTTGCTGTCCCGCGCGTCTTCATTCTCTCGACAAGCAATACATGTTCTGCGAGTGAAAGCGTCATTAACGGCCTTAGAGGTGCAGATGTTGAAGTTATCCTAATTGGTGGCCGTACATGCGGTAAGCCTTATGGTTTTTATTCGACAGATAATTGCGGCGTTACATATTCCACAATTCAGCTTGGCGCCAAAAACAATAAAGAGTTTGGCGAATATGCAGATGGTTTCTTGCCTGACAATTCCAGCGAAGCTTTTGGTGTAAAAATCAAAGGGTGTGAGCTTGAAGATGATTTCACCAAGGCCTTAGGCGACGAAACAGAAACCTTGCTTTCAGCTGCGTTGACATATCAGCAAACAGGGTCTTGCCCCACTGCCCCGAAACCCGTGGCAAAAGGCTTTTCAAATTCTTCGACAAGCCCCGTCTTGAATGCGGATCCAAGTCAGGACCTTTTATCTGACCCACGCATCAAAGCGAAGTTTATGATGGAACAAAACGCCTTTTTAAACGCAGGAATATACAGACAAACACCCGTGGAGGATTAGAATATGGCTAGCCCATTACTTAAAACACTCTCAGCTGGCCTAACATGCGCCTTAGCCCTGATCGGATGTCAAACTGTGACCAATACTGCGGAAACACCTGCTCTGCTTGTTAATTCGGAACGCACTGCGCCAAAAGCGTTGAAAGCGGCCGTTAAAGAAGCGCTTGGGCGAGATGTTATGCTCGGCTATGACAGTCTCACGAGTGAGAGCACGCTCATCGTGGAAACAGGGTCGAATGATCCGCGTATGATGGGTGACCGTCGACTTCCCAAAGTTGATTACTTTGACCTGATGATGTCTGGGAATTCTTGCTACATTGTTCACCGTGGCTCGGGCGAAAAATATATGCTGAAAGGTGTAAATTGCCGCGCGATTACAGCGTAGAGAATGCGTAAAATTGATTTAGAAAAGCCCGCATCATTGACGCGGGCTTTTTTATAATCTGATTTATGATCTGGGCATTTAACGTAAATTGTTCTAGTCTAAGACTTCAAGGCGTTCAGGATGATCGAGCCATATCATTGGCCCATTCTTTAACTCAATCCATCCCCTTACGCGCACATGCGCTCCCTCTAGCGAGAGCGGATCGACACCCGCTTTTTTAAACGCTTTTTTTCCAGATTTGACAATCGCCACAGTAAAATCCGTTCGGTAATTCGCGCCGAAATTCAGATAAATTTGACCCCGAACATTGGCGACAGACGTTACAACCCCTTCGACAATTTGGAAACTATCAACGTCTTGAGCGAGCGGGTCTGGATCAGGTTTTCGAATTTTATAATACTCTAACGCCCAAATCCCTAGCCCTTCGGAACGGGCCTCTTGCTCGGCTTTGTAAAGTGTCGCTACGTCCTGCTGTGTATCAGGCCACGTATAGACACGCGCCATACCCCGACGCACCATGGCCTCTTGGACCCAGACATCCTGCTTATCTTTATCATCCAATATATAGACTTGAGCCAAGGCGCGTTTATATCGGTCACGTTTTAAGCCCGAATAATACAGACCGACCTCACGGTCCCTTACAAGGTTCAAGAGTTCAACTTTGGCTTCTTTACCAAGGGGCCATGTGACGAACCCTTTTCGACCCAATGGAAGTTTAGGGGCTTGTATTCCCGCAAGGCGGACTTTCAGATCGCGCGTTAGGAACAATGTATCTCCGTCAACAACGGATTTCACACGTCCCGTTTCGCCTTTTTCAAGCTTTGGAGCCTTATCACCCGCCGCACTCGCCCCTAAGACAAGCGCGCCTACAATTCCCAACACACGGTGTGGCCAAAGCGAAGGCCTTTTATTTAATCCCATACCAAAGTGTGAACTATTTTACACGTCCCGTCGAGTCTTCCCCCGATATGAAATCACGCCTGACCGCATTCCGACACACATGTAGTCAGTTTCGTATCCAGTTTAACGGGCTAAATAAGAGTGGGCATAGCTTGGTGATACAGGTAAGAGTGACGCCTTTAACGGCGGGGTATGTGTGGCGATATTACTAAATAATGATGAATATCATCACGGTGAATGGCGAGAGGTCATGGCCTCTTATTTCCCTTTGGAAACCCTTTATGAATTAGGGGACGCGTATAATCCTGACGATATTACATATGCGATTGTCTGGAACCACCCCAAAGGCGACCTTGCCCGCTATAAAAACCTAAAAGCTGTGTTCTCGACAGGGGCAGGCACAGAGCATTTTGACCAAGACCCAAACCTCCCTAATGCGCCAATCTTTCGATTAGTGGATCCGAATATGGCAGAAGACATGGCGCTTTACGCCCTGTATTGGAGCTTGCATTTCCACCGAAAATTTGAAACTTATCGTACGCAACAGACAGCAAAAAAATGGGAACGCTACGCGACACCGCCCGCTCATGCGTTTCATATCTGCGTGTTGGGACAAGGCGCAATGGGCCAATTCATCTCTGAGCATTTAGCGAAGAATAAGTTTAAAGTTAGCGGTTGGTCACGGTCGCCTAAAGACGTTATCGGCGTCCAAAGCTTTTCGGGAGAGACGGCGTTAACCGACACATTGGCAGAGACGGATGTCCTAATTAGCTGCCTTCCACTCAACGACGTGACCCGTGGGTATTTAGACAAAGCCCGCTTATCAGCCCTGAAACACGGTGCGGGTTTTATCAATATAAGTCGTGGGCCAATCGTTGAAACGAAGGCACTTTTGGACCTATTGGATACACGTCATATTTCTGCGGCAGTCTTAGACGTATTTGACCAAGAACCTTTGGACGACAATTCACCCCTTTGGGACCATCCAAATGTCCACGTCACCCCGCATATGTCAGGAATGACAAATACACAAACGGCGGCAAAAATAATCGCAGAAAATATCGCTAAGGTAAAATCCGGCAAAATGCCTGATAATATGTATAAAGATTGGACAGGCAGACACCCAAGCGCGGATAAGTAATCCTGCGCAGACGCTTGCATTTTAGGGCTTTGGCGTGTCAACTAAGCTAATACTTGTATGGATAAACTGACGATGACCCTTCCTTTTTCAATTCTAGACCTTGCGCAAGTTGTTGAAGGCCACACAGCCGCAGACAGTTTTCAAGGCAGCGTACAGCTCGCACAAAAGGCGGAAGCGCTGGGCTATAACCGCGTCTGGTATGCCGAACACCATAATATTCCGGGCGTGGCCAGTTCCGCGACCTCTGTTTTAATTGCCCATATTGCGGCTCAAACAAACACAATCCGATTAGGGTCTGGCGGGATTATGCTGCCCAATCATGCGCCGCTCCTGATTGCGGAACAGTTCGGGACTTTGGAGACGCTCCATCCTGGCCGTATCGACCTTGGACTTGGGCGCGCCCCGGGCGGCGATATGGGTGTCATTCGCGCCATGCGCAAGGATTACGAACGTGCTGCAAACAATTTCCCAAATGATGTGCAGGAGCTTATTCACTATCTCGCAAAACCAGAGGACAGCACGCCGAGCAGTGTTCGCGCTATTCCAGGCGAAGGGACTGAAGTCCCCGTTTGGATCCTTGGCTCTAGCCTGTTCGGTGCGCAGCTCGCGGCGCGTTTGGGACTGCCTTATGCGTTTGCCTCGCATTTTGCACCCGCGCACCTTGTTCAAGCCGCAGAGATTTACCGTAAAAACTTCGTCCCGTCGCGCCATTTAAAGGCGCCCTATTTTATGATGGCCTGTAATGTGTTCGCCGCCGATACAGACGCCGAAGCAGAGTATCATTTCTCAACCTTGACCCAAGCCTTTGTCGGCATCATCACCAATCGACGCGGCCTGACCCGTCGCCCAGTTGAAAACTACCAAGTGCCAGAGCAAATTGCGTCGCATGTTCAATCTATGTTACAAGTCAGCGCGGTCGGCACAGTTGATAAAGTAGCCGAGCGGTTATCGCTTTTCCAAGACCTTATAAATCCTGACGAAATTATAATTGCTAAAAACTTTCACGACCAAGAGGCACGCCTACGGTCAGTTGAATTGACGATGGACGTACATTCTAAAATACAAAGATTTAAGAAATCCGCTTAAAGCATTTCAGTTTAATTCAGAATCAGAAATTAGGCTTTTCTCGCCCATTTTCTGCTAATTATTGAAGTACGATTAAACCTGAATTGCTCTTAGATAAGAGTCCCGCATTACCCATAGGATGCGAGTTTTGCCTCAAACAGGCTCCAATCATCGTGTTCCGCTATTGGCGCCCACAATTCCCCGATCTCTTCATATAGAAGGCTCGGAGGCGTATCAGTTTTAGGTCTATCTTTTATAGGCGTGTACGTTTTAAATTCTGCAAACCAGTCCGCAAATCCGTCGCCTTTGTAAAACTCTGAATTTGGCCCTACATAAGCCGAGGTGTCGCGCCCTGCCCCGCCTTGCCAATCGTGCCAGAATTGCGGCCACGAAGCTGCGCTCTCTTCTAGGTATTTAAAGGTCGCCATAACAAAGCTGATGTCTTTCTCAGACTCGCTCACCTCGATACCAAGCTTTGCAAAAATTTCTGAGATCAATGCCGCGCGGTATGCGGGCGCGAAGGACTCGAGGGCCTGTATCAAATCTTGGTCGTCGCAGATGAGCGATAGGCTTTGCGCGAGTTGTGCCAAGTTCCAATACATAATTTCGGGTTGTCGGCCAAAGGCGTAAAGTCGGTTATGGTCAAAATACGCCGCCGTATGATTAGAGTCTAAGACAGGCAAAAACCTGTACGGGCCGTAGTCAAAACTCTCGCCCGTAATATTCATATTATCCGTATTCATGACGCCATGGACAAACCCCGCCGCCATCCAACTCGCAACTGTTTTGGCGGAATTCACAATCACGCCTTCAAAGAACTCTGGTGTCGTCGAGGTCTCGGGATAGAAATATTTTTGGCAATAGGCTACCAAGGTTTCCAAGCTGTCTGTGTCTTGGAAATAGGCATGGCGTTGGAACGTCCCAAACCGAATGTGACTATGGGATAACCGTACCATGACAGCGGAACGTGTCGGGGACGGTTCATCCCCGCGCTGCAAGGCCTCGCCTGTTTCAATCAGCGAGAATGTCCGTGATGTATTCACACCTAAATGTTCAAGATAGCGCGTTGCTAAAACTTCCCGCACCCCGCCGAGCAATGTCAGACGGCCATCGCCGCGACGCGAGTAAGGTGTCGTGCCCGATCCTTTGGTTCCAAAATCAAGCAAGCGCCCGTCTTTGTCGCGCATTTGTGCAAATAGAAATCCACGCCCATCGCCCAAATCAGGATTATATTGTCGAAACTGATGCCCGTGATAGCGCATCGCCAGAGGCTCAAGCAATGACCCTTTGAGCGGTGTAAACCGTCCAAAATGCGATATCCAATCCGCGTCAGATAATCCGCCTAAGCCAATAGTTTCAGCGGCGCGATCATCGCGAAAGCGTAATATAGTTTTAGGGAAATCTGCGGGCGCAACGGGGTCGTAAAAATCATCCCCCAGCTCAAGTATCGCTCGCTCGGCCTGAAAATCTATAGCCCAATCTCCGCACCGTAATGGCTATGAACAGCGGTATAAAACGTCTCAGCACGCATTTTCTCTCGCCACGCCACCAAGGCTGGGTAAGGCGACAAATCAACACCTATGATTTCTGCGGGGTCTAGTGTGGCGAGCAAGGATATATCCGCAATAGAGAACTCTTTACCCGCGACGAAACCCTGTGTTTTTATCACTGTCTCGATGTTTGGGAGGGTCGTCGACAAAACATGTAAACCGAATGCGATGGAGGCTTCGTCTTTTTTCATACCCACACGTTCTGCGAACATGCGGTTAAACTGCACGCGCGAAAACGGCGTTCGTATATGAAAGGCGACAAAATCAAACCATTGTTCAACAACAGCCCGTGCGCGCAAGCCAGAGGGATAAAGCGGTGATTTTTCTTTCCGCGCCATATATTTAATAATCGCGCCACTTTCGGCCAAGGTAAATTCACCGTCTTTCATTGCGGGAACTTTGCCCAAAGGATTGACCGCTTTAAACTCAGGTTTGCCGTGTTCGCCCGTAGACAGGTCAATCACTTTGACATCGTGTTCAATTTCCATGGCATTCGCCGCAAAAACGACAGACAATGCAGGTGTTGAAAGCGGGCTTATATATAGGGTCAGCATTTTACTCTCCAGATTTAAACATATGATCGCGCAGGAAATCTCCCGCATCGAGCGGGACTTTGCGACCCTTTGGAAACGCGCGGGAAAAGTTTAAAAACCCATGCGGCATAGCGCGTTCATGGCAATATTTAACCCGCACGCCAGAGGTTTCTAATTTATGGGCATAGGCTCGTCCTTCATCGCGCAACGGGTCTAAACCACACGTCAGAACATAGGCGGGCGGAAGTCCCACCAAGTCCTTTTCAAACAAAGGGGATAGCCTTGTATCGCGCGGGTCTGATCCCGCGACGTAATGTTCTTCAATGAATTTTAATGCCATAACACCCAGCTGCAACCAATCTTGCGGGCCGGGCTTAGGGGGCTTCATTTCTACGAGTTGCATAAGCGGGTAAAATAGAATTTGAGCCTGTAAATTATTTCTATATTTCTGAGCGAGAAACGCCGTCATATTTCCGCCTGCACTATCCCCGCCAAGCGCAATATTGTCTTTGTCTAATCCGTATTCTGCGCCGTGACCCTCTAATACCCACTTTAGAACGACCTCACAATCCTCTGGCCCTGCAGGGTAAGAATATTGCGGGGCAAGTCGATAATCAACGGAGAGAACGCGCATGCCCGCGCCGCTCGCAAGACGACGGCACAGCCCGTCATGGCTCTCTATTGAACACGTCACAAACCCGCCGCCATGTAAATATACAAGGCACGGCCCAGCTTCGTCTGTTAAATTATGCGGGACATACAACCTTACAGGCACGGGGAAATCCCCGTTCGGTACATTGAAATTATCGACCTGCATCATTTCTGGACCGGGCATATCAAACTGATTTGTCATCCGACGAATATTGTGATGAATGGCGTAAACCTGATCAGCCTTAGGCTTCATCTGGTCAAAACGGTGCAGAAATTCATCGGCGTATTTCTTGGTCGTCTCGTTAAATTCGTTAAAAGGATTTTTCATAGCCATATTTCTAAACTTCAGCCGCGTAAGGCGGGGCGGGGTCATATTGCATAGCGCGTTGAACCTGTCGCGCAAGTTTTGGCGTAAACATTTGGCCCGTCAGCCAAAGCGACATATCAATCCCAGCCGACACGCCCGCAGAGGTAACAATATTTCCGTCGCGAACATAGCGCACATGTGGAATGAGGTCGCCTTCCAGACCCAATTTTTTAAACTCGTCAAAATTTGCCCAATGCGTCGTCATGTTACGCCCGTGTGTCAGACCGGCCTTGGCCAGAACAAATGCACCCGTGCAAACAGATGTCACCCACTCACATTTCGGCGCAATGTCCTTTATCCAATTCAGAACTATTTCGTTTTCAATAAGGTCGCGACTGCCCTGCCCGCCGGGAATTAACAGAACGTCCAAGTCACATATGTCTGCGATCGATTTATGCGCGCCCGTTCGCATGCCTTTGCGGCCTGTAATATCAGACCCCGTCTCGGATATCAGATGCACCTCAACATAATCTGCGTCCCCGCGGTGCTGCGCGATTTCACTGATCATTGTAAAGACTTCATACGGGCCAACAAAATCCAATTCTTCAACATCGTCAAAGATGAAAATACCTATTTTTTTAAGCGGTGTGTTCACGGCGAATAGCCTCCGCTCGCGAGGAACTCTACCTCCTCGCGCGTGCTTTCGCGACCCAGAATATCATTACGATATGGAAAACGTCCGAAGCGTTTGATTAAGTCCCTATGGGCGACGGCATGGCGCAGAGTACTGGGATCTTCTAACCGCGTCCGACAAAGCTCTACACAATAATCTTGCGAGACTATATCTTCGCCGTGCATAAAGGGCATGTAAACAAAGGCCCGACGTTCGGCTGGGATGCTCAAATCAAAACCCGCCTCAATCATACGCGTCGCCGCCTTGCGCGCCAGTGCGTCCCAAGCGAAAGCCTTCGCGTCATTGCGAAACATATTTCTGGGAAACTGATCCAACATGATAATCAAAGCCAGCGCACTGTCTGCCGCGTTTTCCCAAGAGTGAACCTTGATCTCAACATGGCGTGCAGCCTCGTGGGCCGCGCCTAAGAAAGTCTCCGTAACCTTTTTATCAAATCCGTCGCTTTGTTTGAACCAATGCTTTGGCCCTGCCTCTTCAAACCAAAAACTCAAGACACGTTCGGGCGTCATAACCTAGAGCCTAAGTTCGCCCGACAGAATTTTCTTATGGGTCGCATCTGTGATTTTTTCATAACGTCCCGTTCCCGCATCCGCGTAATATAAAGGCTCGGAGATATTGGCAGGGTCAAAACCCGCTTTGACCAAATTCGTTTTCTTAAACTTGAACGTACTTGTTGTGTCGGTTTCCTTGGAAAAGCGCAGAAAGACGGGCCGCGCATAATGCGGCAAGGCGAGTTCAATATGGGCCTTCAAGGCCTCTAGGTCGACCTCCCCTTCAGACACGATAGACGCCATTCCCGCGCGACCATCATAACCGTCAACAGCTACGCCGTAGACATTGGCTTGGGTAATGCCTTTAAAATTAGAGAGCGCCGCCGCGACTTCGCCAGTGGCGACGTTTTCCGCTTTCCAACGATAAGTGTCACCCACACGGTCAATGAAGTAATAATACCCCAGCGCGTCGCGCGACATTAAATCGCCCGTACGGAACCATGCATCGCCTTTTTTGAAAACGTCGCGGAGGATTTTCTTTTGTGTCGCTTCTTTGGTTTGGTACCCTTCGAAACGAAACCGCGGATCATCATTGCGGATCTCTCCGATCAATTCGCCGACCTCGTCATTATCAGTACGGATACAAAACCCATCCGACGCGCGAAGGTTTGCAGACGTTTCAACATCATATTTGATGATATCCATATTGAACTTGGAACGCAGATAATCTGGCGCGCGGCCCACAGCCCCGACTTTGCCGTCAATATTTATTAAGCTGACATTGCCTTCTGTCGCGCCGTAAAATTCGATAACGTGCGGGATATTAAATCGGCTGACAAATCCTGGCCAGACTTCGGGACGCAGGCCATTTCCAATGGCCCAACGTAATTTATGTGCGCGCTCTTTTGGATGGGACGGAGACGACAAAAGGAAACGACACAGCTCTCCGACATACATAAACATTGTTGCGCCGTTGTCTGCGACTTCGTCCCAAAACTTAGATGCTGAGAATTTAGGTCGTACAATTACTGCGCCGCCATTTGTCAGCGCCGCACCGACACCGCACAAACCGCCTGTCGCGTGATACATAGGCAAAACCAGCATCATGCGGTCAGAAGGTTTAGACTTCGCGCCTGCCGCAAAGCCCCGCATATAGTTCTGTGCGCGCACATGTGTGACCTTGGCCGCCTTAGGCATGCCTGTTGTACCCGAGGTAAACATTTTCATACATTGTTGGCCCGCCGTCAGCCCTTTGCGAATGTCCCGCGCAGGGCGATTTGGGACATGTTCCGAAATCGCAAGATCAAAACTGTCATACTCAGACACATCGCCAAACGCTTCGAAAACTTTCAGCGCCTCTGGCATCTCTGACTTTGCACTTTCCCAATTCTCTACCAGCTCTGTATCTAATATGGCGAGTTTCGCGTCTGAAATATTGATACAATGGGCGAGCGCTGACCCTGTCAGTTGAAAGTTTAACAGTGCGGGGATAACGCCGACTTTGGACAGGCCAAACCAAAGCCCGACATATTCTGCGCGGTTGCGAACGAACACCGCAACCGTATCCCCCGGAACGCACCCTTCGGCTTGCACCCAATGCGCCACACGATTAGCATAAATTTCAAAGTCGTCATAAGTAAGCTGTTTATCGTCTTCGATAAAAGCAATGTTGTTTTTGTATTTATCAACGCGAAGTTCGAGCTCGTCTGCAATCAAATGATTGCCCTCTGCGTCAACAGATTTAACCGACTTTAACATGCGTAAAACGCCGGACAAGTAATGTACTTCGCGTTTAATCGTCGTCAAAAAACTCATGAGAACCCCTTTAAGTCGGCCTTGATTTAACAAGACAATAAACGGGTTTAATCCAGAATCAAGCACAGCTCTCTAAGAAACAGCTCGGTGTAAATAGACCGCATAAAAAAACCCCGTGATAGGACACGAGGTTTTTTAAAAAGGGGCTTGATTTAGGCGTGGGACCCTTATCAAGCAGGAAATGATGTCTCATCATTCCCCTCTGTCTTCGCAATCTCTGTGCCAGTTTCTAAGCGCCGAAATCACAGCTTTTTTGGCGTTTATAGTTGCATATTCAAACTGTTTATCGAAATCGTGCAAAGGCTGTGTACCTGCGTTTCAAAACGGGACAACCCAATCAAAGTTTATTTTGTAATAGGCGGATATCCGACATTCGGTTGAGACGTATAATTTGGTGTATATGCCGTCTGCCCGATCAATTGACGCGCCTTTTGATAGCCTTCAATATAATTTGGCGGAATGTAGACTGGAGTTTCTTGACCGTCGCGGGATGCAATCAAAACTGTCATTCCGTCAAACCGTGCTGCTTGCAGGCGGTCTTCTGGAATATGCACAGTTAAGCGCTCTTCGCGGACACATTTATAACTCACAGAAACAGGTCGCGAATAGGATCCGTAACCGGCTTGAATAGGATAAAAGTTCTCTAACCGTTTTGAATTAGACGGGCGAGGATTATTGCGGCGAAAGGCACGGTCGACGGAGCGATCCATACGATTGTTTGATCCTGACCTTGAAGAATTTCCTGATGACGCATTGCGGTCTTTATTCCGCGCGGTTGACCTCACGCGTTCCGTGCGGGTTCGGGGCGTTTTAACCCGAACAGGCGCGTTTTGAGAAGACGAACTTTGAATAGCAGGTCGAGGGCTCTCGTTTTTGGTAATTAAAGGTGCACGTATTGGGCTACGTTTCGTGGGCTCATTTTGGAACCGCTTAGTATCAGACCGCATACCTGCAAGACCTTGAGGTGTCTTGACGCGACCGCCTGAATTATGACGTGTACTGCTCCCGTTTTTAACACCGCCGTTTCGGCCATTACCCGACCCCCGCACATTATCACCATTGCGCACATTATTCGCGCCCCGAACATTATTATTGCGTCTTGGTCCACCTTTTATTCGTCCAGTCCTGCCCGTTGCGCCCTTTATGTGTCCGTTGCTATCCCGAACCGCATTCAAATCATTCTGGCCACGAATATTGTCTGTGTTCCGTCCATTATTTCTAGAAGAACCGTTATGGCCGTGTCGTGTGCGCCCATTTGCGGAATGACCTCGGGTTGAAGAGCCTCTGTCATAATATCCACTCGAAACATATCCGCGCGTGTCGTATCCTCCTGAGCTATAGCCATAAGGCGACCGATATCCAGAACTGAAACGGCCAGTATTTCTATGCCCACCATAGCGCGGCAATGCCATATAAACGCCGGCTAAAAACCCATAAGGTACGCCTGACCCGTATGTGTCGTCGTAAGTCAGCTCGGTGACGTTTTCCGAACATTCAACAATTTTATTATCGTAACGCAGAATATCTGTCGTATCCCGCGATAGAAACACGCCGCGCTCATATCCACGGACGTCATATGGGTCGTTCGTGTCTGTCGTATACACCAGTGTTAAATCTAAAACACCGCCTCCTGACACGCGCCGCCCATTGATCGAGACAGCTTGTCCCGTAGATTTCAAAACCGCCGTTCCCGCCAAATCGCTCATATTTTCAAAAGGCTCGAACCCCGCCATGACAACGGTCGACGCCCCTGTCGCGCTATCGTAACTTAAGGTCGCGTCGCGTGAAATCTGCTCTGCTGTCAAGTCAGCAAGCGATGCTGCGGACACGAAACTAGACGACGCACTGCCGAGTAGAAGGGCGAAAGACGAAACAAGAACTCTAGATTTTAAAATATTTTTCATAACGCTTCATACCATAGCAAAGCTGATGCCATACTGAAACTATCATTCATATTTTGTTCATACTAAATTCTGGTGCGCAAACTCACTCCCGTAATCTGCCGCAGGGTTAGTCGCGCGGTTTGCAGCGTGGTTTGCAGAGTGTCAAAATTACGCTAGACGAGGCCATGACACAGTCTTTTACAGTTTTGGATTTCGGATTTGGCACCCTGCTCTTTGGTTTGCTTCTCACGATTTCAATTATTGATATGCGCACATTTCGGCTACCAAACACTTTGAATTTCACGCTCTTAGTCACGGGGTTAGTATACGCCTATCTGACAAACATCGGCCTCTTAAATGCGCTCATCGGTGCAGCTATAGGCTATAGTTTTTTCGTAATTGTAGAGGTCGGTTTTAGAAAACTTCGGGGTGTTGACGGATTGGGACGCGGCGACGCCAAACTGCTTGCTGTGGGCGGCGCATGGTGCGGGTGGATGGGCCTGCCCTATATCGTCCTATTTGGGAGCTTACTAGGTATAATAGCCGCCCTGCTTCCCATGTTTAAAACGCACGCGCAGGGATGGGTGCCATTTGGCCCTTTCCTAGCGCTCGGTATTTTTATTGTATGGACAGCCCAAAAACTGGCGGGTTTATAAAGAACCGTTAATCAGTTTCATAATTCCAGAGAAGTCCAACCCGTCTTTGCCTGAGGATTCCATCAAAGCATAGAGCGCCTCGGATTGTGCGCCCAAAGGCGTAGGGGCTTTGGCTTTGCTTGCGGCCTCTTGCGCAAGGCGCAGGTCTTTTAACATCATGGCAGCCGTAAAGCCCGCTTGGTAATCACGATTTGACGGCGCGCTTTCCACAGGGCCAGGCGCGGGACAATAGCTGGTCATTGACCAATTTTGACCGCTAGCTGTACTCGAAATATCATAAAATGTTTGCGCGTCCAGCCCCAGCCTTTCAGCCAAATTAAAGGCCTCGCATGTTCCGATCATATGAATACCCAGAAGCATATTATTGCAAATCTTAGCAACTTGACCATTTCCTGCATCCCCCGCGTGGAAGACATTCTTTCCCATAATATCCAGAGCGGGCTTGGCGCGTGCAAATGCCTCTTTCGTGCCGCCGCACATAAAGGTCAGCGTGCCCGCTTGCGCCCCGCCGACGCCGCCAGACACAGGCGCGTCAATCATGGCGAACCCTTTATCCTCTGCCGCCGCGATCACCTCGCGCGCACTCGCCACATCAATTGTCGAACAATCAATAAAAAGCGCGCCCGGTTTAGCATGCGCAAAGACGCCGTCAGCCGATCCGTAAACCAATTTTACATGCGTCCCTGCGGGCAACATTGTCACGACAATATCTGCCGTTTTCACCGCGTCTTCGGAATTCTTAGTTGCAACACATCCATCCTCTACGGCACGTGCCATTGCGTCTTTGGATATATCCAAAGCCCGCACGGCGTGGCCTGATTTGGCCAAGTTCGCCGCCATGCCGAGACCCATATTCCCAAGGCCTATAAAGGCAATAACGCTCATGATAGAAACTCCTGTGGCGGCGCGGCTGTTTTCTTTAGGACGCGTGCAATCTGTTCTGCCGTCACATCTTCCACGCTTTCATGTGACCATTTTGGATTGCGGTCTTTATCAATCAATTGCGCGCGAATGCCTTCGTAAAAATCTTGTGTCTTGAGGAAGTTCAACGACAGATCCAGTTCTGCGCTCATGGCCTGTTTAAAGTCCAATTCGTAACCGCGCTTTATCGCCTCAAATGTCACACACATCGCAAGCGGGCTTTTTGCGCGAATGCTCTTGGCTTGTTTCTCGGCCCATTCGCCGTCCATACCGTCAAGGGCCCTTAAGATTGACGGCACGTCTTTTTCGTTAAACGCGGTCAAAGCGGCTGGCAAATCCGCGTCCATCGGGCCTGCTTCGTGAAATTTATCAATCACAGAAATCACAGCCGCGTCAGAGCCGTCAAGGTCAGCCTCCGATAGCGCTTTGATAAACCACTCATGCCTCTCGCTTGGAATAAATCCATTCGCAACACCCACGGACAGCGCTTCAGCCGTCTTCAACCGTGCGCCCGTCAGACCGAGCCATTGCCCGACATCCATACCAAGGCGCGGCAGGAAGTAAGTCCCGCCGACATCAGGGAAATACCCAATCCCCGTTTCAGGCATTGCAAACACAGTGTTATCCCCCGCAATACGGTGTTTACCATGCACAGACAGACCGACGCCGCCGCCCATAACAAAGCCATCAATCAACGTAATATAAGGCTTAGAATAACGGTGAATAAGCTCGTTCAAGGCATATTCAATGCGCCAAAAATTTTCCGCTCTGTCGTCGCCTGCCTTGCCGCTATCATGCAAAAGGATAACATCGCCGCCTGCACAAAACGCGCGCTCCCCCGCCCCGTCAATCAAGACAGCGCCAATCGCGTCATCCTTTTCCCACGCAACCAAGAGCCGTGTCAGCTCTTCGCACATGGCGTAAGTCAGGGCGTTTAACGCCTTGGGACGGTTTAACGTAATATAGCCAAGACGGCCTGAAACGCGGGAAATTATTTCATCAGTCATTTATAACTCTCTACTTTTATTTCTTCGTACTTTTGTCCTTCGAGACGCCCTTTCAGGGCTCCTCAGGATGAGGATTGTATACACCCACATCCTGAGGCGCGACATCGTCGCGGGACTCGAAGGATGTTCCAGCAGGTCACTGCCGCAACAGACTCCGTGCGATAATCACGCGCATGATTTCGTTCGTGCCTTCAAGGATTTGATGCACCCGTAAATCGCGGACAATCTGCTCGACAGGATAGTCTTTCAAATAGCCATAACCCCCGTGGAGTTGCAGGGCTTGGTTAGCGATATCTGAGCACACATCTGTCGCAAAGCGTTTCGCCATTGCACACGCCGCCCCCGCATTCGGGGATTTTTTATCCAGCAAGTCTGCGGCGCGGTAAATCATAAGGCGCGCGGCTTCGAGCTCTGTTGCCATATCGGCCATTTTGAATTGAGAGTTCTGAAACTCCGCAACGGCTTTGCCAAATTGTTTGCGCTCTTTTGTGTAAGACAGCGTGGCGTCGAGCGCTTTTTGCGCGCCGCCCAAACTGCATGTGCCAATATTGATACGGCCACCATCAAGGCCCGACATCGCGAACTTGAACCCGTCGCCTTCTACGCCGACACGGTTTTCTGCAGGGATACGGCAGTCCTCAAATATGACCTGTGCCGTAGGTTGCGCGTTCCAACCCATCTTCCGCTCATTCGCACCAAATGAGAGGCCATGCATTCCTTTTTCAATAACGAAACAACTGATCCCTTTTGCGCCTTCATCAGACGTTCGCGCCATGACGACATAAATATCCGACCATCCCGCGCCTGAGATAAACGCCTTTGACCCGTTGAGGATATAATCATCCCCGTCCCGCACAGCTTTTGTCGAAAGCGACGCCGCGTCCGAGCCTGCGCCCGGTTCCGTCAGGCAATAGCTCGCGATAAATTCACCTGACGTGAGGCGCGGTATATATTTCGTGCGCAAATCATCAGACCCGTATCGGTCCATCATCCACGTCGCCATATTATGTATAGTCAGCATCGCCGTATGCGAGACGTCCCCTCGCGCGAGTTGTTCAAAGACGAGCGCACTATCCAGACGAGACAGGCCTGTGCCGCCGTGTTCTTCGCCCGTATATATGCCGCAAAACCCAAGCTCTGCGGCTTTGGAAAAGACAGTACGGTCAAGGAATTTTTCTTCATCCCACATGGCGGAATGCGGCACGAGTTCACTCTCTGCGAATTGCCGCGCCATATCTTGGATGAGTGTTTGTTCTTCGGTGAGGGTAAAATCCATTACAATCGTGTCCTATCGCCCGTAAATGTTAAATGCCCGACCTCTAGCCCTTTATAAGTGCCGTCGCAGCCTGCCCCGTCTTTTTGGTCACGCGGATGGTTCTTCCCGTCAAGTACAGGCACGCTGTCTAAAAACGGGGTTTCCCCATCTAGGCACGCAACATTGAGCCCAAATTGCGTCGGATTAGAGCGGCGTTGGTGATGGGTGTAAATCCCGCAGATTGAGCAAAAATAATGCTTCGCGACCTTTGTGCCGAATTGATAGACCGAGAGCGCGTCTTCGCCCCGTGTGAAACGAATATCCTTTAGCTCCGCACTGACGGCCACTGCCCCGCGCCTTGAGCACAAAGAACAAGTGCACCGACGGGCAGTCTTCAACCCGTCTGATAAAGTGACGTCAAATTGTACGGCCCCGCAATGGCATTGGCCTTTTTGCACGGGTCTATCATGGCTCATGTCTGTATCTCATCTCATATCGGCGCATCGGCATGGCATCAATGGTAGCAAAAAGGTCAGCGAGTGGCACTGCGTTTGTCCAACGCCGTTTCACCGAGCCGTCTTTACCGATTAGGATAAATTCTAGACTTTGAGCGCATCGGGCTTTGATCTTTAGGCGAGCGGCGTCTTTGATCTGTTCTAGTTTTATCACACCTTCTGAAACCTTATCAGGGCTTTCAGAAGTCTGTTTTTGTACGCGAAGCAAACCGTTATCACGGCTTTCTAAAACCACAAGGTCACGCTCAAAAAACTCGTCCCAATCCAGACTTGAATAGAAGTCTTGGACGCGGTTGACCGTCTCGGTTTCATCGTCTGGGATACACAGAATTAAAACTCTGTTTGAACCCAGAGCGCCCGCCTGCACGAGAGCGCCTGCTTGCACGAAAGGGCTTGCCTGCACAAGCTGCGCAACACTGAGTATAACACCCCCCATATAGACAGAGCTTAGAAACCGCATAAACCTCTACTCCTAAAACCTTGGAATAATAAACGCGCTATCCTCAGTCTCGCCTTCTGGCCATCTCTGCGTGACTGTTTTGACCTTGGTGTAAAACCTCAAGCCTTCCATTCCGTATTGGTTCGCGTCACCAAACGCCGAGCGCTTCCACCCGCCGAATGAGTGATAGGCAACAGGCACAGGAATGGGGACGTTAATCCCGACCATGCCGACTTCGACGCGGTCTGCAAATTCACGCGCGGCGCGGCCGTTTTGCGTAAAGATCGCGACGCCGTTTCCGTATTGATGCTCGCTTGGCAGTTTCACAGCCTCATCAAAAGTCGCAGCGCGTACGATCTGAAGGACAGGGCCAAAAATTTCTTCTTTATAAGTTTCCATATTCGTTGTGACATTGTCGATTAAAGTCGGGCCGACAAAGAACCCGTCCTCATGGCCTTGTAATGAAAAACCGCGTCCATCGACAAGCAGCGTCGCGCCCTCTTCTACGGCTTGGTCAATACGGGCCTCAATGCTCTCTTTATGGGCTTGGGTGACAACAGGGCCGTAATCGGCTTCCGAGTCTGTGGACGTACCCACGCGCATAGCCTCTAGTTTTGGCATGAACGCTTCGAGGAATTTTTCCGCCGTGCCTTCGCCGACAGGAACGACCACAGGCAGCGCCATACAGCGCTCGCCCGCAGAGCCGTAAGCCGCCCCGAGAATATCTTTTGCCGCTTGTTCCATATTTGCGTCAGGCATGATGATGCCGTGATTTTTCGCCCCGCCCATACACTGCGCGCGCTTGCCCGAAGCTGTTGCGCGAGCATAGACATATTGCGCAATATCGGATGAGCCGACAAAGCTGACAGCCTTGATCGTCGGGTGGTCACAGATCGCGTCGACAATTTCTTTGTCGCCATTAATACACTGCAAGAGGCCCACGGGCCCGCCCGCTTCGACAAATAATTCCGCAAGGCGCATCGGCACGCTTGGATCTTTTTCAGACGGCTTTAGGATACACGCATTGCCCGTAGAAATCGCCATGCCAAACATCCACATCGGGATCATGGCGGGGAAGTTAAACGGGGTAATACCCGCCACAACGCCGAGCGGTTTACGCAAGGAATAGACATCAATTTCTGGCCCTGCGCCGTAAGTATGTTCGCCCTTCTGGCCGTGCGGCACGCCGCAGGCAAATTCGATAACATCGATACCGCGCATCACGTCGCCGCGACTATCGGCGACGACTTTGCCGTGCTCTGATGACAACATCTCTGCCAGCTGGTCCATATTCTGTTCGACCAATTGCTTATAGGCAAACATGATACGCGAGCGTCGTTGCGGGTTCTCTTTGGCCCATTCGATCTGGGCTTTGGCGGCCGTTGCGACCGCAGCGTCAAGTTCTTTTGGGGTCGCCATATTCACTTGCGCTTGGACCGCGCCTGTATTCGGATCAAATATATCTTTGGTACGCCCTGACGAACCTGCTACGTTTTTGCCGTCTATAAAGTGTCCAATTTGGCGCATGATCTATCCCTAGTGTGTTCGATATATTTTCATACTACCTTATACGGACGGCTTATGTTTTCCAGTAAAAAGAGAGTGCAGACATCGTGCACATTTACGTTTGGCAGGCAGCCAATCCGATGACAGGTACAACTTTCCCCCATCCGTCAGAGGTCATATAACTGAGCGTCCCCGATTTATACCGCATGCCGCCTTCAATGGCTTCAGCGTCAGTCAGGGAGAGCGCAAGCGTCTGTCCATTAGTCCGTTGATAAGCGTTGATAGAGGACTGCCCGTAAGAATTTCCGCCCGCGCTTTCAATCAAGGTCAAAGGCTCCTGACTTTCATTAAACCAGAGCGCCCGCGCCTTAGCCTGTTCTGAAAACAGGATGAAAGGTTTTGCAGGCGACGCGGCCCAAACAAATAATCCGCATTCGCCTGTTTGCAAAGTCTGTGCAGGAAGGCTCATTTTGGATTCATTAGAGCTTGTACTCACGCCATTTTTAACATCGCCTGTACTGGCGCACCCTGTCAAAAAAAAGGGTAGGATAAGGCCTGCCAAAAGGGCTGAAAATTTCCGAGTTTGAATTATCGCCATTTGCCTGTCTCAATCAGTGAGTATTTACGCCCCGATTTTGAAAACCCGTAAAGTGTCAACACCGCCTCTGCGCCCTGCGTGTTGGTTTGCACTTGAATATCCGCACTATAAATTCCGTCCGCTTGCATTTTGACTTTGACTTGAATGTTTTGACCATCCTCTGCCCCAGACAAATCAGTAACCAGATCACCCGCTTCGCACCTGATTGGCCCAGAAAGCTCAGGGCCTTGCCAATACCAAATCTTTTGGTTGCGTCTCAGAACATCCGTTTTAAAAATGCCGTCAGCAGATACGCATCCTGTCTCGATCGCGTTCAAATCAAAACCAAGGTCTTTTAAAGATAAATCAAACCCGCCTTGAATGCCGCCAAAGCGACGGTCCTTTGGCAAGATCCACGCTAAATCACCTGAGGCAATCACATCCTTCACACCTGACATATGCGCAAACCCTTTTGACGATATAGCGCGAGATAAAGACGAAAACGAGACGGGCGGATCGCCCTTATACACGTTCAAAGGCCTAAGCTTGTACTGAATGCTTCCAAAAGGCTCGACCCCCTTCATCTCGCCGCGCCAGATTGTGCCGTTGAGTTGAGGCGGCGTTTGGTTCGGGCTGACGGTGAAGTCTTTTAGTAAACTTGCAAGCGGTGTCCATGCAAGCGGCCAAGCGCTTACCATAACGGTAAACGCCGCCAGTAAGGATATTATTACGGCAATACGGCTCATATTTCAGGCATAAGCGTTATTTGGGCGTCCACTTTTCCAGAAGATGTTTGAGTTATTTGAACCCGCCCAATGCTCAATTGATATGTCTGTGTTACCGCATTTAGGAATTGGTAAATATCGCGCGTATTCGCATCCGCAAACCAAAGGCCCATCGCGCCGTCACGCTCTGGCTGGGTGCGAGAGATGACGAGGCCTTGCGATTGCGCCACGCCGACAATCATTGGCAAATCAAAGGCCTGTCGCGCCTTGGCTTGGGTCGACCCCAGACGCGCAACCCCGCGTGTCACAATATCAAGATCGCGTTGCGCAGCTTGTGATTTCACCTCTGCGCTGGCCTTGCCAGACAGGACAGGATTTATAGCAAATTGCCAAACAACAAATAGAATAAACAAGGTCGCGCCAATGTAAATCAGTATGCGTTCGCGCGGGGTTCGTGTGTCTAGGAATTTCATCTGCCAGCCCCAAATTTCAGGGTCGCTTCGCCAATCATTTTATTGGATTGTTCACGTACACCGCCCGATTCAAATACGCCGCCTCGGGCCGTTATATTTTTCTCAAGACGGCTGACCGACGCAAAGCTTGGATAAAAAATCCGCAGAGAGAGCGCATTGCTCCCCCTATCGTATTGCAGTCGATCAATTTCAATACCGTCAATATCCGACAGGCTGTCAAACAAGAGGCTCGAAAGAGATAAAAAATCACCGTCTGACTTTGGCCCAGCCTTGATTGCCCGTGTGACTTCGAGCGCAGGATTATTCGCGCGAGTTCCAACCGTTTTAAAATAAAGCTCTGACGCTTCAGACTTCATTGCGTCAGCCTGCGCCGTCATAGACCGCCATTGCGCCCCCTGCCAGAAAAGCCATGTTACGCCCAAAACAACGAGCAACACGGCAGCGCGTTTGAACCCTGCAAAATTTGGCATGAAGTTTTGCAAGGCCGCAAACTCGCCTTGCGCAAGGTTAATGGCCGGCTCGATTTCTAATTCTGATATAATCGCATAGGCATCTCGCGGCTTAGGGGCGTCAGAATGCGAGGCATTTGACGCGTTCAGCCCCGCCCAATTTTTATCAAGCGTATATCCATTTGGCCCTGCCGAAATAATTCGGTCATCTAATCGCACAGTCCCAATGTGTAGTGGCAAAGCATCAAAGTCAGCCGTGATAGAATTTGCAGTTAAGCCCATTTTCGAAAGATGCTCTTTCACAGTGGACATGCGGTCTTTTGAAATTACAGCTAACCGTCTATCATCCCCTACGCCCATCACAATGTGATGATCCTTGCTTGTGCCCGCAAGTAAATCCTCCACAAAAATCGCCGCGGCTTTTATGCGTTCACTTGCGCGCATTTGCGGTAAATCATGAGGGAATATTCGGACAGATTGACCAGATAGGATAACCTTTAAAGACTTATAATCGAGAGATTTCAAAGTGGCTTTTTCAGCGTCAGTTTTAACCTCGCCACACTCCGTATCCGACTGCCACCAGATCCACGGGGCCGCCAAAACATCAGGCATCCAAAGGGTTAGGTCAGCGCTCAAGACGGTTCCTCCACAAGCTTGGGCGGTGGGGGGCGAAAGGCCTCCGCGCTTCGGCGGCGAAATGTCTTTTGGAACGTTTTACCCTCAAGCGCAAATTCCAAAGCAAGATATCGGCGCGACACACCCGTAAAAATTTGTGCTTCAATCCAGATATGTTCGACATCAAACGCGATCATATCAAATGCAATATTCTTCGTCTCAACAGTCTCCAGAACTGGCGAAGCCTGAAGCTGTTCTAGCCCGCTATATCCGCCGTCAGGACGGTTTTCCAAGAGTTGCCTTGCGATATCATACCGACGTTCATCAGAAATCAGAGCCGCAAGAACAATCACATTTCCAGCGTCCAAAGTATTGATACTTAACTTAGGGGATCCGTCTTCTGCGCGCGCGCATATAAAAGGCCTTAATCGCGCCATATCGTCCGCTGAAACGCCCTCCACTAACCTCAATTCAGATACGCTCGTAAAGGGAGTATTTGCCGTGCGGTAAGACGGTGTCTGCCCCAGATAGGCAAAATCTTCTGCGCCGTTTTGCTGGGTTTCACTGTCGCTATCCTGCCAATCAATGACTTTAGCCGTTAGCATTTCTGCGTCTATTGACGTCCACCCCAACTCCAACAGCAAGTTTTCGAATTGTTTTTGTACTGGCGCTTGGCCCATCGCGCCCAGAGAGACACAATCGCCGCCGTCGCGAATAGACAGGCGCATCGCGCCGCCGTCGAGCGGGAAAACAAAAGGCGCGTCAGCGATGGAGAGCAAATAGCTATCTAAATCACTCGGATCAATTTTTGACAAGGATTGCTCAAGCATAGAGCCTGCAAATGCTTCTGCGCCTTTCGCGTACCATTCGGCCTGCGCATGATTTTCAATGTTCACAACGCGCTTTATCGACAGTCGTAAATCATCCAAAATCGTGACCGCAAGTGCCGCCATAATCGCCATGACAAGCAATGTCGTGAGCAAGACTGCGCCGCGGTCTTTCACGCGGTCTTGGCCTCGCCGTATTTTTTTGAACGCACTCATAATGACAGCTCAAAATATTGAGTCAGGCGATCCCCGTTTTCAAAGACAATATCGAGTTCAACCATATCCGGTAAATCCAAATTATCTGAGAAGTTCCGCTCGATTTGGTCTTGCACTAATTTACCTGTGTGGAATTTCATGTCCGCTGTTTTCAACCCGCTCAGCAATATGCGGTCAACAGTGTCGCCTTGTGCAGACGGGTTTTCGTGTACCATTACGCGACGTATCAGGCGATCACTCTCAAACACATAACTTACTCTTTGCAAATCACTGCGCACGGCAAGGAACCCCGGATTATCTCTTCCGCTTCTTGTAAACTCGATTAAGTTGTCAGGGCCACCTGATAAAAACACAGGATCAAATCCACCGAGCAAATCTCTGTTTTGTCGTTTGATTATGCTCGACATATCAGACGACACCAAAGCGCGCATGTGTTGAAGTTTAGAGAGATCGTTCAGGCTTTCGTTCAAGCGCGCCTTCCCTTGCAAGGAACTGGTCAAAGCTCCGACGCTTGCGACAGAGATGAGTGAAAATATGAAAATTGAAATAAGGACATCAACCAGTGTAAAACCGTGGTCATTGGCGGGCCGCAGGTTTGACTTACAGCGCGGCATGTGATCGTTTTTGCAAAATCCAAACATTACGTGCCGCCATTTCGAAACGCGTTTCTGACCGTTAAAACTTGGCCGTCCGTCTGCGCGACGCGGGCCTCTAGCTTATAGAAATTTGGACTGTCTTGCGCGGTGGTTTCAATCGACCAATCAAAGACACGCCCTTTAACTTCGCTTTGCCCTGTAATTTTTCCAGCCCTGACAGATTCGCGCATTGCCAAAACAAGTTGATTATCAGCGACAATGCCTGCAAGAGTTTTTTGCTCCAACGCATAGGCCGTCTTTAGGCTTTCCGTTCCCGCATGGGTCAGACCAATGATCGAGATACTAAACACGACAAGTGCCGCGAGGACTTCAATCAGCGTAAACCCGCGCATATGTCGACGTGCACCTGTCATGATTTTCCTGCCATACGGATGGAACCATTGCCGTCAGAGACAAAAATATAGTCTAAATTTTTGCCGCCTTTAGACACATCCGAAACTGTCAAAGTGAACGGCTCCGACAATCCAATTGGTTCGAACACAATAAGCGGTGCCAGTTTTTCTGGCAGCTCAAACCGCGTGTCACTCAGTGTAAACTCGGGGCGGGCATCCGCGTCCCACTTAATTTCGTCCCGAACCTGCCACTCGTCTTGATCAAAAACATAAAACGCATACGCCTCGCGCGAAACGCCAAAAGCCGTGGATTGCCCGCTAATCAGGGCCTCCTCGGACACGGCATTGACCGTGCGCAAAAGATTTTGCGCTTGGACTTCCACGCCTGATTTCTTGTCCGGGAAAGTCAGAATTACGGCGCTAGACATCAAACCAATGATCACAAGCACAGTCAGCATTTCAACCAGTGTGAAACCCGCAGTCTTGTCTTTCGGTGTTATGTCCAAAGCAGAGTTCAATTATTGTTGCCAGCTAACGATATCTGCCGCCAGATCTTCGCCGCCAGGTTCCCCGTCTGCGCCGTATGACAAAATATCAAAGACGCCGTTTTCGCCAGGGTAGCGGTAAATATACGGGCGATCCCATGGATCATTAGGCAGGAATTTAACATAGCCGCCTTTGCGGTAACGGTCCGCTTTGTCCGAACCATTTGGCAGGCTTCGTAGCGCTTCAAGACCTGCATCTTCGTCAGGATAGTCAAGCATATCCAAACGGTACATTTCAGCCGCCTGTTCAAGCAAACGGATATCGCCTTTAGCCTTTTGAACCATCGCTTTGTCTTGGCTCGGCAGGACGTTAATCACGACAAAGGTCGTCAATAATCCTATGATAACCATGACGACCATAACTTCGACAAGGGTAAACCCTTTGTCATTTTCAGGCCGAGAGGCTTCTGGTCTATCATGCGTCTTAGACAGGTCTATTTTAATAGCCCCTATCGTCGATTTGAGAATTTTCATCATGTTCTCCTTAGAATGTCACTATTAAAATGCGAGCGTGTTCAAACGCAAAATGGGTAGAAAAATAGCGCCGATGATAATCAGAACCACACCACTAAGTGCAATAATAATTAGAGGTTCTAAAAGGCTCAGGAATATCGACGTTGAACTGTCGAATTCATCTTCTAAATACTCCGCAGATTTGGCAAACATTTTACCAATATCGCCGCTGACCTCACCGCCCGCGACCATTTGCACAACAAGCGGCGGCAAGACTTGCGATTGACGCAGAGCCGCACTCATCGACGTGCCTTCACGGACTTTTACCGTCGCGTCAGAAATTGCGTCGCGCATGACGACATTTTTTAACGTGAATTTCGCGGTTTCCATAGCGGTCAATGCTGGCGTATCGCTGTCCATCAGTCCCGCCATAGTGCGGGCAAAACGGGCCGCATTTAAATCTCTCGACACACGTCCGAATACAGGCAGGCGCAAAACTTGCTTGTGCCATTTATATTTCATTGCGGGCTGTTTCAGTAATTGCCGTATAAAGATACCCAGCCCGATGAGGACTGCGAGCAAGACAAGTCCGTAAGCTTTCAACCCACTCGAAACCGCGATCACAAACCGGGTTAAACCCGGCAGGTCTTGACCAAATGTTTCAAACTGTTTGACGACCATTGGGACGACGAGCACCATAAGCAGGGTCACAACGGTCAGGGCGACCACACTTAATACAATCGGATAAATACTTGCACCGAGTATTTTTCGGCGGATTTTTTGTGCCGCTTCGAGGTCGACCGCTAAACGTTCCATGACGACAGGTAATCGGCCAGAGGTTTCGCCCGAACTGACCATAGCAATATAAAGCGTTGAAAACACATCAGGCTGACTGCGAAAGGCTTCCGATAGTTTCGCGCCTTCCAGCACTTGCGCACGGGCGGACAAAAGCACGTTTCGCATAGGGGATTTTTCAAATTGCAGGGCCGTAATTTTTAGCGCCTCTTCGACAGGCGTTGCGGCGTCGAGTAAAATAGCGAGTTGTCGCGTGGCTTGGGTTCGATCTTTATGCGAGACTTTTTTTTCTAAATTGAAACTGCCTGATTTTGCGCGCGCAGATCCTTTTGTCTTAGCCGCTTTCAAATCAATCGGCGTAAGCTTTCGTGTTCGCAAAACATTGCGCGCTTCGCGGGCGCTCATGGCGGTTAATGTCCCCGCAACGCGTTTACCAGATACGTCAATAGCGGCGTAGTCAAAGGCTTCCACGGTCTAGCCCTCCAGACCTTTGGCCCGACAAACCCGCAGGACTTCTTCGACACTGGTTAAGCCAGAGGCGACATGTTCCGCGCCGCTTTGCAAAAGTGTTTGGCGCGATTTAAACGCGTGGGCAATCATTTTCCCTTCGCGCGAACCGTCATGGATCATAGCGCGTAGCGTATCATCCATCACCGCAATTTCGTATAATCCCAGACGCCCAACATAGCCAATATCAAGACACAGGTCACAGCCCTTAGCCGTATAGAAATCATAGGCCCCACCCTTTGAGAGTCCCAAATCTAACAATTCTTGGGCGCTGGGTTTATGCGGTGTTTTACAGCTTGGACACAAACGGCGCACAAGGCGTTGGGCAACAATTGCGGTCACAGTGGAGGCCAGTAGGAACGGCTCAATCCCCATATCGCGCAGGCGCGTAATCGCGGCAATCGCAGAGTTTGTATGAACAGTTGAGAGTACAAGGTGACCTGTCAGCGAGGCTTGAACCGCGATTTCTGCCGTTTCGGGGTCTCGAATTTCGCCGACCATAACCACATCAGGGTCTTGGCGTAGCACGGCCCGCAGGCCCGCCGCAAAGCTCATACCGACACGATTATTCACTTGGGTTTGCCCCACACCGTCCAGCGCATATTCAACAGGGTCTTCAATGGTGAGGATGTTCCGCGACCCGTCGTTCAAATTCGTCAGAGCCGCATAGAGCGTCGTGGTCTTACCTGACCCCGTGGGCCCTGTCACAAGGATGATACCGTTCGGTTTGCGCAAGGCGTCGGCGAAAGCCGCGCGTTCATTTTCTGACATGCCCAAATCTGGAAGGCTAAGCCCCGCACTACCCTTTTCAAGGATACGCATCACCAGGCGCTCGCCGTATTGAGACGGCAGTGTCGAGACACGCACATCAACGGCGCGCTCACCAAGGTTGAGCGAAAATCGACCATCTTGGGGCACACGTTTTTTAGCAATATCAAGCTGTGCCATAACTTTAACGCGGCTGACGAGTAAGGGCGCAAGACGTTCCGAGAGCGAGAGCATATCGCGCAAAGCGCCGTCTATTCGAAAGCGAACAGCGAGCCTTGCCTCGTAAGGTTCGATATGAATATCAGACGCCCGCGTGCGAATGGCTTCTTGTAAGATACCGTTAATTAAACGGATAACAGGCGCGTCCTCATCTCCGCTGAGGAGGTCAGATGTACGCGGAAGGCTACTCGCGAGTTCGCTTAAATCTTCTTGGCCGCCAAGCGCTGTTTCCGCAGTTTCTGATAAGTCGCCTTCTGCGTAAATCTTAGCAACTAAGGCTTGAAATTCGCCCGCCCCTGTTTCGCGGATTGAAAGCGGCTGATCGACGACGCGACGCGCCTCTAGCAGTGCCTCAAAACTCGCATCAGAGCGTTTAATTAAAATAGGTGCGCCGTTTTCAATCGTCGCGAGAACCCCAAATTGGCTAACGAAACCATATGACAAAAGGGGAAGCGTCGCCGGTTCAGATGACGAGACACCAGTTAAATCAGAGGATGAGGGCGCAATCTCGTTCATTTATTGATTATAAGGTTGGTTGTTCAACACAGCGTCTAATTTGGACGTATCACGGCCTGACTGGGACATGTCTTCGTTTCGAATTTGGTTCAGACGGAAATCCGTCAAAGGCCGAGCATCTGCGGCATTGCGTATAATTTTTGGACGTAAAAACACCATCAAATTTGTACGTTCGCGGGATTTACCTTTTGACCTGAAAAGATTTCCTATCACAGGCACATCGCCGAGGACAGGCACTTTGGAGACTTCGAAACCTTCATCGTCTTGGATCAATCCGCCAAGCACAATAATCTCGCCGTCATTGGCCAAAACTGTGGTTTCTATTTGGCGCTTATTGGTGACAAAATCAGACGCCGCCGACGTTGCCACGCCCGCGATCGATGAAACTTCTTGTTTGATTTCTAAACGTATCACATCGCCTTCACTTATTTGCGGCAAGACTTCCAGTTTGATACCGACCTCTTCGCGCGAAAACGTTCGAAACGGGTTGGCCGACGCGGCGGTCAGGCCTTCGCTAGAGGTTATCGGGATTTCTTGTCCGACAAGGAAACTCGCGGGCACATTATCGAGGGTGGTGACAAAGGGTGTCGAGAGGATGTTCGAATCTACGTCTTGTTCAATCGCGTTCACGATGACGGAGAACAGCGTATCATTATTCACGCCGCCAAATCCTATTGTTGTCCCGCTGAGTCCCAAAAGTGAATTGACCGCCGCTGTTTCAAGACTGCTTGTGGCGGTTGAAGACAGGCCTAATTTATCGCCTGCCAATGCGCCAGAAAGCGCGAGTAAATTTGGCGCTTGGCGAGAGAAATTTGTCCCTATGAAAGGCACTTCATTTCCGTTCACACCGCCAAGGGCAAATTGCACGCCGAGTTCCTTCGCCGCACTATTTGAAATTTCGACAATTATCGCTTCGACCAGAACCTGCGGACGGCGGACATCTAATCGGCGAATAACAGATTCGAGCGCGGTCTGCGTTTCACCTGACGCGCTGATAATGATTGTATTACTACCTGTTTCATGCGCGACTGTGGGGACGGGTTGTCCCTCTCGTGCATAGGCAGGTAATAGGCTAACAAGGATTTCAACAATAGACGCACCGTCGACAAAGCGAAGTGGTATAACACTCACGGCACCACGCGGCGCCTGTCCGCCTGTATCCATACTCGAGATAATCGGCCTCAGACGTGCAATTTCAGACGCCTCGCCTTCGAGTAGAATTGAGTTCGTCGCCGCTATGCCGACGACCTTGAAGCTGGCATTTGGGCCTGCAATCGCTTTCAAAGCATCTTCGGCGTCAAAGGCAGAAATATTCCGAAGCTGAACGGTTTCCATAACACGTCCATTCGTATCCATTGCCTCGACAATTGCGCGCGCCTTACGCAGATTTTCAGGAAAGTCTGTGACGACGATCACCTTACTGCCTTGGGCCGCCGTAAGTTGACCTTGATTATGCATAAGCGGCTTTATGACTTTCGCCGCGTCCACAGCGTCAATATGGCTAAGTTTAATAATTGAGGTCGCAAATTGACCATTCACGCCAGAGCCCGTGGTCAAAGGGGCGTCTTGCGCGGCGCCTTGAATAAGGGTGACGCGGTACTCACCTGTCGCCGTCCGAATAACGGTATACCCATGTACACGCATGACTTCTTTAAAAACGGAAAACACCTCGGAGGGGTTTAGGCTTTTTTCTGATGAGATTGTGACCTTACCTTGAACGCGCGGGTCTACTAAAAAAGTCCGCCCTGTCACCATTGACACATCGTCAATAAAGGCACGAATATCGGCCTGTTGCATAGTAATTAGATGATCCCCGGCCGCAAATACGGGTGCGGAAACAGTGCTCGCGATTAAAACTGCGGATGTCAGGGCCGTTAAAAAATACTGTTTCATGGTCTGCCCACATTTAAAACGAGGTTAGTCTCACCTCTTAATACGTTGAGTCGCACTGAATTAGATGCAGATAACTGCGAAATTATTGCACCAATTTCGGGGCGACCTTTAGTCAAATCCTGACCGCCAATCGACGTAATAATATCGCCAGACCTAAGACCGAAGGCTTCAAGGTTTATTTTGTCGGATGTCGACGTGACTTCAAACCCTTTCACACTGCCTGATTTTCCGCGTTCCATGACGCGTGTAAAGGACAGAGCAGAGATTAAATCCTGAGGCGACATTTGGGCCAAGGACGTTTCTGAACGGCTCGACATTTGATCTGTCATTTGCGGGGACGCCGCACCAGAACGCCCGCTTGTTTTACTGCCCGCATTGTTCACTGGGGCATCTGGTACGTTCGTGCCAAACAGGCTCTCGCCGTCACGCTCAAATGTTAAACGCTCTAATGTGCCGCGCCGCGATAGGACGACGTATTCGGGATTGACCGCCTTTAAGGTGACGCCGTCAATAATTTCGTCGCCAATATTAAAGACGCCTTGAACACGGTCAGGTGTTTCAATTATGGCACTGCCCGTCGCCCCTGCCCGACGGCCATAAAGTTTAAGGCTCAAAGATGTCTCTGGCGCGTCTTGGCCGACACTTACCTCATTAGGCGCTATATCTCTGTGAAACGGGTCTGTAGAAAAATCGAATTGCGCCGCGCTTTGAGCCGAGGTCTGGGCCGCTGCGATTTGCGTATTTTGAATTACGGGCGTCCAAAGACTTTGCGGCGCAAGAAAACCCAAAACGGCGCGGACACAAAAATAGACAATACCCAAAAAGATCACGAGTTCAGTAAGGCGTATGACCGCTCTCATTTTTAATGATGTCGTCTGAAGTGTCGCCATTTGGCTTTATAAACCCTTTCGGCAGCCTATGCCTAAGTGCGTAGGAGCCATTTTCAACCTGTGAGCGTCACAAGGTAAGGTATTAGGTAGCGGATTTTTTTAAACAAAGAAAGATGCGCTTTGTAAGCATTATATTACAATGCAGTCAGTTGGGCAGTCAGTTGGGCAGTCAGTTGGGCAGTCATTTGGGGTAGCCAGTTGAGCAGCCAACTCGGCAGTCAGTTAAAATTACGACTAAAAGCCGCCGCCTGTTCGGAACCCACCGCCAGAGCGTCGACTCCCACCAGATCTACTGCCCGATCGACTGCGACTACTCCCGCTTGAGCGCGGCAAGCGAATGGTCGGCGTACGCGGAAAAGAAGACCTTGAAGACCGTTTTCGACTGGATCCCCCAAACGGGCCGCCTGACGAACCGCTGCCGAAAATATCATCCCAGCCACCGCTATTTCGGCGTCGGTTATTTTTAGGCAGGCGCAGACCTTCCGTCCAATCTTTGCCGCCAAAATCATAGTCTGAATAGCGTTTTACTGTCTTTTGAAAGCGACGCAATTGTCGCCAAAAATCATCTCCCGCCAACGCCCCAACTATCACTTGCCCTAATAGACGCGTAATCATCTCACCATTTTCGAAATCAGAGGACGGCGCGTCAAACCGTCTTTTCTTGAAGTTTTTCCTAACACGTTCCAAATCCGATAATGTTTTGCGGTATTTTTCGGCTAAACGTCGCGTTTGAGCATGGTCATCAGATAAATCCTCAGAAAGCTGGGACAAAGACCTAAGTTCATCTAACGCTTCATCATCGGACCGCGAGAGCGTCTGTGACGTAAGCTTTTGCAATGTGCGCCTATCTGCTTTTTTCAACGTCTTCGCGATCAGCTCAATCGCGTCTTTAAGCGGCCCCGTTTTGCCGCTTGCTAAATTGGTTTGACGGTCCAGAATATCTTGGTGTTGGGCCTCAACGGTCTCTAAAGTTTCGTCTATTGCCTCAAGCGCCGCTTGTTTTTCAAGAGAGATTGCGCGCAAGGCATCCACGCCCTCGCGTTTTAAAATATCTGCTTCGAGTTGCTCAAGCGCAGCCCGCCTATCTTCAAGTTTTGTTTCTAAAATTTCAACGTGACGAGAGAGACGTTGCGGTATCGCCGTTAACCGACGATAGGTTTGCGCCGAATCTCTATATTTCACGCGACGCGCAACCCATCCATCCAAAGCCTTGGTCAAAAACCACCCCAGATGATGGTCAGTCCCGTATCCACGCGATTGCAGGTAAGAAAAATAGGGATCATTTAAAAAGGCTTTCCCTTTTTCCTTTTCGTCTTGAACCGCTAAAGCCTGTTTATCAGACGCGCGCGTCAGCTGGCTTTCGCTTTTGATAACCGCCTCGATCTGCGCTTTATAGTCAGGGTCATCGAGCAGTTTTATCTCAGCCGCCGCCGCCGCTTTATCGTAATTATCAATCGCGCGCATGACAGTTTTTTCAGCTGTGCGACGATCGGATTCTACCTGCTCTAAAGCTTTACGGGCTTTTGCAACGTCCTGAGTTGCGGATGCAAACGCCGCCTTATAATCATCTAAGAACTTGGCTGCCTTACGGTCAACATATCCCAGCTCGCCGCCCGCGTCCTCATCCAGGACGCTTAATCGCTCTTTTGCAATTAAATCATATTGCACGGCTTCGCGGCGCTTTGTGTCGGCCAATGCGTTCGAGGCACGCAGGGTCAGACCGCTCGCCTCGTCAACGGCACTTCGGGCCTTTGCAATAGCTGTATCAATTTCGTGGAGTGTTTTAAGACCGCTTGCCATTACCAATCCAAAATCTTTCCGCCAGACACCTTGATTTTGTAATCTGGTTCAAGAAATCCGCGTTTTTTCGTCCCTATGATTGCGTTTTGAATGATGCGGTCATCTTTTTTATCCGCCGCGACCACGTTAAAAACATCTTCTGGTACCCGAATACCCCATTGGGTCACACGGTCGGTTGCGCGGTCTTCTTCGCTATTAATATTCACCGTGAGAATTTTTCCAAGGGGATCAATCGCCTCAACGATCAAATAATAATTCCGAACGTTTTCAGCCCCTACGTCATCATTCACTCGAAACACGCCGCTATACTCATTTGGTCGCGAGACAATTTGCACTGTATAATTTTGCTCAAGATCTTGCGCAAATTTTGTCAGGCGCTTTGAAACAGTTTCTGCGCCCTTTGCGTCTGCCTCTTTAATCAAGCTTTGACCACTTTGATACAATATTTCGGCTTGGTTTTTAAGCTCAGGCGTTGCGGCCACAGAGACGGCTCGGTCACGGGCGTCTGAGAGCGCGCTGGGCAAAGTCTTCGTGAGAAGGCGTTCAACCCGCGCTTCTGACTGCGCGGCGGGGCGCACGAATCCGACATAATTTATCAAGGTTGCACTGCCGAGGATAAAGCTCAGCATGTAAATAAGCGGCAACCATGTTTTACGCCTTATATAAAGAGAGGCGAGTTTAAGGCCAAATCCCTTTTTGGGCGGTGTGTAGGCAAAGCGTTTTTCCTCGAGCGCCATAACGCCGTCCAAAAGAACACTATCGGGCACATCTATGCCTTGCGCGTCGTAAATTCCGCGCAGGCGGGCGACAAGGTTTTGGCGACGGTCTTCTACCGCCAAATCCTTTTCGACCATAATATGTTCATGACGCAATGTGTCGACGACATCCATGGCGAGCATGATATCGTCGAGTTTTTCCTCTGACTTTCCAGATATTGGCACGACAGTATTGGCCTGCCCTGTTTTTACCTGCTCTGGTGTAGAATGTGTTGCGTCCGGCATGAAGGCTTAGTTTAAATTTAAAGCAGACGAAGCGCCTGTTTCTGCAAGACGTGCGAGGCGGCGTTTACCGTCCTCAACAATCACACGAATTTCCTTAGAATTTTCTGTCGCCATATCCCGCATTTCAGCAATTATTTCTTGGCTGCGCTCTTGGTAATTCACGACGGCGTCTAAGAGTTGCTTGACAGCTGCCGCCGAAACCGTCGGACCGTAACCCGCGCGGATCGCCGCCTCTTGGACTTTATCGCCGACTTCTGACAAGACTTCGAGACTGTCTTCAATGCCTTTTTTCATGGCGTTGAGCGTTTCCGTACTTTCGTGCAGACCGTGCATCCCCGTCAGGGTCGCCGTCAAAGCCGTCAACACGACTTCATTGGTTCCAAAAAACGAAATACTCTGCGCGTAGACACGCTCTTTTGCATTTTTCATTTGCACAAGGCGCGACATGACGACTTCAGACGTATTATATCCCACCGTCAAATTATCTGATAAATCTTTGGCAATTTGGTAGCGTTTATCCGCAGTTTGTAATTCCCGCAGACGTTCATCGCGCGCAAGTTCTAATTTGGCCCGCTCGGCCTGATCTTCACCGGTAAAAGCCTCGACAACGTCCACCGCTTTACCAACAAAATCCTTGGCCGTTTCTAACTGTCCAGACGCTTTTTTCAATACGTCAAAAGACAGAACTTCTGAATTCTTCATCGCGCCGCGAAAATCCATATAAGCTTCTAGGATAAGCTGCTCGCGTTCAATCTGATTTTTTGTCTCTTCTGCAACATCCAGATACAATGTCTTAATTTTTCCAAAGCGCGAGGCAATTGATCCGCGCGTCATCTTCATCCAGACATTGGACACACGTTCCATCGTATTGATTTTGCCATCCGCATATTGATCGACCAGCGCCTTTGAATCGTCGCGAATAGAATTAAACGCAGAGGTAATGCCCTCATAACGTTCGCCGACCGTAATACCAGAAACCTGCTCTCGCACGACTTCGTTAAAGTAGGACGCTTGGTCCAATGTACGCGCAATCGCGGCGACTTTGTCCTGATCAAGGTCAGAGATACGGTCAAGCAGCGTGATAATCGGAACGGGATCACTCTCGCCTTTTAAAAGACCAAGTTCACGCAATCCCCCAAGGGCTTTATCCAAATATTGTAGTGTGCTCAGGCTCTGCGCCATGATGATCTCCCGCTAGACTCGTCACAATAGATATAGGGGGAACGCAGGCGTGTCGCAAATAAGATTTGGCAGTAAATGAACGTCTCTGCCCGCTACGCCCGATAAATATTTAGGGCTATGCTCGTTTTGGGCGATATGTCAGTATCAAAAATCCAAATAAGGCAAAGGTGTATGATGCACAGAATTTCAAAAATCCTGACGGGCCTGATTGCCGCCCTTCACCTCTATATCGCATGGTTTGAAATTTTTGCTTGGACAACCAAAGGACCAAAGATATTTGCATCCCTCCCCAAAGACTTATTTGAACCCACAATGTCTATGGCAGCCAATCAGGGACTTTATAATGCATTCTTAGCGAGTGGATTGATTTGGTCGCTGACTATCAAAGACAGGGTTTGGTCAAAAAATATCGCGCTGTTTTTCTTAGCCTGTATCGCAATCGCGGGCATTTTCGGCGCGTTTACAGTTTCAACAAACATCGTGTTCGTACAGACAGTCCCTGCGATCATTGCGATGATCTTAGCGTGGGTATCGCGCAAAGGATAATGTCAAAACTTTAAGGTCTACGTATCCAAGATCAGTTATTTTAAATTTTATGAAACCACTTGGTACGGCTGGTCGGAATCGAACCGACACTCCAAAGGAACGGGATTTTGAATCCCGCGCGTCTACCAATTCCGCCACAGCCGCGCACCAAGAGAAAAAGTGCTATAGTGCAGACAAAATAAAAAGACTATAGGCTTTCTTCAATATTCATGAACTTTTTAAAGGTAGACCACTCGAATGAAGGGTAAACTCGCATTTCTTGACCGTTGGTATGAAAACACCAAGGCGTTAGCACGGCATAAGCATGCGACGCCGCTGCTCGCATTTATTGCGTTTATCGAATCTGTAATTTTCCCTATTCCCACGGCGATTATGTTTGCGCCAATGGTGCAGGCTGATCACAGCAAAGCCTACCGCCTCGCGACGATTTGCGCGGTGTTCTCAATCCTCGGCGGCATTGCGGGGTATTGGCTGGGGTGGTTTGCATATGAAACCATTGCAGAGCCTATGCTTGAGAAAATTGGGAAACTCGACAGTGTTGCGAAATTTCAAGGCATGGCGGATGAATACGGCGCGCTGGCGGTATTCGGCGCAGGTCTAACACCGTTCCCATATAAGGTGATTACGATCCTAAGCGGGGCGTTAAAGCTTAATTTCGGGGTTTTTCTTGTAGCCAGTATTTTAGCGCGTTTTGCGCAATTCTTTCTTATTGCAGCAATTATTCGCAAATTTGGCAACCAAGCCGAAACATTCATGAAAGAAAAATTTGGCCTATTCACGATTATCGCCTTTGTCGTGCTCGCCATACTCTATGTCGGATATAAACAAATCGCACATTAGAGATATTAGTAAATCTTCGTGAACGCTCGAGTTTTTATTGTGGGCACAGTCCAACAACTCTTGAAAATCCAAATTTGTGAAAAGTTGCACTCCGTTTCGTCAGAGCGTCAGGGCCGATTAGAAACGCCGTTTCATCGAAATCTGTGATTTCGGATTTAACGGCGTTCAGAACCGCTTCGCCGTTCAAAACCGTTTCCACGCGCCGCGCAATTGCGGCCCCGCTATCGATCCATTTCACATGAGACGGGCCGCAAGGCGACAACATATCTTTGAGCAGCGGAAAATGTGTACATGCCAAAACTACGGCATCAATATCAGGCGCTTTTTTGAAAATAGACGTGACTTCGTCGCAGACAGCCTCCGCTGAAATATCCTCACCTGCCAGCCTGCGTTCTGCGAGCTCCACTAAAGCCGAAGACCCTTTAAGGGTCACTGAACAGTCTGAGGCGAATGTGTCGATCAAACTATCCACATATTCACGCTTTACCGTTCCGGGCGTGCCAAGAACCGCGATAGATTTGGAGACGCTTTCTTTCGCGGCAGGCTTAATCGCGGGGACAACCCCCACGACAGGCACTGACACCGCCGCGCGAATTTCAGTGAGCGCCGTTACAGACGCGGTATTACACGCAATGACAATCAAATCTGGCGCCAGCATGTTTTCAAGCGTTTTCAAAAGGCCCGGCAGGCGCGCGCGCAACGCCGTTTCCGTTTTTGTTCCATAAGGTCGAAAGGCATCATCGGCGACGTAGCTTAAATGCAGTTTCGGCAAACGTTTCCTGATTTCAGAAACGACGGATAATCCTCCGACACCAGAGTCAAAAATGAGCGCATGAGCCATAAGTTTAAGTGACGGAACGGGGTTACTAAAGCGTTAGTCTTCTGATTATTACAAAGAAATGAGTTTATTTTTGGGCAAAGCCAAGTCAAATACAGGCATGCACCCTTTGACCCAACAAACTGATATACAGGCTCGGTACACTCGGCTAGCGCTATGTATGGTTTTGGGCCTTCTAATTTTACGTTTGATCGGCTTATCGCTGTCGCCCTTGGGCCTGCACGGCGACGAGGCACAATATTGGGCGTGGTCAAAAGATTTAGATTGGGGGTATTTTACCAAGCCGCCTTTAATCGCCGTAACTATAGCCGCTACGACGTCAATTTTTGGTGACGCGGAATGGGGGGTACGCCTCGCCTCGCCAATATTGCATGCGTGTACAGCCACCCTAATATTTTTGACGGGACGCACAGCTTTTGATGCGAAGACTGGGTTTTGGGCGTGTACGATATATCTCTTAATGCCCGCACTCTGGCTGTCATCCTCCATTATCAGCACAGATGTGCCTTTATTATTGTGTTGGGTTGTAGCCCTTAATGGATGGATAAATTTACGGCGCGTTGATATTTCTAATAAAAGAGCCTGGGCACATGCCCTGCAAATCGGTCTCGCAATCGGGATTGGTATGCTTGCAAAATACGCCATGTTGTTTTTTGTGGCCGCACTTATTCTAACCGTTCTTTTTGATAGCCCGACACGTAAAGCCTTACTGAGCGCAAAGGGCATATTCATAATTGCCCTCAGCGCATTGATTATCTCGCCAAATATTGCTTGGAATTTACAGAATGATTTTGCCACGCTTTCCCATACGGCTTCGAATGCGAATATGTCAGACGGGCCAAGTTTTTACCCCGCAGAATTAGGAAAATTCCTTGGCGATCAGCTGGGTGTCTTTGGGCCAATCAGCTTTATCCTCACCCTTCTTGCGATCATTGCAGCCGCCCGAGGACACCTTAAAGCCCCTGCCTTGGCGCTTAGCTTTTTCGTACTTGTGCCGTTGATTATCATTAGTGTCCAAGCGTTGGCCTCACGGGCCAATGCCAATTGGGCCGTCACAGCCTATATTGCCGCCAGTCTTTTGACTGCGCATTTTTGCGTCACCTATTGGCCTAAATTAAAAGCTTGGCTTATTGGATCGCTCAGCGTGCAAACTCTGATTTGCAGCAGCTTAGCCCTGATTTTACTGAGCCCAAATCTAACTGATAGTTTTGGCCTAACAAATTCCGTGAAACGTCTTCGGGCATGGCCACAGACCATAAATTTGCTTGAGACGTCTTTTGAGGCGGGGCACGCAGGGCGGAAATATTCGCATATCGCGGTTGATAATCGTATGACCTATTACAGCCTCAATTATTACGGGCTCGGGGAGAATGCGCCGCTTAAAATGTGGATGTATGCGGGCGGCCCGCACAATCAGGCGGAACTGACCGCCCCTCTGCCCGCTCTCGACGGCCCTGTTCTTTTGATAAATTACCACGCGGATTACGAGGCAAAATTCAGGGAAGATTTCAAAAGATTGGAGCCTTTAGCACCGCTCGATATAGATCTCGGCGGCGGGAAGCGTCGGGTTTTAAAACTTTGGGCGGGATATGGTTACATCCCGACCCAGACACGAAATTAAGTCATACAAAATAAGGTGTGCGCGTTTAATTATTTGCTGTCCGCTCGCCCTCTAAACATGCCCCTCTAAAACCGCCTGTAAAAGACCGCGATCTTCGGAACTCATTTCAAATTTAAAAACTCTACTCCCGACAGTGAGACTGACAAAATCGTCAAAATATTGAAAGGCATAATCAGAATATTTGCCTTTCATAAGGTCAAATCCGCTTTGGTAAAGCATGGCAACATTTTTTCCCACAGAGACGGAGCCACAGCCTTTATTTCCCTTTTTTATACGAAAATATATATGCCCTTCCGAAACCTCGGCTTCGCACAGGTGTAATTTTTTAAAGAAGAGCATTTTCTAAATCAGAATAGATTACTTTTTCCCCCAAAGCTCTCTTAGCTTCGCATCGCGACCACAGCCCGTTCTATATAGCTTATAGCGAACTGGGTTTTTCTTGTAATAATCCTGATGGTAATCTTCGGCATCCCAAAACGTTTCCGTATTCAAGATCGGCGTCACGATAGGCTCCGTAAAGGGCTTGGACTTCATAAGCGCGGCTTTTGAATTTTCAGCCGTCTCTATTTGGTCGGGCCTTGCAAAAATCGCTGTTTCGTAACTTCGGCCTTTATCGCAAAACTGCCCATAAGCGTCTGTCGGATCAACATGTACCCAATAATATTCTAGCAATTCCTCATAGCTAATTTTATTACCGTCAAACACAACTTTTGCGGATTCGATATGTTGTCCGTGATTTCTATATGACGGATTTGGCGTCCCGCCGCCCGTATAACCAGACGTGACTTCGTAAACGCCGTCCAGTTTCTCAAAATCAGATTCAACGCACCAAAAACATCCCCCCGCAAAAATCGCAGTATCCATTTTGGGCGGCATGACATTTACCGCAGAATTTGCCGCCATATTATCGCTGGCGGGTGTGGACTGCGACATAGGTCTTTGTGTCTGTTCGGATAGATCCGCAGACTGTGCGGAACTGCATCCATTCAAGACTAGGACTGACGTTAGAATAAGGGTCGTTTTTAAAAAAAAATGTTTCATACTTAAGCCTAACAAACCCAGTTTGAATTAGGAAATCACAATCTCGCGACAATCATTTTATTGCAGCATCCAATTTTTCAAAGCTTATAGACAAATCACCGCGCGCGCTTATGGTATCGAAAAATTACCCACGGGGATATATCATGACATTCAAACTCTTAAATTCTACATCGCGAACCACCTTGCTGATTGCGGCCCTAAGTCTGGGCTTAGTCACAACGCTCAGCGCCTGCAAAGCGGGCACAGAGACTGATACGGGGACACAGACTGCGGCGAAAACATTGACCGCAAAATCGTCTGCGCTCTCTATTCCGTTTGAAAAATACACATTGGACAATGGCCTCGACGTTGTTTTGCATGTGGATCGATCAGACCCGATTGTTGCGATTAACATTGCGGCCCATGTCGGGTCGGGCCGCGAGACTAAGGGACGTACGGGGTTTGCGCATTTGTTTGAACACCTCCTCTTTCTTGATTCTGAAAACCTCGGATATGGTGGTCTTGACGAAATGAATACGCGCATTGGCGGCGAAGGCACAAACGGGTTTACGACACATGATATGACCCAGTATTTCCAAGCCGTCCCGTCTGACGCGCTTGAAAAAGTCATCTGGGCCGAAGCGGATAAGCTGGGTTGGTTTATCAATACCGTTTCGCAAAACGTGATTGATAAAGAAAAACAAGTTGTCAAAAATGAAAAGCGCCAACGCGTCGATAATGCGCCTTATGGCCATGATTTCTTTGTCATCAACAAGGCGCTTTACCCCGAAGATCATCCTTATAATTGGCAAGTTATAGGCTCGCTCGCAGACCTTGACGCTGCGACGCTTGAAGACACCAAAAACTTTTACAAGCGTTGGTATGTGCCCAATAATGTGACCCTGACCATTACGGGCGATCTGGATATTGCCCAAACCAAAAAATGGGTAGAGAAATATTTCGGCGAAATTCCGCGCGGCGAAGCGGTTGAAGATTTCACCCCGCGCGCCGGAGTCTTAGAGACGTCTAAATCATTTTATCACGAAGATAATTTCGCGAAAGTTCCGCAACTGACAATGGTGTGGCCTGCGGTTGAGCAATACCATCCTGACAGTTACGCTCTTAATATTTTAGCGCGTTATTTAACCTCAGGAAAACGTGCGCCGCTAAACGAAGTCTTAGTAGACGAAGAAAAACTGACATCTGATGTCTCTGCTTTTTATTACGGTAAAGAAGTGTCGGGCGAATTTTATATCTTTGCTTCAACCAATGAAGGCGAAGACATTGACGGCTTAATCGAGCCTATGGCCCGCGCCTTCGCACGTTTCGAAGAAAACGGCATCAGCCAAGCTGATCTTGACCGCATTAAAACGGGCTTAGAAGTCTCTTATTATGATGACGTACAAAGCGTCTTAGGCAAGGCCATTAAGCTCAGCGAATATAACCTCTTCTCAGATGATCCCGGATTTTACAAAACGGATTTGGCGCGTATTCAAGGTGTGACAACAGACGACGTTGTGCGGGTTTATAATCAATATATCAGAAACAAAAACCGTATCTATACAAGCTTCGTCCCAAAGGGCGAACTTGACCTTAAACTTGATACTGTGCTGTCCCCCATCAAAGCGGATGTCGTCGAAGAAGTCGTAATTGAGGGCCAAGAAGCCACAGTAGATTTTGATCCTGCTGCACGTGTTTTGGACAGCGTCACGCCGTCTGCGTTTGACCGCACGGTCGAGCCTCAATTTGGCAAAGCCTATACTTTGCCAGCGCCAGTGGTCTGGACGGAAGACCTTGGAAACGGGATGAAAATATACGGATCAGAGGCTGACGAAATCCCGCTGGTTTATTTCAATCTGAAATTAGACGCGGGACGCAATCGCGGTGACGTTACAAAACCCTCTGTCCCTGCCCTGACGGCTGACCTTATGGAAAAAGGCACTTTGAATAAAAGCACGGCGGAGCTGGAAGACGCGATTAAATCTCTTGGCTCTTCAATCTCGATTGGCGTCGGGTCTGACAGCACACAAATTTCTGGGTCAACACTTGCCCGTAATTTTGATGCCACACTAGCCCTCGTCCAAGAAATGCTTTCAGAACCACGCTGGGACGCAGAAGAGTTTGAGCTTTTGAAATCCAAGACCCTGCAAAACCTTACGCAAAGCGAAGGCAACCCCAACGCAATCTCGTCTCGGGAAAGCGCCAAGCTGCGCTATCCTGAAACGCACATGTTCCATTATCCAAGTTACGGCACAAAAGAGACGTTAGAAGCCGTAACACTCGATGATTTGAAAGCGTTTTATGCCAATAATTACGCCCTTAACAATTCAAGCTTTAGAATCGTGGGCGACATGCCGCAAAAGGAAATTGTCAAAGCGGTTAAATCTCTTACCAAAGCTTGGATTGAAATTGCCCCGCAAGCGGCAGAGCTAACGCGTGCGCCTCTTTCATTGCCGCAATCAGCGCCAATCGACACGGCTAAGATATATTTTTATGATATACCCGAGTCGAAGCAATCCGTTCTCAATATACAGCGTCCGTCTCTGTCTGCGGTTGATCCCGATTATCCCCTTGCGCGCGCTATTAACTTCCCCCTTGGCGGAATTTACACATCGAAATTGATGTCGGAACTCCGCGTCAATAAAGGTTACACTTACGGTATTCGGTCAGGATTTAGCGGGAGTGCGGACCGCGGCACATTCTCTGTGCGCTCTAGCGTTCGTACAAATGTCACGAAAGAGTCGATTGAGATTATCCGTGATATTATCAAACGTTACGGCCCTGAATTTACCCAAGACGATTTGGACGTGATGAAGGCCGCGCTTTTACGCGGGCAAGCCCTAAAGAACGAAACCTTGTCAGATAAGCTTGGCACGGTTCAAGATATTAGCGGCTATGGCTATCCCGCAAATTATGCGGAACTCAATGCGGCGCGTATTTCAAAAATGACGCTCGCAGATTTCAAAGCGCTTGCGGTTAAATATCTACGTCCTGACGCGATGAACTACGTTATTGTCGGCGACGCAAAAACCCAAGCCTCTGGTTTAGAGAGCTTGGGTCTTGGAACGCCTATTGTTTTAAATCCAGACGAGTAACTCTGGATTTAAACTAAAAGTTAGAGCGCACGTTCAGACGTGCGTTCAAAGGCTTGCCTGTTGAAATATTACTATTGCTGTGTGCGTCTGGGAAATATTCCGTGTCCAGCAGGTTTTCAAAATTGACTTGTACGCGCAAGTCATCTGACACGTCGTAGAATATAGCGGCATCAAAGCGCGTATAGGCCGGCACTTCGACGGAATTATCTTCACGTACAAAGAAACTGTCTTGATAGGTAACGCCGAGGCCTAGCCCGAAGCTGTCATTCACTTGGTAATTATTCCAAAGTGAAAACATGTTTTCAGGCGTCTGGCGGGTTTTATTCCCGTCTAGGCCAGAGCCGTCGACCCGCTCGACCTGTCCATCCAAATAAGCATAACCCGCATTGAACGTCCATTGATCCGTGACATCGCCCGAAAGCTGCATCTCAAAACCCTTAGTTTTTGAGCCTTCAATTATGATGATTTGATCCGCATTATCTGGGTCAACAGATGTAAAACTCTCGCGGTCGAGTTGAAAAACGGCTGTCGTAAAGCTGAGATTGTGATGGATATCCCATTTCGCGCCAATTTCTTTATTTTGAAAGAACTGAGGCTTTGTACTTTCCGTATCTAAATTCAACGTCAGGAATTGATCGCCTGAACGCGGCAGGAATGTTTCGCTATAACTGCCGTAAAGTGAGATATTTTCCGCAGGCTTGTATATCAAACCCAAGCGCGGCGTGATTTCTTCGTCTTTTCGCGTAAAGGTTTGACCCGCCGCATTATCGGTCACATCAATATCAAAACTGTCAAAGCGTGCGCCAAGAACGATTTTAAGCTGTTCCGTCAGGTCGATTTGGTCTTGCGCGTAAACCGATACAGTTTTCACATCAGACGCGCGGTCACGGGCTAAGTTTGAAAAACTAAAGCTAGGAATCACTAAAGGATTAGAGAAAGCAAATACCAACTGATCATCACCATTCGCAGCAAAGACATTATCAATCCGTGCATTTTGCGTGCTTTGATCGCCGTATTCAGCGCCGATTAGGACTGTGTGACCGAACGGGCCCGTCTGAAATTCGCCAACAAGATTGGCTTGTAGGATAAGGTTTTTACGGTCCGTTGCGTCGCGGTATCCATCAAATTCGACTTGAGGAAATACGCCGTTCGTCACGTCAACGGCGTCGCTGGCATAAAGGTTTTGATATAATTTATCATAATCCGCATATTGAGCGGAAACATTGGCGCGCAAATTATCAGAAAAACTATGTTCAACATGGCCGCGTAGAATATGCGCCTTTAGGGTTGTAAAGTTCTGATCTGGGGATCCAAAAAATGTACTGGTAAAACCTTTGAGGGGGACATTCGGGCCATCTTCAACGCTTTGTGCGGGGACACCGCGATCAACGGTTCTGTCATCATTGAGATATTCATAAGACACATCCACAGAGGTCTTAGCGGACAAGTCAAATTTAACCGTTGGATTGATGCCAAACCGCGTCCCGTCGACGAAATCGCGGTGATTGTTTATGCCCTCGACAAATCCGTTTAACCGAAAACCAGATATTTCCGAGAGGGCGTAATTGGTATCGAGCGCGACAGAATAGGCACCAAATGTATCAAGGCCTGCTGTTAATCCTGTGAAGTTTTCTTCAAAATCTGGCATTTTCGTCACACGATTTACCACGCCGCCGCCGCCGCCGCGCCCAAAGAGAAGCGCATTCGCGCCGCGAAGAATTTCGACCTGCTGAACATTATAAAGCGGTCGGTAATATTGAACATCATCCCGCACGCCGTCGATAAAGAAGTCCGCCGTTGTCTGCTGTCCACGAATGATAATTGCGTCGCGATGCCCCTCGCCTTGACTAATCGACAGCCCGGGCGTGTAGCGTAGAATATCTCCAAAGTTTGAAAAGGCCTGATCTTCAATTTGGTCTGATGATATGATCGAAAGACTTTGCGGGACATTGATAATCGGTGTTGGCGTTTTAACCGCGTTTAATTTATCAATCGAGAGATAGCGGCCCTTTACGATAATTTCGTCGTTTAGGTCGGAGGCCGGGCTTTGTGCAAATCCCGTCTGCGCAAGACCTAATATAAGCGCCGCACTGGCCGTACTTGTAAATAATTTCATGACTTTACTAAATTTCTGAATGAGGGGCTTTAAGGAATGTTCGGTCATTACTAATTTTATCAGCTGACGGAATTATGGGTGTTGGAGCATGACGAAATATGGTTTCTGCGTCTAAATTAGAGGTGTTTTTTACGGCCAAATCTGGATGTTTATTCTGCAATTTCTTCCTAGATTTTTGCGCTCGTACATATCCAGAATCGACGGATAAAAGAACGGCAAGCGTCTCGGCGCGGGTTTGTAAAATCATATTTCCTCCACATAAGAATGCGTCTTAACAACAAAATCAGGCTTAGGTATAATGAGAATGATTTGCAAGTAATTAATTGAGAATAATTCGCAACTAGCTTTTTAAACATATTTTGCGGTGTCCCCCATACGGTAAAACTTAAGTCGTAAGATGTGAAACGTTGGAAAGTGTAAACCTTACAGGCCCACGGAATATTAACCCATATTTACCCTGTCTCTTAGCGGCGTTTTAAACCCCCCTGTTTATATTGGGTTCATCAGAGAGTTCGAACAATCGGACCGAAGGTGAAGAGGTAGAGCGTATGCTCCATGATTTTAAAAACCGACCTGCGGGTCGGCTTGTACCCGTGTTTGCGGCCAGTGATGGCCTACAGGATTGCGATCTATGCCTCCGGCTATCAAAAGCGGCGGCGTCTCTGGGCGAAACGGTTTTACTACTGGATGCCAAAGACGGTTTGATGATGAAAACAGCCGGTATCATTTATAATAAAACACTTGGCGATGTCCTTTATAGAGACGCGCCCCTTAAAGACGCTCAATACATCACAGCCAATGAGCATTTCACGGCAGCGGCCTGCGGGGATGCCCCGCTCGAAGATGTTTTAGGGAGCCTTGCGACACTCTCACTGTCTTATGACTGGGTTTTTGTTGCGACAGAAACAGGCTGCACGCCTGCACATGTGCGCCTCAGCGCGGCCGCTGATACAAGCATTCTTACATATGGTAGCGAAGGCGATAAATTCATGCGCGCCTATTGGATGATGGATGCCATTCGCGCACGCCATCCAAAATTTGACCCTTTGATTTTATCATCAGGGCCACGATCCGAGTCTGTTGAGAGCGCCGTCATGTTAACAGAAACCGTCCGAGAATTTCTTGGCGCGCCCCCGCCCTATGCGGGTCATTTTGATGATACTCACCTTGAAATGCGCTTGCTGGACCAAATGCGGGATATCACGCCCAATACCGCCATTGCGAAAACTGCGTCTTAGAAACTGTAATTTTAATAAAAATCAGTTTATTTCGTAGGAAACTTACCTTCTATTCGTTTTACACCTGACACACTTTGTCAGGCAAATGTAATAGGAGATATATATGCCCCGATTAAACAAACTCGCTTTGTTAAGCGTCGCGTCGGTCGCGCTTCTTTCAACAGCAGCTCTCGCTGCGCCAAAAGCAGACCTCAACGGCGATAAGCAGATCGATCAGATTGAATTTATCACGCATGCCGCCCAACGGTTTACAGATACCGACGCAAATGCAGATGGTATGTTGAGCAAGGACGAGATCAAAGCACATCGCAAAGCCCGCAAATCTGAGATGGAAGATCGTCGTTTTGACGAAGTTGATTCCAATAAAGACGGCATGATTTCCAAAGCCGAAAAAGCCGCTTTTAAAGAACAAAAATCTGCAAAGCGTGCTGAAATGCGTTTAAAGCGTATGGATACTGATGGCGACGGTGTTGTCTCTGATGCCGAAAAAGAAACGATGAAAGCCAAACGTAAAGCCAAAAAGGCTGAAATGATGGCAGAACGTAAAGCGCGTAAGGCCGATCGTCCCGAACGGATTAAGCCCGATGCGGATGGCGACGGATTTATCACACGTGCCGAATTTGATGCCTCTAGCATTGCCATGTTTGATCGTCTCGATGCCAATAATGACGGTGTTTTGACGAAAGGCGAAGGCAAGAAACGTGGAAAAAAAGGACGCGGTCACGGAAAGCGCGGTCAATAGAACATGATAAAGGGTCAATTAGATCCAGACCATGACGTTCTCACCGGACTTATGTCCGGTGATGAACGGGCATTGACCGAGCTTATGTCACGTCATTTGACGCGTATCCATAGGGTTGCCGCCCGTATTCTCGGGGACCAAGCTTTGGCAGAAGACGTTGCACAAACTGTTTTTTTGAAGACTTGGACGATGGCGCCGAATTGGGAAGCTGGAAATGCACGACTGTTAAGCTGGATGCTGCGCGTCACAACCCATCAGTGCTATGACATGATTAAGAAGAAATCGCCGATTTACACGGATGATGTGCCTGAAATGACAGATAATGCAGATATGGCAGATATTCAAATCATCTCGAATGAGACATCGGTTCAAGTCAAACACGCTTTAAACACTTTGGCAGACCGGCAAAAAACGGCGCTCACATTGTCCTATTATGAAGGCCTCAGTCAAAAAGACGGCGCTGACATTATGGACATCACTGTAGGGGCGTATGAATCCCTTTTGGTACGCGCGAGAAAAGCATTGAAGAATACGCTTTTGAGAGATGAACCTCTCATTGAAACGAAACGAAAGTCACGATCATGAGCGACATGAAAAATATATATCCAAAGCAAAATTCAAACAAATTGTCTGAAACGCAATTGAATGCCAAGCTAAACACTTATCAGCCTGCCCCGCATTCTGATCTTTTGGCGGGTCGAATTTTAAAAACCGCGCGCGCGACGCCACAAGATACGGTTGTACCCGCTAAGACCTATGTACCTGCAAATGATACACGCTTTAAATATTGGCCACGTATTGCTGCGGTGTGTTTGATTGCATTTGCGACGACATTTAGTGTCATGACCCTAAACCCAACATCTATTCCAGAAACGGACGAAACGGTTTGGCAAGAAGCCGCGCTTCAATTGGGACTTGATGATATTTACGATTGGGTCGAAGAAGACGTTGCGGCCAATTAGCCTCAGTCTTTTACAAAAGGATCTCCAGGGTCTGGAAAAAATCATACTCACAAGACTCTGCATAAAAAAACACCCTAAGGTTTTTGCCAGAGGGTGTTTTGAAATGGGTATTTGGATTTTAATTGGCGCGGCGCCGTTTAGGCACTTTTCATAATTGCCTTTTCAGCCTTATTTGCCAAATGGCGTGCACGGAGGCGCTCAAAACTATCCAAGGCATCTAATGCCGTCCGGAGTTCAGCGGCCAAATCCACATGTTGATCTGTTATATTTTCCAAAGAGGCCCGAATATTGTTTTTTCTAGCAATAACAGACTGCGCATAAGATCCGTAGGCTACAAAGCCTTCGCGTTGTGCCATAGGATCGATCTGATCCTCGGGGACCGAGTCAGACAGTTTACGGATTTGCTTTTCCAAATCCTCACGTGTCGCCTCAAGTACGCTAACGCGTTTTTGTAAGTCTTCTATAATGAAGCGGGTTTGCCTCACGTTTTTTTCCATAGAATGGTTCATTGTTTTATACCTCACCAATATAGACGGTATCCTCCGCCATTCGTTAAAACATACGCAACTATGCTTACGGTCTCGTAAATTTTTGAAAATAAATGTCAGCGAGTCGAAAAACGCCCGAATCGGTAAAAAAAATCAATTCAGGCTGTTAACAATTGATTTACGGGATTCACGTACACACTAACTTACGTTAACTATATCTCTAAGGATATAGGGTTGTGATTCGCCTGGGAGGGGAATGAAATGCGAGTGCTTTTAATTGAAGATGATGCGGCTACGGCTCAAGGAATTGAGTTGATGCTGAAAACTGAGGGATTTAATGTCTATACGACAGACCTCGGTGAAGAAGGTGTCGATCTAGGTAAGCTATATGATTACGATATCATACTTTTAGATCTTAACTTACCAGATATGCCTGGGTTTGATGTCTTGAAGACTCTCCGAATGTCAAAGGTCAACACGCCGATCTTTATTCTGTCAGGTACGTCAGATATTGATACGAAAGTCCGCGGACTTGGTACTGGCGCAGACGACTATATGACGAAACCTTTCCACAAAGACGAATTGGTCGCGCGCATTCACGCTGTTGTCCGTCGCTCTAAGGGTCATTCACAGTCCATCATCACAACAGGTGATATCTCTGTAAATCTTGACGCCAAAACGGTTGAAGTCGCAGAACACCGCGTTCACCTAACGGGTAAAGAGTACCAAATGCTTGAGCTTTTGAGCCTTCGCAAGGGTACAACTTTGACAAAAGAAATGTTCCTCAACCATCTTTACGGCGGCATGGACGAGCCAGAGCTTAAGATTATCGACGTGTTTATTTGTAAGCTACGCAAGAAATTGGCGTCAGCAACAGGCGGCGATCACTATATCGAGACTGTTTGGGGACGTGGTTATGTCCTTCGTGACCCTGCTAAGGATCGTCTCACAGCCTGAGCTGAACATAAAGACAAAGTATTTTAAAGATTACCCCGCCTTGAGCGGGGTTTTTTTATGTATTAGTGCCCCCTTCCCCGCATTCCAATATTAGAGTTTGGAGACAAGAGGCGGGAACACTTACAAAGCCTCGATCAAGACCTAAACAGTTTAACGGGTCTCGACAGTCCATGCCAGGACGAGATATTTATAGAACTATAAGGGGTAATGAAGACGATTAAAGCGCGTCACGCTGCGAATACGTGCTCTTAGAGCAATTCAGTTTTAATCGTACTCAATAATCATCAGAAATTGGGCGAGAAAAGCCCAATTTCTGAATCTGCATTAAACTGAAATGCTCTTAACGCGTATTGCCAGACCGCTCAAACGTCTTTCGATTGGACGGCTTTTTAGCATTTGGATCTTCGGGTTCGACTTCGACCTTTAAGGCCTGACGTATGAAAATGCCCTTTTTCGGGTTCACGGGGTCAAATCCGTAATTCATACCCTTTAGGCCGTTTTCAGTTCCAAGCATCAAATAACCCTCTGGGGTCACAATCTTTGAAAGCCCGCGTAAAACCCGCACTTGAGCGGGAGATGAGTAATCACTTAGCCGGTTTAAAAACAGCACAGCGTGAAATTTTCCAAGATCTTCTGGCGTTGAGAGGAGGTGAACATCTTTAAATTCTACCTGTTTACGGATCGAGGGTTTCACAACCCAATCTTCGCCTTTGGGCTCAAAATAAAGAACTAAATCCTTAATCGGTAAACCGCGCTGCACATCAAAATGGCTGTATTTACCCACTTTGGCGCGCTCAAGCGCACTGGATGGATAATCGACACCGATGATGTCAATGGTTGCGCCACGCCATTTTGATTTGATTTTATCTAAACGTATGGCCAAACCATAGGGCTCTTGCCCGCTTGAACATCCAAAGGATAAAATCCTGAGCGGCTCGTCTGGAAAGGTTTCTAATAATTTGGGTAAGACAATATCTTCAAACGCTTGGTAACTTTTCTTGTCATCATAGAAATGCGTATCGCGCTCGAGTAGTTCAGAAACGACTTGGATTGCAAGACGGGATTGCCCGCTTAGAAATAATTCCTCGATCATTTCGCCTAAGCCTTCAAACCCTTCTTTGCGGGCAAGGACAGACAGGCGTGTCTCAATCAAAAAGGCATGATCTCCGCCCAGATTAACACCCGCGAGCTCAACGGTTAGTCGTTTGAGCGCTTCGTAATAGCTAGGCTTTAAGGTTAAGGCACTACGCATTTACATGAGGCCAGCTTGATGAAATTTGGATTCGATAATATCGGAATCAAAGGGTTTCATAACATATTCGTCTGCGCCAGCGTCGAGCGCCGTCGCAATTTTTGCCACGTCGCGCTCTGCCGTACAGAAGACAACAACAGGTTGGTCGCCTTTTGGCGTTTGTCGTAAAACCCGCAAAAAATCCAAGCCGTTCATGACAGGCATATTCCAGTCGAGCAAAATCGCATCTGGCATAGATACGCCGCAGAAATCTATGGCTTCTTGACCATTTTCAGCTTCTGAAATCTCAAAGTTCAAATCTTTTAAAATACGCCCTGCAATTCGGCGGATCATTTTAGAGTCGTCAACGACCAAACATGTTTTCATGATCGACCCTCACTCGCGGTGAAGCTATCGCGCGTTAGCGGAAAACGGGCGAAGGGCGCGCTCAAATTTTGCGCAGAAGGCGCCTCTGAGTTTAACAAAGCGTGCGGCACGCAAAGCATTAAACTTGCGCCGTTTCCGACTGTGTCATCATTTTTATTTTCACAAGCAAGGATACGCGCCTTATATCCTTGCGGCAAAGATTTAATCTTTCCCTCAAGTGAAGGGGCAATTTCCGTGCCTTGGCAAGTCAATGTTATCTCTAGGGACTGGGCATTAGATTGTGCTGTAATTGAAATTTGACCCACAGAGCTTTGTCCACGCAATGAGCGTACAGTCGGCGTTTCTAAGCATTCGCGCACCAAGTAGCGCCCTAGTTCTTTTAGGGATGTTTTTAGAGGCTCCACATGCGCGTCTGGAATTTGCATGTCATTATCTAGGTATGACACGCTGACGTTTTTGCCTAATTGTCTAGCATCTGTTAAAATTGAATTGGTAACGGACGGCAAAATATTTTCAAAAGACAGTGTTTTGTTTTGCGTTACGCCGCCCCGTGGCGCGGAATGCAGGACTAATCGATCCAACGCCGTTTTCTTTCGCGCGTCTTTTACAAATTTTAAAAGCGGCACTAAGACCTGCCCGGCTTTTGAATGTGCGTCAGATAATGTGCTCAAATCGTCTTCTGAGACGACGCGCGCAACGTTTAAGTCAGGTTCTGCATTTGCAAGCCCGTCCCCCGTAGGCCCCTTCCTCATAGGTTCGTCGCCCATAGGCCTGTCGCCTATAGGTAAGTCATTTGCAGGCAGTGAAGAACTTGAGAGCTTAGCGATATGCGTTGAAGACGACGTCTCCGCTGGTTCTAAATAAACGACATCAGATGTGCCCGACGGAGAGTCTGTGTTTGGTGTTTTTTGAAGTGTCGGCTTTTGAAGAGTTCCCTCTTCTTTACCATTTAAAACTTCGTCTAAGCCGTGCGCATATTGCGACACAAGCTTTTGCAAGGTCATTAAGAGGCTATCAATTTTAGGCTGAGAACTCTCTTGATCAAAAAGCTCGAGCGTTTGGTTGCAAACCCGCACAATCGCTTTGGCAAAAATATATTGCGCCCCGTCGCGGACTTTTAATACAGCACGACGCGCACGGATGTGGTCGAATCTGTTTACACCCGACAGAGTCTCCATCTGCGCTTTTACAGATGTTATAAACACCTGCGCGGCAATCAGATCGTCACCTTCTGCTTTGATATTTTGCAAGCGCTGCATTTGGCCTCTTATTCCTCATAAAGAATCGAATCTTTTGGTAGAGATTAAACTTATGAAAAGAGTGCCGAATATTGGTTAAGAGGTTATAAAATTTACGCCTTTATGCTGAGTTTTTAGGGGGCTTCGAACGGATATTGCCTATTCGGCTGCTTCGTGGGGGATAGTTATGTCAAATGTCACACTTGCCTCATCCACATGCGTTTGAAGTTCACCTTTAAGTTCACGCAATATCATACCTGTAAAGAAAGGTTGGATTGTCCGTCCGTCAAATCCGTCCGCAGGCCCTCGACCCGAAAGCGTCGATTCGACAGCTGCATCTAATCTTGATTTAGGCCCCTCACTGCGAAGGTTTAAAAGCGCTTTTTCATCATCGCTCTTTAAAGTGATTGTCAATTCTCCGCCGCGCGGAATGGATTGAACCGCCAACATGATAACATTGAGCAAGACGCGAGCGCGGCCTTTTTCTAGGGCGCCAATATCTTCATTCCAAACAATGTTCGCTTTTCCCTCGCCGTACATGCCTGTCACTAAGCGTTTTAATTCTTCTGTCGCGATCAGACCCGGAGAGGATCCAGAGACACCAAAGGCCAAACGTAAATATTGGAGTTTACTCGACGCTTGCCCTGCGGACATACGAATCAAATCCAAAGCATCGTCATGCATGTCCTTATTACTCTCATCACCGAGAACTTCGAGCGCTGTGCCTAAGGCTCCAATTGGGCTGACAAGGTCATGGCAAATACGGGCACACATAAGGGCAGAAAGCCCCGCAGGTGTGAGTTTAGGTGGTTTTACTGACATAAAGTGGCCCCCCGACCAGAGTTAGAACTTCTAAAAAAACAGGCTTAAATATTCAGCCCGACACTGCCCAACAAAAAGAGCCATTAGACACTATGTTCTAACGGCTCCGTTTTTAAAATCAATCTTACGAGGCGAGTCTAGCGCACTCATTACACTTATTTTGTGACCCATTGACCTTTATTGTTCATATATTTTGCACCGAGAGCCGTTTTAGCAATTTGCTTCTCGCCCGTTAGCGCCGCGACGACTTCGACAGCTACACTTTGTTCGCGTGCGAGTCGTGTATACAAGGATTTTCGACCAATATTCACTTCGTTCATTGCATCCACGACGCTCTGGGACGCAGACCCAGACACGAGTGCCAAATATCCTGAAGCCGTTTCTCCGAGAACGCCTTGGGCAATTGCCGAATCAACAACAGATTTCGCGCTAGATTGCGCAATGGCATCTGGTGCGAAAAATCCGTGTAGGACAACCGCGCCATTTGTAAGCATAAAGGCTGCGAGCACCGCGCCGATTAAATAATTCTTGGTTTTCATACGACCTCCTTAGAAAAGATCAGGGTTATTATTAATCAAGTCTTCAACGTCTTTATCCAAACGGACTCGGACCTCTTGATCAATTTTTACATTCAATTCTATTCGGATCGGATCCTTGGGTGCAATGATTTGCACCTTTGGCTGACACGCGGCAAATAAACCTGTCGCGATCACACCCGTTGTTAAAATTTTCAGTCTCATTAGGGTTACCTTATTTCATTCAAGCTGAACTTCGCATTAACATAGACAGCACGCAAGCACGGGCAATTTTAACGTTTAATAGACTATAATACATTGCCTTCGACAGAGCCGCGCATCATTTCAACACGGTCTTTAACCGCTTTCAGCTCTGGATACAGCTTATTCGCTTCGACATAGGCTTCAAGCGCAGCGTCCGTACGCCCCAAACGCTCTAGCAAATTGCCCATTGTCCAGAGCGCATAAAAATGACGCGGTTCACGGATCAAAGTCTCTGTCACTTCTGTCAAAGCGCGGCCAAGGTCTTCTTCTTCAATCGCAAGACGCGCAGATCGAGACCAGCCTTCGGCGTAATCGGGCTTAATCGCAGTCGCGTGGTCATACATGCGGCGCGCCAAAGCAAAATCGCGTCTTTTTTGTGCGGCAGTTCCTCTGCGAATCAACAAATCTACACTCGCAGAACCAGAATCTAACCAAATCGCCCAGATCTCTTCCGCAATTAGGTCTGCAAGTTCGGCATCCGTTTCACGCCCAAGGCGCTCAAACAAAGCGTCCAATCGCGCCGATTGCTCGCCCTTTTTAGAAAGTTGCGAATAATCCGGCGTGTCGGGTTTAATATCCGAGCTGTCTACCGCTTCATTTGCTTCGTCAGATCTATCACTTAAACTCTCAGAGTTTTCATCTGCATCTGCATCTGGCAGGTTTAGCAACAAATCGCGTAATTCATCATCCAATAAGTCGGGATCAATATGATCTGGCAGGTCCCCGTTTTTCTCTAAACTGCCCAAATTTCGCGATTCGGGATCAAAAGGCTCTAAGGCATCAAGGCGGTCTTTTGGCAAAACATCCTTGCGCGGCGTTTGATTCTGGCCTGCCTGTGGTGTCTCTGATGGCTTTGTTTGCGGCTCTTGCGTTTCAGGACGTTCAAGCAGGCTATCTTGAGCAAAAACAGGTGTTGACAAGAGGAGGGCTGAACTCAGTAGCAAAAAACCGAATTTCAAAACGAATCCCTGCCCTGTCTTTTGTGTCGTTAAATTATTCCGTGTCATACACATACAATGACGCCCCCTGCCATGTGTGGCAAGAGGCGTAATCATTATCAAAATGTCACGGAGAATTTCCGCGACACGCATTTTAGCCCTGACGGGCTTTAAAGCGTGGGTCTGTCTTGTTAATCACATAGAGACGGCCTTTACGACGGACAATTTGACAGTCGCGGTGACGGTTTTTAAGAGACTTTAAAGAGCTGCGAACTTTCATGACGCGCACCTTTCTCGTGTTAATGAATTTCGAACTGCGCGTATAGGAAAATGAATGTGTAAAGTCAACGCTGTATATAGGTAAATTAACCTTGCGACGCAGGTCACGGTCATATATTAAATCTTCTACACATCAAAGCCTGCGTGTTTTAAAGACTAGCCGCAAATAGGTTTTTTTGATATCTTTAAAACATGACAAAAAGACTCCTACTGCTTTCAGTTTTATCCTTTTCAATGACGGTTCAGGCTTGCGCCTCTGCGCCTGAAAACCTCTCGGACACGAACCTTGTGGGATCTGCCCAATCGACAGCGACATCTGTTTTGGCCAAAACGACGACACAGACTCAAGTCGCACAGGTTCAGGCCACACAGTCTCAGGCCACGGCAAAAACTCAGAACGCAAAAACTCAGAACACAGCGCAATCACAAGCGGCTAGATTCGAAGCTTGGAAACAAACGTTTAAAACGCAGGCCAAGGCCCGCGGATATAGCGCGACATTACTGGACCGCATGATTGACCCCGCAAAGATCAATCCAAAAGCTATTGAGCGCAACAAAACTCAACCTGAATTTACCCGCCCAATTTGGGAATATATTGACGGGGCGGCGTCCTCTGTCCGTGTTTCAAAAGGGAAAACGAAGCTGTCAGAGAACGAAGCCCTCTTTAGCGGGATTGAGGCACGATATGGTGTACCGCGCTATATTTTAACGGCGATTTGGGGTCTTGAAAGCTCATACGGGAACATTTTAGGCACGCATGACATTGTCAGCTCTCTTGCAACATTTGCATTTGAAGGCCGTCGACAGAAATTTGGTACAGAGCAGCTTTACGCCGTACTTGACCTGGTTAAAAATGGGGATGTGCGTCCAGAACAACTCACGGGATCTTGGGCGGGTGCAATGGGTATGACGCAGTTCATCCCAACGACCTTTCGCGATTACGCGGTTGATTATGATAAAAACGGCAATAAAGATCTCTGGAAATCCAAAGGTGACGCGCTCGGCTCTGCCGCGAATTATTTGAAGCGTTCAGGTTGGAAAGCTGGAGAGCCTGTCGTTGCAGAAGTTCGCCTGCCCCGCACATTTGACTACAGCCTTGCCGACGGTCAGAAAAAGTCCGTTGCGGATTGGGTCGCACTTGGCGCGGCCCCTTATAACGGCATGGCCTTTTCGCCCAGTGCCAACCCGCTTATGGCCAAGCTTTTAATTCCAACAGGTGGAAACGGCCCTAAGTTTTTGACATTCAAAAACTATGACGCGATTAAAAAGTACAATAATTCAACGAGCTATGCATTAGGCATTACATCACTGTCAGATGCATTTCGCGACCGAAACACAATCACAGCCCCTTGGCCCAAAGCAGATTTACCGCTGTCTTTTACAGATCGGAAACGCCTGCAAGAAAGCCTGACACGTCTGGGGTATGATACAAAGGGTGTGGACGGACAAATTGGCCCTAATTCTCGAAAAGCTATTCGAGCCTTTCAGGCGGCCAACCAAATGCCCGCCGACGGATACGCGACTCCAAACCTCTTAAAGCGTGTTCTGGCTAAGACATAACGTCCATCTAGATTACGCGACGGTAAGGGGTGTCCTCTCCCAAATACGGGGTAAATTGGACATTCATCACTCTTTTTTATAAAATAGTGCTAATATTAGGAACTGTTATTTGTCTCATGCGTAAAGAGTTCTACGCTAGCTATTTATTACATTTCTGTTATATGGCGGCAAAAGGGAGTATCAAAATGAAACATACACTTATACTTACAACAGCAGCATTAGCCTTAACTTTGTCAGCCTGTGGCGACAAAGCAGAAATGGAAATGCCTAAGTCAGAAACTATGTCTAATATGAGCGACAAAGCAAAAGACGCGGCCGCAAAAGCAAAAGATTCTGTCAAAGACTCCGCTGCCTCAATGAAGTCAGAAGCTGAAATGGCCGCTGAGAAGACAGCGAATGAATTGCGTGAAAAAGGTTCACAAATCATGGAAAGCGCAGAAGCAAAAGCGGAGCGTCTTTCAACTGCAGGTGACAAAATCATCGATGCGACAGAGAAAAACGTTGAACGTCTGAAAGAAACAGGCGCCGTATCAGCAGAGCAAGGCGATGCCATGATCAAATCAGCAAAAGAAAAAGCTGTTGATTACAAAGAGTCTGCGGAAACTGTTATGGACCAAGCAAAAAGCAAAGCTGATTCTATGAAAGAAGCCGGAGAAGCGCTTGTGAAAGACGCAAAAGAAAAAGCTCCACAGTAATCTGAGCTTACTAAATACCGTCTTTGCCCTGCAAAGCGAAATTATAGCGCGGTTGACGATCTATCAGCCGCGCTTTTTTATGACAAATTCACGCCGTTAGAAACTCATGCCCCTCTCGATGTGTTGCAAAAACATGCGCTCAAAGCCTATAAGTCGATATGCCCGCCCCTCGCCCCCTTACGCAATGCGACCCAGCTAATCTGGACTGGTCACGCAAGGCTACACCCGCCGCCCAAGATTTTGATGATATTTATTTTAGCATCGACGGCGGGATCGAAGAAAGCCGCACCGTGTTTTTAGGGGGCTGTGATTTACCAAATGCATGGACGGAGACAGAATATTTCTCAATTGGAGAGTTAGGGTTTGGGACAGGCCTTAATTTCCTTGCGACGTGGCAAATGTGGGATTTAAAAGCACAAGGCGGTCATCTTGACTTTGTTTCAATTGAAAAATTTCCTCTGTCAAAACAACAGCTTATACGCGCGCTTGCACATTTTCCTGAATTGAACGCCTTTGCAGCTCGTTTGATTGAGTTATGGCCAGACCGTACGCGCGGCCTACACCGCTTAGAGCTTTCGCCCTCTGTCACGCTTACCCTTATTCACGACGACATTACGCCCGCCCTGAGCGCTTTAGACCACAAATTTGACGCGTGGTTTTTGGATGGGTTCAGTCCCGAAAAAAACCCCGATATGTGGTCAGAAAAGGTTACAAATAAGATCGCGGCCCTGTCAAAAACCGGCACACGTTTAGCTACATTCTCAGTCGCAGGAACCGTTCGCAACGCCCTTATACAAGCGGGGTTTTCTGTTTTCAAAAAAAAGGGATTTAGCCGAAAACGCCATAGGCTAGAAGCCGTCTTTGATGGCCCGTCCCGCACATTTCGCGCGTGCTCTACGCCCAAAACACCTCTTATTATAGGCGGAGGTATTGCGGGGGCCTCTGTCTGTCGTGCTTTTCTACGCGCGGGTATCGTCCCAACGCTTATAGAAGCCTCAAACACATATCAAACCGCTGCAAGCGGCAATGCGGCCGCGATAATCAAACCCAGATTTGATTTACAAGATCGCCCCGAATCTCGCTTCTTCCTCTCCAGCTTTCTCTATGCGCGGGCGGCCTATCTCACGACCGAACATGTTTTACACACGGGCGTAACCCACCTTACGAAAGACGAAAAAGAAACGCGGCGCTTTGAAAAACTGATCACACAAGCCCCGCTAGGCGAAGGTCATTTGGAAATGTCAGAGACAGGTTTTTCAATGCCAAGCAGTCTCGTCATTGCGCCGAAACCAATTTTGGAAAATTGGACGCACGGCGCAAATCAAATCATAGCTAAGGTCAGCAGGATTGAAAAATCCGTGTCAGAGACTGGAAACACTTACACGCTCTATGACACAGATAATTGCAAAATTGCTTCCGGCGACGCGCTTATTATGTGTGCAGGCGCAGATATACCCGCATTTAAAATTGATGGCCTCGAAAACTTAAGGTTCTCAAGAGGGCAATTGAGTTGGGCTGAAACAATGCCGTCCGTTCAAACGCCTGTTACATATGGCAGTTACGCGATACCCTTAAAAAACGCGACATTGATTGGGGCGACACATGCACGTCTGACGTCTCGTGACCCTCACCTCCCCGTACAAGAAGATGATATTGATAATTTTGAAAAGTTTGAACGCGCAACATCTAAAGCGGTCACACCCTTGAGTATACAGTCACGCGCGAGCATACGGGTTACGACGCAAAATACGCTGCCTTATGTCGACCAGATTGATAAAGATTTTTGGGTTTTAACAGGATTAGGCTCGCGCGGATTTGTATTTGCGCCCCTGCTCGGCACCCATATTGTCAGCGCGATCACGGGCGGCGTCTCACCCTTGACAAAACAGCAAGAAGATAAATTCAAAATATCTAGCAAAGCCTGAGTACATGCGACACAAATACGACCCAGGCGCGACAGAATAAATTGGAAGCACATCTTAAGGGAAGAGAGAGCTAACCTTAAAATATGCTCCCACGTGGAACACAAACAAAAGCCACCAAAGGCAAAGGCTTTCAACGGCTTTTATGTCGGGTTCCAACCTAATTTAGCGGTTAGAGATTTTAACTTCCGCTGATCCTGTTTCGCGCTTGGACACTTGGCCCGTAACACGTTCGACGTATATATCACTTGACCCACTAGCAAAAAGTTCTGCATTTTCAGCTGTTCCTTCAAAGCGAACATCGCCTGATCCCGCCGCTGTAATAATAAGCTTTTGCACTGTGCCGCCATCAATCTCCACACGGCTGCTACCCCGGCTCTGAATAGACATATTGCCCGTGACGCTTTTAACCGAGAAGTCTCCAGACCCGCGACCGTTATAAACCAGATCACCAGATACATCATTGGCATCAAAATCACCCGATCCGCGACTGATATAACGCAGAGGTCCGCTCATATCTCTAATCTCAACATCACCAGAACCCACAGAGCGTATATCCGCAGATTTGATATCGCCAAGCTCAACATCGCCCGAACCTGTCAGGTCAATTTTGATATTGCCCGCATTACCGGCGTCAACGTCACCCGAGCCTTTAATCATCAGATCAAGGTCTTGAATATCACCAAAGTTCGCATCCGCAGAGCCTTTGATAGACAGGCGTGCATTGCCCGATAAATTGCCCGTATTCAGCTCACCGCAACTCTTTAAGCTCGCGTCCAAACTGCCCATATCGCCAAGCGTGATAAAAGGAATAGAGTTTTTGATAATCAAATTCAGGTCATCAGGCGCAGAAATTGTCAGAACAGGATAACTTTCAAGGTCTTTATACCCGCCGAACTGACCTGACTTTTCCTTCTTGCTAAAGACACTTATATTGTAACGGCCATAATAACCTTCGCAGTCATCTCCATTGGGCTTATCAATATTACCGTCAATCTTCATCGATCCTGACCGCGCCGAAACATCGAGCGATTTATCGTTTCTAGATTCCGTGACGCGAAGTGTATCGCCGCCTGCTGTTTGAACATTAATCGTTCCGATGAAGTTTTCTATCGTCAAAGTCTCGTCTGCAAAAGCTTGCGTCGCAGAAAAAGAGACTAAGACCGACGTTCCCAAAATCACTTTATTTAGAAAATGTGTCATTCAGACCTCCTAAAACTTTACTTTTAAAATTTGCCCGGATTGGGAATATACTGTGAATGCAAATTCAGAAATTTCCGAGGAACTCGTAGAAACCCCGTCAAGACAGGCCCGAAACTCTATCGGCCCCGCCGTAAATCCAATCGATTCGGGTTTCAGGTCTTTAACAGTTGGGGGGGTCGTTCCAGCGCCTAATATACTGATACCGAATGCACATATTACGAGTGTCTTGATCATTGTCTCTCTCTCCGAATTTAGTCATTTTGACTGCGGTCTCTGTTCAACTTAGGTCAAATCTTGCCGCTTATTATTAGTTATTTTTTTGGGGGGGGGGATGGGCCCGTTGTTCGGGCCTCATCAAATTTTATAACTTACTTGGTCTCTAAGTCACGGAAATCACGACGTAATTTCCACTCTTTTGATGTAATCGACCGTTCCAAGTCCTGCATACGTGTTTCCAAAGACCGGTATTTTGACTTCACATCGCGAAAGCTTGTGGTCCGCTGAAGCGGGGCTTCTGGATCTTCGCGTCTGGCTCTGCGGGCTTTCCGCGCTTCGCGGTATTCGCGGTGATAAGGCGCCCGTTTGTCACTGGGTATAAATATCCAAAGAACAAAGTAAGCGATTAAAGGGAAACCCAAAAACACAACGGATAAGACAAAAAGAATTCTCATCACAGTGTGGTCTATTCCGAAGTAGTCGCCGAAACCAGAACACACACCGCCCATAACACCGTCGATTTTATTGCGTCTTAGCTTGTTCGGACCTACATTATCATATCCAGAGTTCGTGTCTTCCCATGCCATGTCGTTGAGGTCGCGACGGGCTTTATTGTTATATTGTTTTGTCATTGCTTTCTCTCCAGTTTGGGACTTCATCATCGAGGATACGCTCGAGCACGTTTACGCGTTGATCCAATATGTCCGCGATTTTTGACATTTGGTCGAGCTCGGCAATTTGATCCGTGCTCATATGATCCATCATGCGTTCTTTATGCTTATAATGCATTTTCAGCATGCCTGATCCAACACCCATAACAATGGCGACAATCGGAATCATAAGGGCTAAGTGTTCTGGTCCCATAATATTTATTTCTCTCTCTCTTTTTTATTATTATTATCGCCGAAAGGGGGTTATCGAGGGGGTAGGATAATCCACCTCTTTCGGCGATGTTGTGCGAATTTGCTTTATATATTTTGCAGGCTACTTATTCGCCGCTTTTTTTGCATTCGCACCAATACTCGCTTTTAACGCTGCGAGTTCGTTTTCAATGGACTCGTCCGCTTCAAGGGCCGCAAATTGGCTCTCTAGGCTTTCACCCGCACCCAAATCAAACGCTTCGACATGAGCTTCGAGCTCGTCAACTTTACGTTCCATCCGCTCATAGCGAGACAGGGCGTCATCAACTTTATTGTTTGTGATGACTGTGCGCATACGCAACTGACCTTTGGCGACATTCGTGCGCATCATCAGCGATTTATGCTTGGCTTTCGCTTCGTCCAATTTGGTCTGCAATTTGGCCAAATCACCATCTGCTTTTGAAACCGCTTCGTCCAATATTTCGATCTCTTTTGAAACCATGTCAGCCATTTGCTCGGCTTGCTGTTTGGCAGCAAGGGCACCTCGGGCGAGGTCTTCGCGGTCTTTATTGAGGGCCACTTCAGCTTTGGCACCCCATTCAGCGGCACGTTCACCGTAAGCTTCGGCCTTGCGGCTTAACTCTTTGCGTTCCGCAATATTGCGGGCGGCGTCCGTGCGCACTTCTACAAGTGTGTCTTCCATTTCCTGAATAATCAGGCGTGCGATTTTTTCTGGGTTTTCAGCTTTATCGATCATCGAATTGAGGTTCGAATTGATAATGTCGCCCATTCTTGAAAAAATTCCCATTGTCGTCTCCTTAAAATATAACGTGAAGGGGGTGGATTAAAGTATGATTTTTCCGACCAAAACACCGGCGGCGAAAAAGCCCCAACATTCAATTTGGCGGGTCGAAAGGTAGCGTAGAAAGCGTAAACCTTTGCGCTTCCACTCACCTGATAACTGGGCTGCATTGACCCGGTCATCAAAATTTCTGTCAAAATCATTTGGCATATTATTGTCTTTCGTAAAATCTTTAGCGTTTAACTCGGTTCGGAATTCAGTTTAAATACCAAAACCTGAAACGCGGGATCCTGTGGAACGGTGTCCAAGGACAGTTGAATGACGGCGTAGGCGAGATCTCCGCGAGGTACGCTCAGCAGGGTTAATCTCAGGTGTTGTCGTTGCAACGTCCATTTCAAAAGTTCTAAAAGTCATGTCTCTCTCCTTTGTTATGCCGCGTTCCGAAGTGTCTGTAACAACGTATCGGGTTTGGCGTTTATGTGAGCAATTTTTACTGCCCTTCGATAACCAGAATATGGCGGAAGAAACTCGAATTGTCGAAAAGTTTTAAATCATTGATTTTAAACAATTATTTTCTTAAGGGCGTTTTATGTAGTTTTACACTTAGTAAAAAATACTAATTTTTGGCTTGAAAATAAATCATAAATAGCTATTTTAGCCATATGCCAGTAAACCCAGCACAGCTTATCGGGGAATCACCCGCCTTTCATTGGCTGATGGATCGCGTGTCTGACGCTGCTGCCCTCGAAAAACCTGTTTTAGTAGTCGGAGAACGCGGAACAGGCAAAGAATTGATTGCCTCCCGCCTGCATTTCCTCTCCCCGCGATGGGAAAAGGATTATGTTCAAGTCAATTGCGGGGCTTATTCTGACGCTCTTTTGGACGCCATGCTGTTTGGACAATCCTATTATGACGGCAGAACGGATATTGATGGCCAATTTGTTCGAGCAGAAGGCGGCACGCTCTTTTTAGATAATATAGAAACAGTATCCCTGCGTTTGCAGGAGAAACTTTTGCAAGCGCTAGATTACGGCATTATAGATCCGCTCGGCAGTCCCGACACACAAGAAATCAATGTCAGACTGATCGCCGCGACAGGTATAGACCTGCGACGCGCCGTAAGAGAAGGACGCTTTAGGGCTGACTTGCTCGACCATCTTTCATTTGACGTTCTGACCCTGCCGCCCCTACGGGCCAGAATAGAAGACATCCCCGCCTTGTCAGAATATTTCGCGCGGCGGCAATCGGCGGCTCTGGGCGCCGATAAGTTTCCCGGCTTTACACCTGAATGCCTTATATTATTAAGTGAGCAGGATTGGGTCGGAAATATTCGCGAATTAAAAACCGTGATTGAACGCACGGTCGGTCGCGCCTTCCTCGCAGATGAGACCCTGTCTCTGCCCATTCGCGACATTGCTTTAAATCCGTTTGATAGCCCTTGGCCCCTCAGAGACACGCGCCCGCAGACGCCAACTGAGCCCCCAACACAAACCCATTTTGCGCAGGAAGTGCAACACCTCGGCACACAGGGCGCACTCAACACGCCCACAACTCGCCCTGAAGACGCGCTACAAAACAAAGCCGTAAGCTTTAGTGACCGCATCATGATATTTGAACGGCGCTTAATCGACGAAGCTTTAAATATAGCTGAAAACCATCAAGGCAAGGCGGCAGAACACCTCGATCTCTCTTATCATCAATTTCGCGGATTACTTCGCAAGCACGGACTTAAGAAATGAGCCCGCCTCTGACACGGTTTGCGCCTTCCCCTACGGGATATTTGCACCTTGGGCATGCCCGCGCGGCATTAGAGGCCTTTCAGCCTAATATGCACACGAACTGCCTACTGCGAATAGAAGACATAGATCACACGCGGTGCCGCGCGCACTTCACCGACGCGATATATGAAGACTTAGCTTGGCTCGGGTTTAAATGGCCCGAACCTGTGCGCGTACAAAGCGAGCATGTTCAGGACTATGTGAACGTCGTGCAGTATTTGCAGAACCTTGGCCTTGTTTACCCCTGTCAAAAATCGCGCGCTGAGATCAAGGCGGATTCAAATCGCAGAGACCCTCTCGGTCATCCGCTTTATGACGGCCCTGCCCCCAAAGATGCGTTCAAGGTTTGGAAGCGCGGCAAACCCACAGCGTGGCGGCTCTCACTTTCTGCCTGCCGGGATTATTTAGGCACAAGCATAGACGCGCTCAAATATATAGAGACGGGCGTCACTAACCCATTGGGTCAGGGTCAAATCACAATTGATATAACCCATTTCGGGGACGGAACGCTGCTTCGCAAAGATATTGGCAGCAGCTATCATGTCGCCGTCACGCATGATGACGCTTTGCAAAACATCACCCATGTCGTGCGCGGCGCAGACCTTGCGCCCGTCACAGGGATTCATTGCCTATTGCAAAAACTCTTGGATTGGCCGACGCCGATTTATCATCATCACGCCCTTCTGTTACGTCCCGACGGTGAAAAGCTCGCAAAGCGGAATATGGATACCTCCATCCGCTCTCTGCGCGAACGAGGCCTCTCGCCTCAGGACGTTTTGGATATGGCCTTAGCGGCTTCTGCAGGCTAAGACAGGGCATGAATTTTGTCTTGGACATTTGGTATTTCGCGGGCCTCTCGACCGATATTAAAACGGGCGCGCTCATCCGCCGCGAAATCGCGGGCGAACCTATTACATTGGGTCGCAAACAAGACGGAAGTGTTTTTGCTCTCCGCGATATTTGTCCGCACCGCGCGGCCCCCTTGTCTGAAGGCCAGATCATTGAAGACGGTGCCAGCGCGACAGTGGAATGCCCCTATCACGGCTGGAAATTTGGCACCTCCGACGGGGCGTGCCGCGAGATCCCTGCCCTCTGCGCAGATCAAGCTTTTGACACTGAAAAAATCAAACTCCGTACATTCCCAACCCGCGAAGACGGCCAGTTAATCTGGGTTTTCATCAGCGCGGATAAACGCTTTGCGAGTACGCCTGATTTAGACCCGCCTAAATTCCCCTTCGCCACGCGCACAGCCACATTGGATGATAGCCTCGTTTTAAACTGCCATATAGACCACGCAGTCATCGGCCTGATGGACCCGGCCCACGGGCCTTACGTCCATCGGCAATGGTGGTGGCGATCTGAAAAAAGCATGCACGAAAAACAAAAGGCTTTTGCGCCGCATGCGGTTGGTTTTGCCATGACACGACACACGCCAAGCTCGAATAGCCGCGCCTATAAAATCCTCGGCGGAAAACCCAGTACGGAAATCGCTTTTCAATTGCCCGGTATTCGCACAGAGGATATTCGGGTGGGTAATAAAACTTTGCTGTCATTCACGGCAGTCACACCGATTGATGAAAACAGAACGGAGATACGTCAGATATTTTTCACGGATTTTGGAGTTTTCAAAATACTGTCACCCCTGATCAGGCGCTTTGCACGAACGTTCTTACGCCAAGACGCCCGCATGGTCGACCTGCAACAAATGGGATTGTCGAAAGACCCCACGCTCCTCCTTATCGAAGACGCAGACACGCAGGCCAAATGGTATCAGGCATTAAAGAAAGAATGGGCTTTGTCGCGTAAGGAAAAACGGGCTTTCAAAAACCCTGTTAAAGCGCGGATTTTACGATGGCGGTCATAGTCTGGCTATAGACCCCTATTCCTGCGCGTCCTTGAACCCGTGCAAGAGCTGTAAGTACCCTTCTTTATGACCCCAATAGGGCGTAATTTGCATGAGGGTCATAAAGACACCCTGATCAATAAGGGATTTTGGCGGGGCCGTCCCATAACGCAAATCATGATATTGAAGCCAGAAAGTAAAGTGTTGCGAGAGGCGACTCGCAAGCGCTCGCATTTCGTCTTCTGAAAATAAAAGATGCCCGCTTTGCTCTAACGCCGCCAATAATGAAAACGCTGTTTTCTCTTTCAAGCTGAGGATACGCGCAAAACGGGGTTTAAGCGCGGGAATACGCTCCACAATTTCAGATTGGTTCTTATAGAAAAACCTGAAGTCATAAATCTCTTCAAAGATGATATAAAGATAGACCCAATTATCCTCCATCGCGAGCGGTTCACGAATGGGCGAAGACAAAACAAGCCGTATCTCGGTTTCGAAATCCTCATACAATTCGGCAATAATTTCGTCTTTGCCTTTATAATGATAATATAGGTTTCCAGGGCTAATCCCTATAACAGACGCGATATCAACAGAGCTAATCTGCGCTTCGCCTTCATTATTAAAAAGGCCCAGTGCGGTTTTAAGAATTTTTTCTTTGGTTTTTGACCGCTCTGCCACGATCTATGATTTAGGTGTTTTAGGAGACGTCGTTTTCTTAGCTGTCGATGTGCGCGTCGTTTTAGTCTTGGCAGTAGGTTTCGCTTTCGACTTTGCAACAGGCTTGGTCATCGCTTTGCGAACGGTTGATTTCGGCTCAAGTAACGCCAATACACGGTCAAGCTTAGATTCTAATGCGTCCAGCCTATCTTCTAAATTTGAAGATGCGCTGCTGCCCTCATCTGATCCAGACAGGCGAGATCGCATTTTCTTAATCCGCTCATCAATATGCAGGTCTGGCATTTTGATATCAGGCATGGCTTTATCTACGGCCTTATCAGCCTTTTCGACAATATCTTTGCGCTTGGCCGCGACAACCATTTCGATCATTTCGCCTTTTTGGACAAGGTCATCAAACACTTCACTGGATTTACCCGTGACGTCTTTGATCGCTTCTTGAGCCTCAGTAAAAGCACGGCCATAAGCCCCAATACCTGCAAGCCAAATGCGGCGAGCCGTATCCGTAGAACTGCGTTTTTTTTCGTTAGCCATGGAGTCTCCGAATTTTTGAACTATCGTGTTGCGAGTTTGACTTTTGGTTGGTGATTAAACGCGGCCGCCACTGACGGCAGAAGAACAGGTTCGACATGCGGCATTGGCACGGCTTGCTCTCCGAAAAAATCACGAATGATTTGAATGGTTTCTTCGCGTCGCGTCAGCAGGAATAAGTGGCCTGCACCTTTAATAATTTTCAGGCGAGAGCGCGGCAGCATATAGTTCAAAAAACGTCCATTGACGAGCGGGACGATCTGATCTTGGTCGCCCATAATCACAAGGCTCTTGCATTTAATACGGCGAATAAATGTCAGGGTCGAATATCCCATCATGGCCGTTAATTGATACAAATACCCCTTAACGCTCGGCGGCACCATATTGATAGAGAACTCACCGACTTCTTTGGCGGCGTCGCCGTAAAGTGTTTCAAAGTTCTTCGCGAGGAAATCGCGGTCAATATAGCGTTTCGGCGACATCATTTTCGTCAAGGCTTTTGGATTACCCGGCACCATCGTAACGCCAGTCGTTGTCGCGCACAAAACCAGTTTGCGGATCATGCCTTTGTTTTGCCATGCAAATTGTTGGGCTGGGCCACCGCCCCATGACACGCCGAGGACATCGACCACAGAATACCCGTTTTCAAGCAATATTTGCTTTGCGGCCTTGGCCACCCACCACGGACGATACGGCACTTTCGGATCCGGTGATCCGCCGACACCCGGCATATCAAACGTGATGATATCGCGGCCTGTAAATGTGTCTGCGAAAGCCTGCGCAATCTCTAGGTTTGCACCAATGCCGTTAAAGAACAAAAGAGGCGTGCGTTTGCCATCGCCTTTGTCCGCGCCCGACCAAATAGCGGTTCGCAATTGCTGATTTCCGATTTTCGAAAAGAAAATCCTTGGTAAATTTGGATGATATTCGGTCATAAACGCTTTCTTGCACCAGAAAAAGCAGGGGTCCCTGCACTTTCATATGCCATATTTCATATGAACCTATTCTGGCTCATCTTGATAATTGAGAGAATTTCTCCCTCATTAACCCGTAACTTAGGTGAATCGTGCAAGATTCGCACCGAACAGGCAGTATTTAGCTTCTACCAAACCCTCTATGTAAAGACGTACTCACCTGGGGCTTTGGACAATGGAGGATACGCTTTATTCCCTAATGATTTGGGTGCAGTTTTTAAATCTCCTGAACGCGTCGAAAGCCATTCACTCCAAAGCGGCCACCAAGAGCCTGCAACGGTTTCCGCGTCTGCAATCCATTCATCCGCCGTATCGGGGTTTTTCGCATTCAAAAAGTATTGCGCGCGCGGGTTTGTCGGCGGATTTAACAGCGCCTGTAAATGCCCGGAATTTGAGAGTACAAATTGCGTTTCGCCGCCGTAAAGTTGGATATTTCTGTAACACGCCTTCCACGGCGTAATATGATCCGTGACACCTGCGAGCATAAACACGTCTTGGTTGACGGCCGTCATATCTACGATATGGCCCATAAATTCGACGCTGTTTTCAGGACGGAATCGTTTATCCATAAAGATATCGAGGTAGTCTGAATGAAGTTGCGCCGGCAGGTTCGTGCTGTCGCCGTTCCAGAACAAGACATCATAAGGCGGCGGATCTTCACCCAATAGGTAATTATTTACGACATAGTTCCAAATCAAATCATTCGGACGCATCCAAGCAAAGGAACGCGCGAGTTCTTCGCCCGCCAAAATGCCTTTTTTCTGGCTATGTTTCCGCGCGGATTCAATCGCTGCATCCGAGACGAATAATCCGACATCACTATCTGTACGTTTCCCGTCCAATACACAGACCATAGAGGTGATCGAGTTCACGCTGTTATCACCGCGCGCCGCAAGCTCGGACAAATAGAGCGCCATAGTAATACCGCCCGAACAGGCGCCGCTAACGTTAATCCGTGGGCTTCGGGTGATTTTTTTGACGACGTTCGTCACATCTATCAACGCTTGGACATAATTGGCCAGTCCCCAATGGGAATGCTGACGTGTCGGATTACGCCACGAAATCGCAAACACTTGATAGCCTTGGGATGTCAGAAATTTCACAATGGATTTGTCAGGCGTTAAATCATTGGCGTAAAATTTATTGATTTGCGGCGGTATAATCATGATTGGCGTTTTATAAACGTCTGACGTCGTCGGCTGATATTGCAACAGCTCTAACATTTCGTCTTTATAAATCACGGCCCCTTTGGACGTTGCCAAATTCTCGCCGACTTTAAACGGGCGCGTATCGACTTGTTTAGGCATGCCGCCATTATTGCGCAGATCGTCATAGGCATTTTTCATACCTTGGATCAGCGATAGCCCGCCCGTCTCGTACAAGCGCTTCATCGCAGTTGGGTTGCCGAGCAAAGTATTTGTTGGGGCCATACTATCGACGATAATATCGAGCATGAATTGCGCGCGCGCTTGGTCGGCTTTGGGCAGGCCAGAATCGGCTATCCAACCATTCAACTCGCCGCGCATCGCAAGCCAGCTTTGTAAGCCGCGCTTATAAAGTGGGTTTGTGTGCCATGTTGTATCTTTGAAACGGCGGTCTTTATTATCGGGTGCAATTTCAGACTCGCCTTTGGCAATTTTCAAAAGCTCTTTGCCGTAATTGCGCATGTGCCGCGCGACGGGCACGGGCTGTTTTGCCGCCAAGCTCACCAAGGTTCCAAATGATTTTACAAAATCCCCGCGCCTGACGCCAACAAGGCTATTCACGGCTGTGGTTGATTTTGCGGCTTCGCGTGCGACTTCATCTGGCGTGCGTGGCATCTTTATCCCCTTTATATCGTTATCCTAGAAACAGTTAACTATATCTGGAACTGAACGACAAATAAAAAAGCGCGTTCCCGTCGAAACAAGAACACGCTTTAAACTTTAAGTATAAATACTGTGGACTTAAGCGGCTTTAACGGGCGCGGCTGTCTTTTCAGTTTTCATAGAAGCTTTCGTTTCTTTTGAAACAGGCTTGGCTTTCTTAGACACAGCATTGATTTTCTTGTTCAATGTCGCGATTTCAGCTTCAAGGTCTTCAACACGGTCATTGGCACCGATTGGAAGCGCGTCACGCACTTTTTCAGAAGTCGTTGCATAAGTTGCCATAGCTTTTGCTTGTGCGTCTTTCGCAATAACAGTTGCTTTTGTTTCGATTGTTTCGCCGCGCGCAACCAATGTGTCGAACATACCGTCAGTCGCTTGACGGGCTTGTGCGAAACGGAATTTTGCACGGTCAAAAGCAGCACCATAAAGACCCACATAGGCAAGTGTGCCCTTGCGCAACATTGCTGTCGCTTTTTGTGTTGTCTTAACTGTTTCTGCTTCTACTTTTTTGGCTGTTTTCTTAGCCGTTGTTTTTGCTTTAGTCGCGGCCATGAGAGCCTCCTATTGGTTTGTGTTGAACATCATATAGGAAAAATAATTAGAAACGGCGTCCTAACTTTTTGGGTGGGAACGGTGATAGGGCCGCAAACAAATATCGCGATGTATATACCTCTAATACGAAACAGATATAACATGACCTGCCTAGACATCTCGACATAGTCTATAGGTGTCACTATATCTAAGGTATGAGATAATTTTTTGTAGCAAAATACTCGTCTTTGCTTGCGATGACTATATGTAGTGTTTGTGTGTGACTTTGTTGCAACAAATCAATTATGTCGCAACCAAATCGTAATTTTACCGTTGTAAGGAAAAGAATAATTGTGCAACGGATGCTAAGAACTTAAGGGTTTCAATAATGAAAACACCTAAAACTCGCGCTGAATTAAAATTCTTTGAGCCTAAGGAGGCCTCCGATTTTGATTATTCGAGCGATATTACAGATGAAAAAATCCAATCCATGGACAAAGCTATGATGCATAAATCAGGCTTATCCGGTGTTGAACTTCATGAAAAACTGAATGACGGCATTCTGATAAGCGGTGAGGATTGGTAATTGCCCACGGTTCTGGGGCATAAGTGTTACCCTGTAAACTCTGCCCCTCAGGCTTATGATATTATTTGGGCTAATTTCCCGTATAATGAACACCCATATACCCCTGGACCTGACCGTCACCCTTGTTTGGTTTTAAATACCAAAGTTTTCAAAGACAATAATACAGGCAACGATTATGCATCATTGCAAGTCATGTATGGTACATCAAAAAGCCAAAAAGATAGACTAAAGCCATGGGAATATTTGCATATTCATAATTATAACGCTCTAAATCAAAGCGGACTCTTCTGCGAAACTTATTTTTTGGTTGGTAGAACTCAAAGACTGTTGTGGTGCGAAGAATATATGCCATTAACGGAGCATGGAACGCCTATATTGGGTAAAATACCAATGGACTATATTTTACAACTCAAGAAGTTGAAAGAAATCCGAGACGCTATGGCTAACCTTTGAAACAGAAACTATATGTCAAACTAAGACATCACCCGTATGTACCTTTTGGGTTAAGAAGATATACAAGGGTAAAAACCTTTCCTAACAAACAAAGCATTGGCATAGACGCATCATCCCCTGTGGATATTAACCTCTCCTAACAAAACCTTAAAAACTTAATTATTTCAGAGGGTTAAACGTTTAGTAAGCAATCCGCGTCAAAGATTCAGTTCACGAGTCTTTAACCATAACAGGGTGCTTTCGTTTAATGACACTACCGCTTAATAAAATTATTCAAGGAAATTGCGTTGATGGCATGAATGCCCTTCCCGCTGAATCAGTTGATCTGGTCTTTGCGGATCCACCGTATAACTTACAACTTGGCGGGAATTTGTCCCGTCCTGATAATTCAGTTGTCCACGGCGTGACTGAGGAATGGGATCAATTTGATACGATGGATGCCTATGACTTGTTCACCCATGATTGGTTGCAAGCCGCACGTCGTATTTTAAAACCGAATGGCGCGCTTTGGGTTATCGGCAGTTATCACAATATTTTCCGTGTCGGCACGGTTTTGCAAGATCAACAGTTTTGGATTCAAAACGATATTATCTGGCGCAAGACAAATCCTATGCCAAACTTTCGTGGTACGCGCTTTACCAATGCGACCGAGACCCTCATCTGGGCGACAAAGACAGAGGACGCCAAGCCGACGTTTAATTACGACGCGATGAAAATGATGAATGACGGCGTTCAAATGAGATCAGACTGGACGCTTCCGATTTGTACGGGACGCGAACGAATTAAGAAATCAGACGGCACCAAAGCGCATCCTACACAAAAGCCAGAAAGCCTTCTGCACCGCGTGATTATGTCCACAAGCCAGCCGGGCGACGTGATTGTCGACCCCTTCTTTGGCACAGGCACAACGGGCGCAGTTGCGAAAAAGCTCGGACGGTCTTTTATCGGATTTGAAATGGAAGAAGAGTATATCGTCCACGCCCAACGCCGTATTGATAAAATCGATACCGCCGCGCCCGAAGATTACGCAGTCACGCAATCCAAACGCCAAGCTGTGCGTGTGCCATTTGGCTCATTGCTGGAACGTGGCCTGATAAATGTCGGGACAGAATTGTTTTCATCCAATGGTAAAGTCTCTGCCTTTGTCCGCGCAGACGGCAGCCTGACGACAGACGATAAAACGGGCTCCATCCACCAAGTTGGCGCACATGTTCAAAACGCCGAGTCGTGTAATGGTTGGACCTATTGGCATTTCAGAACACCGCAAGGCTTAACGCAAATTGATGCCTTGCGAAACATCATCCGAACTGAAATGGCCGAAGCCGTTTAAAAACCAAAGACCCTTAAAACAAAACCCGCCAATTGGCGGGTTTTTTATTTGGGTAATATTGTGAGTTTAACTCTAAACAGGCTCTACGTTTAAGGTCGTGCCTTTGACCGACATGACACGCAACACATCGCCTGCTTTGATCTCTTCGCTTTCATTGGCGGCACGCCATTGGCTGTCCCCGACTTGAACGCGGCCTGCACCCATTTCGAAATCTGCAATGGCTTTCACCTGCATGCCCGTCAGCGTCCGCGCGCGGTCGTTTAAATCAGACGGCTCTCCGCCCTTCATTTTTGGACGGATATAAACATGTCCCACAACCAAGAGAACGGCAGATAGAACAAAGAACAGCAGGAACTGCATTTCCCATGTGAGTGGCAGAACATAAGTAATTAAACCCACAATCAACGCCGCTGCCGCAGGCCAGAGAATATATGTCGTGCCAGAGACAACTTCGAGAACCAGAAGCACAATCCCAAGGATAATCCAGCGTGTTCCGTTCATAGCCTCTAGCATTCCCAGAAGCGTGTTTGAATCCTCAGGCATAGTCTCCCCTTACTTTGTATTTTTAGCGTTATCCAAAAGCGCACTAATCCCGCCGACAGTCGCCGCGAGGCTTGAAAGCTCGGCAGGCACAATAACGGTTTTCTGATTAGGTGACGATGCAAGTGCCTCAAACGCTTTAACATAATCTTGAGCCACGAAATAATTGATCGCGTTCACATCACCTGCTGCAATGGCGTTTGAGACCATTTCAGTCGCTTTAGCTTCAGCCTGCGCTTCCCGCTCACGCGCTTCGGCGTCAAGGAAAGCGGCTTCTTTGCGGCCTTCGGCTTCGCGGACAGCGGCTTCTTTTTCGCCTTCAGCTTTGAGAATTTGGCTCTGCTTTTGACCTTCGGCCATTAAGATGTCTGCACGCTTTTCACGTTCCGCTTTCATCTGCTTGTTCATGGCTTGGGTAATATCGGCCGGCGGCGAGAGATCTTTAATCTCGATACGTGTGACTTTCGTGCCCCACGGGTCTGTGGCCGAATCAATAACATGCAAGAGCTTGGCATTGATCTCGTCGCGTTTTGACAATGTCTCGTCCAAATCCATGGACCCGACAACTGTTCTTACATTCGTCAAACACAGATTTTTGATCGCATTATCCAGATTATTGACTTCATAAGCCGCCATACGCGCGTCTACCACTTGGATAAAGACCACGGCATCTGCCGTGACCATGGCGTTATCTTTGGTAATGACGTCTTGTGAAGGGATATCAATCACACGTTCACGCATGTTCATTTTATATCCAACCGACTCAAAAAACGGGATTATGAAATTCAGACCTGGCTTTAACGTCCGTACATATTTCCCGAACCATTCCACTGTGTATTCCATGCCTTGCGGCACGGCTTTCACAGTTTTCAGGACGGTTACGATAATTAAAAGAACCAGTAAAATCGGTACAAAATCTGCGAGTGTCATTTAAAAGTCCCTTTATCTTTATCTATATGTAAGTTCGAAGCATCTATTTTTACAGATTTTCTAACATGTAATCTGCGGATGAAACACGATATTCGCCGCCTTCTTCAACATGCAAAGCTTCAACGACGCCGTCATTGACAATCATGCCATAACGTTGCGAGCGACCACCCATGCCAAAACCAGAACCGTCAAGTTCAAGGCCGATCGCTTTGGCAAAATCGCCGTTACCGTCCGCGAGCATATCCATGTCGCCGCTGACAGATTGGTTTTCACCCCAAGCCGACATAACGAACACATCATTTACGGATGTACAGGCAATTTTATCAATACCCGCTTTTGTCAGGTCTGCCGCACGCTCTTTATAATTTGGCAAATGTTTGGCAGAGCATGTCGGCGTAAACGCCCCAGGTACAGCAAAAACAGCAACGCGCTTACCGCCGAAATAATCTTTTACGGACACAGGACTTGGCCCGTCCGCGCCCATGGTCATGAATGTTGCGTCTGGTAGGTGATCGCCAACTTTGATTGTCATAATATACTCCAAAAAACTTAAAGGACTTGGTCTGATTCAGGTACCAGCCAAACTTGTAATCAAGAGGAGTATAGACACATTCGTGCAGCAAGGGAAGCGGTCAAGGGACGCTATAAGTCATCATATTATTGCGCGTGAGGACAGCAGAGAACGCAGTTAAGGCAACATGTCATTCCGCGCGCAGAACGCGTCGAGTCCCCGAGACTAAACTGGAGTCTTGTTCTAATTGGTCACGCTCACCTTAAACATATCAAACAAAACGCCCTTCAAAATTGAAAAAGGCTTGACCTAAGTGACCTGTCTGCCGACCCTAGGCCCATGTCAAATAACACTTCATTCTCGCTACAAGGAAAGCTGTTAATCGCGACCCCAGAAATGGACGATCCAAATTTCAAACGTAGTGTCGTTTATATGTGTATTCACGACGAAACGCACGCTTTGGGCCTCATCATTAATCGCAAAAAATCGGGCCTGACGCTTTCAGATATTTTGACCCAAGTTCCTCCAGAACTCCAAAAACACGGGCAAGTATCAGATCAGTACATGAAACCCGTTCTATTCGGCGGCCCGGTTGGGACAGAACAAGGTTTTGTCCTGCACACGGCTTTAGACGAAGGTGTTACGCACCCTCCGAGCAAGGACGCGCCTCTATCAATGCCGTTGACGGAGACGTTATTTTTAACCGCGCATGCCTCTATTTTAACAACACTTCTATCTGAGACCCCCCCACGTCATGCCCTTCTTGCGCTTGGATATGCAGGCTGGGACGCAGGCCAAATTGAGGACGAGATAAAAGATAATTGCTGGATTGTTGTGGAGTCTAATGACGAGCTGATCTTTGATCCAGATTTAGACCAAAAATGGGATAAAGCCCTCGCAAAGCTTGGTATTACGGCCGATCAATTAGCGTCACAGACGGGCCTAACGTAACCCTTTTATAATTCTTCTTTTATTTTGGGGCGACTATGGCATATGTCTTTTACTAGGGGGCTCGCACATGGGTATTGCCAGAAATATTGCCGTCATCGGCCTTGGAACCTTTGGCGGTTCCGTCGCCAGAGAGCTCACCCGTTTGGGCGACCGTGTGATGGGGATAGATATAGATGCCCAGACGCTGGCCAGTTTCAGCAATGAATTTGACCTCTCAATTCAAGCCGATGCCAGTGACCCAAAGGCCCTAAAAGAATGCGCATTAGACTCCTATGACGCAGTTATCGTATCCATTGGTGAAAACTTGCAGGCCAGCATTCTTACGGCGCTTAATGTTTTGGAACTCGGCTGTACGTCGATTTGGGTAAAGGCCCAGAATGAATCTCATAAGAAAATCCTGACATCAATTGGAATTGAAAACGTCGTCTTACCTGAACAAACTCAGGGAAAACACATAGCCCAAATCGTGCATAATCCGCGATTATCCGATTTTCTAATCTTAGAAAATGAACACTATATTGCTACGGTTCCTGTAACAGGTCGATTGCTTGGCACTTCGCTGGAGCGGAATAAAGTTTTAGAAAAGTACGGCCTTACATGTTTGGGCATTTCGAACAAAGAGGGTGTAGAGACCCAAAATCTAAGAGCCATTGACCTTTCGGTTCATCACACAATTATTCTTTGTGGGAACAGAGCGCACTTACGCAAATTTACAGACAGTTTATAGCGGCAGGTTCGCGACTACTATGTTACGACGCTCTATCCCTACACCCGCTATTTTAGCCTTAGTCTACCTGTCTTGGATATTAATTGGGACGACTCTCCTTTGGCTCCCAATATCAAGTGTAGACAGCCTTTCCTTTAACCAAGCCTTCTTTACATCAACCTCAGCCATCACCGTGACGGGTTTATCCGTTATCAATATTGGCGCAGAACTTACCCTGTTTGGACAGATTATTCTCGCCCTCTTAATTCATCTAGGCGGGATGGGCTTGATGACCTTTGCGATTGTCATTCTGTCGTCCTTTGGCATGCCCGTAACGCTTTCACAAAGACGGATATTGCGCGACGAAATGGGCCTTACAACCCTAAGCGGCCTTGTGGATCTGGTCTGGGCAGTCTTCAAGATTGTCATCCTCTGCGAGCTTGTGGGCGCGGTCTTGATGAGCTTCATCTTCGTCCCCGAATTTGGCTGGAGCAAAGGCCTCTGGAACGCCCTGTTCCATTCCGTATCCGCGTTTAATAATGCAGGCTTTTCGCTCTTTTCGGACAGCTTCATGGGCTATCATGATAATCCGCTTATACTCCTGACTGCCGCGACACAGTTTATGATCGGCGGTATTGGGTTTATTGTCCTGACAGATATAGCCGTGGTAAAAAAATGGCGTAATTTTTCCCTGCACACACGTATTATGATAACGGGCACGATTATACTCTTGGTCAGTTCGGTTTTAATCATCGGCCTGCTAGAATGGACCAACCCCAATACTGTCGGCGCTCTTCCAAATACGGCTCAGAAAATTTACGCGGTCATGTTTGAGGCCGCCACACCGCGCACCGCAGGGTTTAACTCTTTGGACACAAGCGCGCTGCGCGACAGCACAGCCTTATTTATGATGATCTTAATGGTCATTGGCGGCGGGAGTATGTCGACGGCGGGAGGCATCAAGGTCACAACCGCCGCGTTCCTTTTACTCGCAACAATCGCTTTTTTCCGAAACACGGGACGCGTGCGCGCCTTCGGCTACTCTATTGGTTTAGACCAAGGCCTGAAGGTTATGGCGCTGACAACGATCAGCCTATTCATTATCTTATTGGGGCTGTTCGTCATCATTGCCACCCATGATTTTGATTTCCTCGACGCCGCGTTCGAAGTCGTTTCGGCCTTTGGCACAGTCGGCCTATCCCGCGGGATTACAGGAGAGCTTAACCTTATCGGCGAGCTTGTGATCTGTGTCATCATGTTCTTGGGTCGTATTGGCCCGCTAACGCTCGGTGTCTTTATGATGTCAAAAACACCGCCCCTGACTAAATTCCCTGAAGGCAAAATATTCTTAGGCTAATTTTTGGGATGGGATTGAGCACTTCAAAACCAGAAGCAATTCGTCGCGGTTAATCCGTAGACAATTTCGCAAAAATTTCGTGATCGCGCCACTGGCTATCAATTTTAAGATAGCCGCGAGAGACCCCTTCCCCGTGAAACCCGCACGCTTCTAAAACCCGGATCGAGGCCGCATTTCCTGGTTGAACCGCCGCCTCGACGCGATGAAGACGTAAATCATCAAAACAAAAACGCAATGAGGCGCGCACGGCGGCACGGGCAAAGCCTTGGCGTGTATAATCTGCGCCGACCCAATATCCAAGCTTGGCGGATTGCGAAACATTTCGCTCCACATGGGTAATATTACAGGCGCCGATAAGGCGATCATCTGTGCTTCGGAAAATATAAAATGGGTAGGCCTCATCATTTGAAACCATTTTTTTAAAGCGGGCAAGCTTTTGCCTATAGGACGCGCGGCTGAGATGCGCGTCATTCCATTGCGGCTCCCACGGCGTCAAGTGTTCACGATTGCAGCGTCTAAGCGCGACCCAATTTTCGAAATCGGCCCAAGCTGGAAACCTAAGAGATACACCTGCCCCAATACTCGTATCATGCAATTCAGACGGTAATCGAGGCTTGCGTATCATTCGCCAATCGCTTTTTGTCTAAAGCGAAGTCGTCCCGCGCGAACATGTAAGATTAAATAGACGATAAATAAGCACAACGCTAAACCATACCAAGTCAACATATAGTCCAGATGATTATTGCGAATATCTGGTCGTTTAATAGGCAGTTCCGCAAACGTTTTTTGCGGAACTGTATCAATGTAAAACCGTGTCTCTGCGCCGCCCATAACCCCGTCTGACCAGTTATTTGTGTCTGGAATAGGATTGAAGGAAAACCAACGGTTTTGCGACGGAGTACTTTCGGCCTCTCCGCGCACACGCCCTCTCGCCAAACGGACATAACCAGACAGAGAAAGATCTTGGCCCGCAATATCATCTACGGAGTAGGATAATTTTTCAGTGTCAGGCACAGGGGTAATCGCAGCGAAGACTGTTTGCCCTACGCTCTTTACCGCAATAAAGGGACGCCAGCTGAGCTGTTTCTTTTGACGAGTATAAACATAGAACGGGGTTTGTCTTGCAAGCACTTGTCCTTGCGCATTGATACGACGAAAGTCGACCGGCTGCCCATTATTTAGGGCCTGCGTGACCTCCGAGATTGACGTAAACGGCTCAGCCGTCGCAGCTAGTTCGACCTCGGCTAATAGGTTTGTTTTCCACTCCAACCTATCAGATTGCCAATTCCCAAGTCCGATAAGGATGAAAAGCGAAATGACTGTGAAAATCGTCAGTCCGGGATAAGGTTTGAAAAATGGACGCATTAAGAGCTAATATCTTTTGAACGGACCTCACGGGCCTTATTTTTACATTGTAAATTGAACATTACACCGCGCATGAGACGCAAGAGAAACAGACAGGCGAGTGTGATGATCGGGCCCCAGATAATGAATGTAATCCAGATCGGCGCATCCGTAACCAACTGAAACGCGAGCGCCATTGGGATAATAAATATTCCGACGATAAAAATGACAAATATCGCTGGCCCGTCGCCTGCATCTTCCATTTCAAAAGATGCGCCGCACGCTTCGCACTTACTTGCAAAAGCCAAAAAGCCTGAAAACAAAGTCCCTTCCCCGCATACAGGACACCGGCCCCGAAGGCCGGTTGTCACAGGAGAAAGAGGTGTATCAGTCACAGAGACAGCGTTCCTTTAATGGACGCCGCCGCCTGTCGCAAAGATGACGTAGACAAAGGCAAACAAGAAGAGCCAAACCACGTCAACGAAATGCCAGTACCACGCGGCCGCTTCGAGGCCGAAATGCTTATCAGAACGCAAGCCGCCCTTCATCAAACGCGCCCAACAGACAAGCAAGAAGATCGTCCCGATCAAGACGTGCAGACCATGGAAGCCCGTCGCCATAAAGAAGGCCGAACCATATGCATCGTTTCCAATCCAAGGATGGTCGCCGCCTTCGCGGTAATGGAAGAGTTCTATATACTCATAAATTTGAACCATCGTGAACAAGACACCCAGTGCGACGGTTAGGAAAAGTCCCCATTTTGCGCCCTTACGGTCATCATGAATAAGCGCGTGATGGGCCCAAGTGACAGTCGTACCAGAAAGCAAAAGGATAAGCGTGTTAATCAGCGGCAAATGCCACGCATCAACAGAGGTTACACCCGGCGCCATAGAGCCTGCATAAGCTGCAGCGTTTTCTAGGATATCTGGGTTCCAGCCTGCGCGGACTTCGTGGAAAAGGCCAAGTTCAAAAAACATCCAGAACCAACCAACAAAGAACATCGCCTCTTGCATGATAAACATGATCATGCCGTAGCGGAGGCCAATATCTACAACAGGCGTGTGATCGCCTGCCGCAGATTCGCGTGCAACATCGCGCCACCAGCCAAACATGACATAAGACGCAAATAGGCACCCGATTAGCAGAAGGATCCAACCGCCGCTCGCGCCTTCAACACCTTTGACGGTATCAAGACCACTGGCGAAGAAAAACTCCATCATAGCGTTCGGATTTGTTGGATCCCGGTCTACAAGACCTGCGAAAAAGACAACCATGCCCATGCCCCAGATCAGACAAGCAACGCCTGATAAGAATGGCCACGGACTAGGTGGTATTAGGTGATAGTCATGTTCAACAGCGTGTCCGGCCATAAGTCCCTCCGCAATGATTGGCGGTATTTTAAATATTAAGTCTTGCTATAACGCGGGTCGCCCCGTCCTGCAACAAGACCTTTGGTCTAGAAGGTCGCAGACGCGGCCTTAATTTGTTTTCTCGGCTACAATCTTTTCCGCCGTCTTCTTCACCTCAAAGAATGTGTAGGACAGCGTAATGTCTTTAATGTCATCAAACCGTTTATCTTCGTCAATCAAAGGATCAACGTGGAAAATAACGGGGAAAGAAATCGTTTTCCCTGGCTCTATCGTTTGCTCCGTAAAGCAAAAGCATTCCGTTTTAATAAAGTAAGGCGCGGCTTTAATCGGTGTGACGTTAAATGTCGATGTGCCTGTGATCGGGCGATCCGTTGTATTCACGGCCTCGTAATACGCCAATGTCGATTGTCCTATTTGCACCTCAATAGAATTAACCGCAGGCTTAAATTCCCAAGGTAATCCACCTGACACGTTCGAATCGAAACTGACAGTGACCATTCGGTCAATGACTTGGCTTTCATTGACGTCCGCTTGGCGCGTCGTGCCGCCATACCCCGTAACTTTACAAAATGTATCGTAGAGCGGCTTTGACGCAAAACCGAGGCTAAGCATGCCGAGCGCGACACCCGCAAGTATTGTCAGAGTTTTCTTATTGTTCGTCGTTTCCGCAAGCTCAGCGTCTGTGGTATTTTTATCATTTTCAACAGTCATAAACTATCCCGCAGCCCCGCGACTTATCATTGTCACAAAGATAAATACGACAAACACAATAAGGCCAATCGCAATGGCTATATTGCGTTTACGGCGCGCTTTAAGCTCAGCTTCTGAAGGTTTTCGAAACTCTGTCGGGGTGGCTCTATGTTCAACCATTAGGAAAACCCTCGTAAAAGCCCTTCGGCGGCAATCACACCAAACAAAGCAAAGAGATAAATTATAGAATAGGCAAATAGGTTCCGCGCCGCGCGGTCACCCGTTTGCACCGCGTAAAGCGACGCTTCGTCTGCACTATCGGCGTCTTCACCTGCTTGGGATTTCCACACTTTGAATGATAGTGCCAAAAACCCGAGATTAAGCGCAGTCGCCGTCACGATATATAGCGGCCCACCAAGGCCCGTGAAGATCGGTGTCAAAGCTGTCACGGCCAAGACAACCGCATAGACAAATATCTGCAAACGCGTGGATTTAGGGCCTTTTACATTGGGCATCATTGGTATCCCGACACGGCCATAATCACCCTTTTTATAAAGCGCCAAAGCCCAGAAATGCGGCGGCGTCCACATAAAGATAATCATAAACAAAAGCACAGAGTTTACAGAGATATCCCCAGTCACAGCCGCCCATCCGACCATAGGCGGAAATGCCCCTGCCGCGCCGCCAATTACGATATTTTGCGGCGTGCGGCGCTTTAGCCACATGGTGTAAATTACGAGGTAGAAGAAAATTGTAAACGCAAGCAATCCCGCCGCGACCAAATTGGTTGCAATATAAAGCGTCCATACAGACACGACACTAATCGCAACACCAAAACCAAGGGCGGCACGCGGAGCCATCTTACCTTGCGGAAGGGGGCGTTTTTTTGTTCGCGCCATTTGTGCGTCAATATCGGCGTCATACCACATATTCAACGCGCCTGACGCACCTGCACCTGCGGCAATACAAATAATCGCAGCAATTGCGTTCCAGAGCGGAATTGAACCGGGCGCCGCAACAAGGCCGGCCCACGCCGTAAAGACGACCAGCGCCATAACGCGGGGTTTCATTAAGGCGAAATAATCAGACGGGTCTGCCAGGCTTATCCCTGCGGGATAGGCAGACATATCTGATGCAAAGGCCGCCCCATTTGCTGGGACGGCCTCTATTGTTTTGGATTGTTTCGAGCTTTGGCTCATGAAACTTAAAACTCCGTTTGGACCAATTCAGTGTTAAACTGAAAGGCTCTAGTGACCATCATCATCGCTGATACGCGGCAATGTATTGAATTGGTGATAAGGCGGTGGTGACGTCAAAGTCCACTCAAGTGTTGTAGCGCCTTCGCCCCAATAATTATCTTCCGCAGGAACACGTTTGATAATCAAAGACCAAATCAACATCAGGAAGAAGGCCGCGACACCCGCAAGTGTAACATAGGCACCCAATGTTGAGAGCTTATTATACATCGAAAATTCGACCGGATAATCCACATAACGACGCGGCATACCTTGCATTCCAAGGAAATGTTGCGGGAAGAACACCAAGTTCACGCCGATGAAGAAGAGCCAGAAGTGCAAAGCACCCAAGACTTTATTATACATCACACCGAACATTTTACCGAACCAGTAATAGAAGCCCGTAAAGATACCAAAGACCGCGCCCATAGACAGAACGTAATGGAAATGCGCCACAACATAATATGTATCATGCAAAGCCGCATCTACACCCGCATTGGCCAAGACCACGCCTGTAACACCGCCGACAACGAAGAGGAAGATAAACGCGTTTGCCCATAACATAGGCAAGGTCATTGTAATCGATCCACCCCACATAGTCGCAAGCCATGAGAAGATTTTAACCCCTGTTGGCACAGCAATCACGAGGGTCGCCGCCAAGAAGTAGGCTTTCAAATTCACGTCCATACCGACTGTATACATGTGATGCGCCCAGACGACGAAACCAACGACACCAATTGCGACCATGGCATAGGCCATTCCGAGATAACCAAAGATTGGCTTTTTCGAGAATGTCGAGATAACGTGGGACACAATACCAAAGGCTGGCAAAATCATGATGTAAACTTCAGGGTGACCAAAGAACCAGAACAAATGCTGGAACATTTCAGGATCGCCGCCCATTGCAGGGTTAAAGAAGCCCGTACCGCCGTCAATACGGTCTGTGAAGAGCATGAACAAGGCCGCTGCAAGCACAGGAAGCGCGAGAAGCAGTAAGAACGCCGTTACAAGAACAGACCACGCGAAGAGAGGCATTTTGTGCATGGTCATACCAGGGGCACGCATGTTCAAAATGGTCGTAATAAAGTTAATCGCACCAAAGATAGACGAGAAACCCGCCGCCAAGAGGCCAATAATGATAAAATCAAAGGCTGGACCCGGTGAACCCGTGGTCGAGAGCGGGGGATACATCACCCAACCGCCGCCAAATCCGTTGCCCGACGCACTGCCGGGGACAAAGAAACTGATCAACAAACAAATCAAAGCCACTGGAAGCAACCAAAACGAAAGATTGTTCATGCGCGGGAACGCCATATCGGGCGCCCCGACCATGATTGGAACAAACCAGTTACCGAAACCACCGATCAAAGCAGGCATCACCATGAAGAAGATCATGATCAAACCATGCATAGATACGAATACATTATACGTATGGTAGTTTTCAAAAATCTGAATACCCGGCTCTGCAAGCTCTAGGCGCATCATAAATGACAGGTAGCCACCAATAAGGCCAGAAATAATACCAAAGATCAGGTAAAGTGTACCGATGTCTTTGTGGTTGGTTGAATAGAACCAGCGCGCCCAGAAACCGGGTTTGCCATCATCGTGATCGTGGGCGTCGTCGCCGTAAATTGAAACCATGACCGTTCTTCCTACTTCTGAGCCGCGGTCATGCCGCCGCCTTTAACTTCGCTGATTTGTGTCGAGAAAACACCGCCATTATTAACCCACTGGTCAAACTTGGCTTTGCTCACAACTTCAATTTCAATTGGCATATATGCATGACGAACGCCGCAGAGTTCTGAACACTGACCGAAATACGTGCCTTCTCTGGTCACTTTAAACCATGTCTCATTAATACGTCCCGGAACCGCGTCCATTTTGATACCGAAAGCCGGCATTGCAAATGAGTGAAGGTTGTTCGCCGACGTCACGAGAACTTTAACGGTTGTATTGACGGGCACAACAAGCGGCGCGTCTGTACCAAGAAGGTAAGGCTTGCCTGCCGCTTTTGCGTCAGCTTCTTCTAAAACGTTAGAGACAAAGCTTTCAACTTGGTCTTCGTAATCTGGATAGGCGTATTCCCAGTTCCATGTATTCCCTGTGACTTTGATTGTCATCTCAGACTCTGGAATAACGTCTTGGAAATATAAAAGCTTCATTGACGGGACAACCATCACAAGCAAAATCAAAACTGGGACAACCGTCCAAACAATTTCAATGGCTGTATTATGAGATGTCTTTGACGGGATCGGATTACGTTTATGATTAAACTTGAACAGAATATAAGCCATCAAAACCATGACGAACAATGTGATCACCGTGATGATCGTCATCAACCAGACATTATGAAAATGTACCAATTGCTCCATGACGGGCGTCGCCGCCTCTTGGAACCCGATCGATCCGTCTTTGGGCTGGGCCGCGAGGGCCGTACCGTTAAGCGCAAAGAGCGCGAGTGATGTGGGTAGTAAAAAGCGTTTTAGGCGCATATTTTTCTCATTTAAACCGTGTGTGAACCCAAGTGATCCATCAGTCATAGACCGAGTCGTTCTTAAGTTATAATGTTTGGGCGTTCTATACGACTAAAACTATCCTGCGTCAGCGCATAATCTCGCGCGGATTGTCGCATTAAACCCCCATTAGCCCCCTAGACTAAACCAGTTTATCCCCTACATAAAGGGTTAGCTTTGAAGAAATCGCCCTTAACTTAATTTTTGACTTTGTTTTGTGCTGGGTAAAATTTTTAACATGAGTAAGCATATGCCTGATTTTGTATTCGACGATAGCGACCTAACCGCCGATTTTGCCCAGAGTGCGGTAGATACCGTGATGCGTGGCGCGGATGATGGAGAGCTTTTCGTTGAACGCGGACAATCAGAAGCTCTGACTTTTGATGATGGGCGTTTAAAAAATGCGAGCTTTGATAGCTCTCGCGGGTTTGGCCTGAGGTGCGTTGCAGGCGAAACCACAGGATTTGCCCAAGGCACGGATATGTCACCTGCCGCCCTGTCGCGCGCGGCCAATGCTGTGATTATGGCAAAATCGGGTCACGAAGGCACTGTGTCGGCCTCCCCTCAACGTACCAATACAAAACTCTATCCAGATATTGATCCTGTAGCCGATCCTGATTTCGCGCGCAAAGTCAGCCTCCTCCAAGAAATTGATGCCTATTGCCGCGCAATGGACACAAGCGTCGTTCAAGTCTCGGCCACACTCTCTGGCTCACGCCGCGCCGTCTCTATCTTACGCGCGGGCGGGGAACGTTATGATGATGTCCGCCCTATGGTGCGGCTCAACATTTCAATTACTGCGGAACATGAAGGTCGCCGCGAAACGGGCTTTGCAGGTGCAGGCGGACGCCAAGCTTATTCTGCCTATATCCAAGACGTGGATTGGAAACGCATGGCCAAAGAAGCCCTGCGCCAAGCCAAGGTGAATTTGAAATCCGTCCCTGCTCCTGCAGGTCAAATGGATGTGGTGCTTGGCCCTGGTTGGCCAGGTGTTCTTTTGCACGAGGCCATGGGCCACGGCCTAGAAGGTGATTTCATTCGCAAAGGCACGTCTGCATTTTCAGGTAAACTCGGCGAACGTGTGGCCTCAAAAGGCGTCACAATCGTTGATGACGGATCTATTGCTGGGCTCAGAGGCTCCCTTACCATTGATGATGAGGGCACGCCGACGGAATGCACGACCCTTATAGAAGACGGAATCCTAAAGGGCTTTATGCAAGACCGCCTTAATGCGCGATTGCTTGATGTGCCCGCGACGGGCAATGGCCGCCGCGAGAGCTTTGCTCACGCGCCCATGCCTCGCATGACCAATACATTTATGCAAAGCGGCGATAAAGACCCGGAAGAAATTCTCGCGGATTTGAAAGACGGAATTTACGCGACAAATTTTGGCGGCGGGCAAGTGGACATAACCTCTGGGAAATTTGTCTTTCAGTGTACGGAAGCCTACCGCGTCAGAAACGGGAAAATCGAAGAGCCTTTAAAAGGCGCCACATTAATCGGCGACGGGCCTGCAGTCTTGCAACAAATTCGCCATGTCGGAAATGATATGGAACTTGATCCCGGTATCGGTGTCTGCGGCAAAGCAGGACAAGGCGTCCCTGTGGGTGTCGGACAACCTTCCCTTTATATTGAAGGTATGACCGTGGGCGGATCCGCGGTTTAATAACTGTCAATCTTGTTTAGATTTCATCATGCTAACAGAAAACCTAGAGACGTTTAAAACCCAAATCCTCACGGAATTAAAGGGCGACACATCTTTTGAGACCCTATGACAAATCGTGACCCGAATGAAAGAGGACGGTGCTTCACAATCTGAAACCTATGAGCTTTTGGAAAGCTTGCGGCTAGATTTAAAGAGCGAGACAGAGGAAGATGCGCTTCTAGATGTTATGGACATTGTTGTTGGACACTGCTCAAAAGACGCGCGCGTTTGGCAGGATTAGGCCACACTCTTACCCCATGAGGTTTCACCTCGCAAATCTTTGTAATTTCAACTATAAGGATAGGACATCACTTTAGGAGGGCGTTATGGACGCAATGAATTTACTTGAAATGTTAATGAGCGGCCAGAACGGCGCGAGCGTCGAAAAGGCAGGCTCTATGCTTGGCATGAACACGCAACAAAGCCAGAGCGCCATTGCCGCTCTCTTGCCTGCGATTTCGTCGGCACTCAAACAAAACACTTCAAGTCCTCAAGGTTTGGCAGGTCTTTTAGGCGCTTTGCAAAACGGCAATCACAGCCAATATCTTGACAATCCCGCAACGCTAGAGCGTCCTGAAACTGTTTCAGACGGGAATGCTATTTTGGGCCATCTATTTGGCACAAAAGACGTCAGCCGCGCCGTAGCAGGTCGCGCGTCTGAGCAAACAGGTATCAGCACGGATATGTTAAAGAAGTTCCTGCCGATCGTTGCCGCAATGGCAATGGGCAGCTTGTCCAAGCAGACCAATACAAACAGCTCTATGAAATCTGCACTTGCAGGTCTTGCTATGAAACAGCTAATGGGCGGTCAACAATCGAGCGGCCTTGGCGGCATGCTCGGCGGACTACTTGGCGGAAACAAACGCGCGGCTGCTCAGCAACAACAAACCCATCAGCAAGGCATGGGCATACTTGGCAAAATGCTCGACGCGGACGGCGACGGGTCTGTGATGGACGATATCCTCGGCATGGCTATGAAAGGCCGCTAGGCTTTTAATTTATAGAATTTTACGCATTAAAAAAGCCCGCTCAAATGAGCGGGCTTTTTCTTTGTTTTAGAGCAAGTTGCGTTTAATTAGATTTATCTGTGCATCAGAAAATGGGCGAGAAAAGCCCAATTTCTGATTCTGAATTAAACTAAAATGCTTTAATATTTGAACTTAGTCTTCGTTCTGCATCCATTTTTTGATAACAGGCGAGACCAGCAACATTAGAACCGCAATCCCCATCGCGACGTAGGCGACATTTGTATAGACGGCGATATATCCCGCTTTGGCAGAGGCCACATCCGTGAGTTGTCCACCTAATGTTTCCGCGCCAGTTGTCCGCGCAATAACACCCGCAAGATAATTTGAAAGACCACTATAGAGGAACCAAGCGCCCATCGTCATACCGACGACGCGTCCAGGTGCCATTTTAGTCACAACAGACAATCCAACTGGGGAGACCATCAACTCGCCCATTGTGTGTATCCAATAGATCAAGAAGACAAAATAGACGGCCGTCATACCCGCTGTGCCAGATGACTTCATACCCGCAACAAGCGCAAGGAAGCCGAGTCCTGCTAAGAAGACACCAATGGCAAATTTAACAGGCGTGGACGGGTTACGTCCCTTCTTGGCCAAGGCAATCCAAAGCCACGCCATAATCGGCGCGAACAAGAAAATGAAACCCGCATTCAACGCTTGGAAGACCGGTGCGGGCACTTCGGCGCCCATTACAGTTCTGTCGACAAGACGGTCAGTAAAGAGGTTCAGAGATGAACCCGCCTGCTCGAACAAAGCCCAAAACGGAATTTGCGCGAGAACAAAGTAGATCGCTGCAAACATTTTTGTGCGCTCTTTGCCTTCGCATTTTGTAAACGCGTAATAGATCAAGAAAACGAACATCCCAATACCTAGCGGAAGGATCACTTTACCAAACCCGTCTGGATTCATGACAAAGAACATCGCCACAGCAATAATGATGAGGCCCGCAAGATAACACGCCATTTCTTTATTAATCGGACCCAAAAAGGATTCTTTCAAAACAGCTGGGTTTGGCGGCTCGGCTTTACCTTCAAGCCACGGGATGAAGGCTAGGAAAGTCACAAGACCCAGCAACATACCAATACCTGCAAGACCGAAACCGTAATTCCAACCGTACCGAATACCTAAATAACCACACGCAATAGATGCGAGGAACGAACCAAGGTTGATACCCATGTAGAAAATGGTGAAACCAGAATCTCGCCTGACATCGCCGACCCCGTAAAGAGACCCAACCATAGTCGAGATATTGGCTTTCAAATACCCCACACCCGCAATAATCAAAGCGAGAGAGAGATAAAGAATATTGAGATATTTTTTCTCTGTGATTATTTTTGTTGGATTGACCGCACGTTCAATTTGAGACGGCAGACCCACAATCGCAGGATCTGCAACTATAATGAACTTGGCATCCTCACTAAACGAAATTTTTGACGTTGCGCCGTCTGGCGACACAATAATCTGATTTACGTTTTTACCACTCCCGCGGCCATCCAATGTCAATTCATATTCAGAACCGTTCACTGTCATGACTTCTTTGGAGCCATTGCCCTCAAAGGCCATTCCAAAATGCCCTAGCACAAGAAGAATTGCGCCAAAGGTTACAGCTTTGCGCGCGCCTAAATACCGATCCGCGAGTGTCCCGCCAATCAAGGTCATCACATAGACAAGCGCCCCGTAAGCCCCGTAAATTATGCTCGATTTTTCATCTGAGAATAAGAAATGCTGCGTGAGATAGATAATCAACAAGCCACGCATGCCGTAATAAGAGAAGCGTTCCCACATCTCCACGAAAAAGAGAACAAACAAGCCACGCGGATGGCCCAATATCGTTTTCTCTTCAGTCAAAGAATTCACTGTATTCGTCATTCAGATCAGCCCTCCCGGCACGTTTGTTTTTATTTAACGCAGTTTCTGCCCCGCCGCACCTCAACCTTCAAGTTAATTCTTGATTCAAGCAATCATTACGACATCTGTCGAAATTGTAACTTTTAAAAACGACATCCGTCGTATACCGCTTGATCTATGAAAAACAGACTCAAACCATCTGCCGCTGAAACCGCGATTTTAAGCATACTCTGGGATCACCAGCCGTGCTCTGTAAAATTTGTGCACGGCATTCTGTCAGAAACCAAATCTGTCGGCTACACGACTACGCTAAAACAATTTCAGCGCATGCTTGATAAAGACCTTGTGTCGCGAGAGCCGGGCAAGGGTAAATCGTTTCTGTACAGCGCAACAGAATCTGAGCGCGTGATGAAAGATCAATTGTTTGAGCGGTTCGTTGAAACGGCATTTGGGAACTCTGTCTCTGACTTAGTAATGCACGCGCTTGGTAAAGCCGAGCCATCAGATGCGGAACTCGCGACCATAAAAGAATTAATAGAAAAATTAGACCGCGAATAAAACGCGGTTTCACGGGAGGGCACAATGCATTTTAATATTATAGAGATGAGCGGGACAGAAATAAGTCAGCGTCTTAGCACTTTAACCAATCACGGATTACTCGACAGCTTAGGTTGGGCGTTAATACATAGCTTGTGGCAAGGATGTCTTGCCGCGTTGTTTGTCTTTGGCTTTCGCACACTCTTTAAACACGTTAAACCTGCCTTGCGCTACGCGGTGCAAATTTCCGCGCTTTTTGCCGTGTTTTTCGCCTTTATTTCTACAGTCATTTTATATCAAACCCATGCCATGCCTTCGACTGCGAGTTCAACAAAGCTCGCTTTCAGCATTCCGTTACCGACACAAATTTCATTGCCTGTCTTAGAGGCTGCGAGCCTCACAGGCGTCTCTTCAACGGCAGTTGAAAATTTTCAAATCGTCGGAGAGCTTGGACAAATGACACCCGTCATTTCGCTTTTATGGTGTCTTGGGTTTTTCTACCTTATGCTTCGCTACATTGCGGCCTATATACTGACGCAACGCCTACGTAAAACGGGCTTGTCCCCTGTCCCGTCTGATTGGACGGATCGGTTTAACACGCTCTTGTTAAATACGGGCGTCTCCCAGCGGGTTGACCTTTTTATCTCTGCCCATATTCAAGGCCCCATGACCCTTGGGTTTTTCAAACCTGTCGTTTTAGTTCCCGTTTCATTTTTTACACGCCTGACCCAAGATCAAATCGAAGCCGTCCTCTTGCATGAAATCGCGCATATTCACCGCCATGATTATATTATCAACCTTTTGCAAATGATGATTAAATCCATCTTCTTTTTTCATCCTGCCGTACATTATATATCGCGCCAAATCGACGAAGACCGCGAACAGGCGTGTGATGATATTTCCGTCGCCCAAACGCGTGACCCTAAAACTTTGGCCCGTGGCCTAGCCACATTAAGGCTTATGCAAAACCAAGCTCTGCCGCGTATCGCCCTCAGCTCTAACCTTTCACATAGGCATGCCTCAAATGATACCTCCAGCGCATTGGTTATGCGTGCCACAGGCACACAAGACAGCGCCCTCGTCATGCGTTTAAAACGATTGGTCGGAGACGAGTCTCGGACACGGAAGCCTGAGCATGTCTTACTCTCGGCCCTAACAATTTTCTTAATTGGCGGCCTCGGCCTAAGCGCTGCACCGCTTCAAGCGACAGCGACAGAACCCAAAGCTCAACCCCGTCCTCTTATCGAATCGCTTGATATCATTTGGCCAAATGAGGCCATAGACGATCAAACCAAAGCGACTGTAAAATGGGTCAGACATGACCCCTTTAATGCCCCAACTCCGCCCTCACCGCCCTCACCGCCCGCTTTAGGTTCATTTCCAGAGGCGCCACAAGCGCCAACACCGCCTGCAGCATCCGTCCCAAGCGTTCCTCAAATTCCGCAGACACCACGTCTAGGCCTGCAATCCAGCTCACCGCAGTTTGATTCCGAGGTGCTCGCGGGCGCACCCCTTACAGAGTCCCCAGACACAAGGTTTCTTAATGACCGTATTCAAGTTGACATCACACGGGCGCAAAATTTTGAGCCCGCCCAAACTGAACGACAGATAGAGGCCGTAGCTGAACGGGCCGAACGTCGCATTGAAGCTGAAGTTAAACGACAAGTTCAACAGGCCGAACGTCAGATTAAACAAGCAGAACGTCAAATCGAAATGGCCCAGCGCCAGATCGAACGCGCAGAACGTCTCGCTGAGAAAAAAGTCCGAAATGCGGAAATTAGAGCCCAAAAAAGTGAGCGCGCGAGGGATAAAGCCGAACGTGTCCGTATAAAAAACAAAGAGAAGATCCGTAAAAACAAAAACAAAAATAAAGACAAAACATACAGCAAATTCAAAGAGACTTTGACACAGTCCCTTTTATCAGACGGGCTTATCCGTTCAAAGACAGACCCCTATAGTGTCACGTTTTCAAACGGTCGTGCCGTAATTAACGGAACCCCTGTCCCCAATAATTTGATTGATAAATATTGTTCAATTTTAAATCGGTATGGACTGCACAAAAATTCAAAACTGAAAATTACATCTCAGCCAAAGCGCTTTATGTTTACGTCGCAATCCAAAGATGGGCAATCAAACCAAACCGTGACCATCGGATCATTTTCCAAAAGTAAATCCAGTCATAATCACGACCCACGCCCCGTTACGACAATAACGCATCATACACATTCAGATATTCATTCTAATGTTCACTCTGATATTCATTCTGATATTCATTCTGATATTCACACAAAAGCGCACTCAAATTCTCATCCAACCCAGCACAAAATTGAATTTCAATCCGACGCGAAAGGTCTCACCTTTGTGAAACCTGTTTCAACAACGCGCATCACAGCTAGTTTTGGACAAGCATCGCCAAAGGTTCAGTTTCACACGGGCATTGATCTTGCGGTTCCTAAATTTACACCTGTAAAGGCGAGTGCTAACGGAGTTGTGCATTCAATCACATCAGATTCAAGTTGGGGAAATCGTATTATTCTCAAACATAAGAATGGATATAAAACCATCTATGCCAACTTAAATGACATGCAGGTATCAAAGGGGGATCATATTAAAACTGGTACGCAAATTGGTACAGTAGGAACATCAGCAAGCTCCGGTGTTTCAGGACGCCCAACACATCCTCACCTACATTTTGAAATTTTAAAAGATGGCCAATTGAAGAATCCAAAAACTTTGATTATGAGCTTTTAACCTCTTTTATTACCTTTATCACCAAGCTATGCGATATCATCACGTGCCCCAAGACGCACATGCATTGAAAGACATTCATGCCACCTTTGAAACAGACTGTGTTGCACTTTGTGTTACGAACGACGTGCCTTACATCGGCCTGTATGTTCACGGTCCCGTCCATCAGCTTCGCCCAGACGCCCGTTATTGATGTTGCGCAAACACCGCAAAACACACCCACATCAGGCAAAGTGTATGAGCCTGACTTTTTTACACTTTTCCAGCCTCAAACCGCGCAAGACATGGTCAGCCGTATACCGGGGTTTACCCTACAAGGCGGCGGCAATGGGGGACGCGGGTTTGGTCAAGCAGACCTCAACATACTTATCAACGGCCAACGCCCCTCTAGCAAATCAACGGATGCGCGCGAAATTTTAGGACGAATCTCGACTGAAAGCGTGGTTCGTATCGAAGTTGTAGACGGCGGATCACTCGACATTCCGGGCCTCTCGGGTCAAGTCGCAAATATCATTACCACGACAGGTAAAATTACAGGGAATTGGCAATACGGGGCACGTTTTGAAGAAGGCACTGAACCCCAACTCTTAGAAGGCAAAATCTCGCTCTCAGGCTCCAAAGGGAATTTAGATTATGTGGCCAGTTTTGAATCTAATCATTTCAGCTTTTCCGAAGACGGCGTTGAGCAGTTTTTCACGGCTGACGGGGTGCAATTTGAAAACCGCATAGAAGATCTAAATTATGAGCAAGTGAGCCCCTCACTCGGGCTTAACCTCACATGGACGCCGCAAACAAATCACATCGTAAACTTAAATCTCGACTATAACGGTTTTTTCAACTCCAATTTCGATGTCGCAGAAGTACTCACAGCGCTCACGCCTGAAGGTCGCTCTGGACAAACCGTTTTCACGACTGGTGAGAATGAATTTAATTATGAAATTGGCGGCGATTATAGCTTACCCGTCAGCATTGGCACGCTAAAGATCATTGGATTGCACCGGTACGAGGACAGTGCTTTCGCCGATAGCTACCGCGAATTTATCGACAATAGCACACCTTATGCGTCGCGCTTTACCCGTAAAGCCTTAGAGAGCGAATATATTGCACGGTCAGAATATAGCTGGAAAAAAGGTGAGACACAGGATTGGCAAGTCTCCCTAGAGGGTGCGCTGAATGTGCTCGATGACACGTCTGGATTTGAAGACAATTCCAATATCTTTTCTCCAAATAATGTGCGCGTTGAAGAAAGGCGCGCAGAAGGTTTCCTGACCCATAGCTGGGAATTTAGTGACCGCATTAATCTGCAATCCGCACTCGGTGCAGAATACTCACGCCTAGAAGTCACAACGTCTGACGATCCTGCGCGTGAGTTTATACGCCCCAAAGGCTCTTTCGCGGTCAGTTACGATATCTCGCCGCAATATACATTTCGTTCAAAAATTGAACGCGACGTCGGCCAGCTGAACTTTTTTGATTTTGTCTCCTCTATCAGCCTGACAGAAAATACGGCCAATGGCGGAAATACAGAAATTGTTCCAACACAGTTTTGGAACGGCGAAATAGAACTCGAACGCAAGGATGACAAGATCATCTCTGGTTCCCTCAAGGCCGCCATCCGCCTGATCGAAGATCCAATTGACCGCATTCCCCTTTTGGGCGGCGGCGAAGGCCCGGGAAATTTAGATACAGCCATAGAGTATAGTTCCCATGTCAACGGGACATGGTTGATGGATCACCTCGGCCTTAAAGGCATGCGCCTTGAATTTGAGGGCGGTGTTCATAAAATGGAAATTGATGACCCTGTCACAGGTGTGACACGCGCCTTTAACGGCGAAACACTCTGGCATATCAATGGAAGCCTCACCCATGATATTCCAAATACACCTTATGCGTGGTCATTATATTTAGAACGAAACAAACAGAGTCAGTTTTTCAGATTGGATCAATCTTTTGACAATCAAATCGCACGGCCTTTTTCTAGTCTCTCCCTCACACATAAAGATCTATTGGGCATGAAGATTAGTCTCAAATTACAAAATTTGTTCAATTATAAGAATGAGCGTACGCGGCAATTCTTTGACGGCGACCGAAACGGCGCGCGTCTGGGATCCGAATTTAGGCTGCGTCAAAGAGGTCGCCGCATTGGCATTACGCTGGAAGACACCTTTTAAAGGAAACCAGGGCGCGTAACCGTTTAAAAAATGCAGTCTTGATAAGCCTGCAAAATATCTCCGTTCCAGCTTCCGTGATACAGGTCCAATAATTGGTCTGCATTACTCTTCCCTGTCAGTGCAAATTTATCTAACTCTTGCAAGAAGACGGTTTCGTTTTCGCCGTGCGCATTTAATCGCCCGCGCGCTTTTAAACCCTCACGACTGATTGCCAAGACGGCTCTGGCAAACTGTTGAATTGTCTTATCGCGAAACGGTGTTTGCAAACCCATTTTGGGTACATTACGGCGCAAAGCATCGCGTTCTTCGTCCGTCCAGTCTTTGACCAAATCCCACGCCGTATCGAGCGCCGTTTGGTCATATAAAAGCCCGACCCAAAAAGCAGGTAGCGCGCAAAGTTCGCCCCAAGGCCCTGTATCTGCGCCGCGCATTTCCAAAAATGTTTTAAGACGGACTTCGGGGAAAATTGTCGAGATATGATCGTCAAAATCGGACATTTTCGGCTTTTCACCCGGCAGAATATCTAATGTACCGTTGAGGAAGTCCTTAAAAGATTTACCCGACGCATCCAGATATTTGCCGTCTCGATACACAAAATACATCGGTACATTCAGGGCGTAATCGACATATTGCTCAAACCCGAACCCTTGTTCAAATACAAAGGGCAACATGCCCGTGCGGTCATTATCCGTATCAAGCCAGACTTGCGATCGGTAAGATTTGAATCCATTGGGCTTGCCGTCTGTAAAAGGCGAATTGGCAAAAAGCGCTGTCGCTATGGGTTGCAGAGCGAGACTAACACGGAATTTTTTGACCATGTCGGATTCGGATCCAAAATCCAGATTGGTTTGAACCGTGCAAGTTCGGAACATCATCTCGCGTCCCAGCGAACCGACCTTTTGCATATATTCGCGCATAATTTTATAGCGGCCCTTGGGCATAATTGGTACATCTTCGAGGCGTGTATCTGGACGAAATCCAAGCGAGAGGAAGCCCGCCCCAAATTCATCCGCGACCTCTTTGACTTCGCGTAGATGTCTGTTCACTTCGCCGCAGGTTTGGTGAACGGTCTCAAGCGGAGCGCCTGACAATTCTAACTGACCACCCGGTTCCAATGACACAGATGCACCTTCGCGTTTTAAGGCAATCAAATATCCGTTTTCCGAAACAGGTTCCCAGTCAAAACGCTGCAGACCCGTCAGCATGGCGTGAATGCCGCAATCCCCTTCATAAGGCAGAGGCGTCTTTTCTTTCAGACAGAACCCGATTTTCTCGTGTTCCGTTCCAATTCGCCAATCCGACTTAGGTTTTGACCCAGAGGCCAAACGTTCAATCATTTCGGATTTATTTTCAATTACAGGCGCATGTTTTTTCATATTCGAGCCTTAGTCCCTCGAAGCATATGCCGCAAGATGGATTTCAAAAAACTCCGCCAAATACCGAAAAAGTGAACAGGGCGACTTTAGGCCTTTTGACCCTTATATGCGCCGAAGTTCGGGGCACGTTTTTCAAGGAAAGACTTCACCCCCTCTGTGCAGTCCGCACTGGTAAAGGCGGCTGTTAACATCACGCTTTCTTCCATATGCGCTTTAAACGGGCCATTTTCCATTGTTCCCGGCGCAAGCATAGCATTGCGCAGGAGTATTTTGTTTTGCGCAAGGCTTGTCGGAGAGCAGAGCGTGGCCATTTCGCGGGCCAGTTCAAGCGCGCGCGGCAGGACATCTTCATTGTTTAAGACTTCTGCAAACAGGCCAGAACTTAGCCCGTCTTCGGGCGGAATAAAGTCGCCGCGCAGGCTCCACTCTGTGGCTTTTGAAAATCCAACGAGTTTTGGTAGGAACCAACTCGACGCGCCGTCAAAGACAATACCGCGCCGCGTAAACGGTATACCGTATTTGGCCTTTTTCGCCGCAATTCGGATATCGCAGGGCAAGGTCATGGTAAACCCAATGCCGACGGCAGAGCCATTAATGGCGGCTATGATCGGCGTGTTCATTTCAAAAATCGTCAGGTTTAAAACGCCGCCAAAGTCGCGCGGCACACCTTCATGCGTACCCATTTCAGTACCCGCAACAGAGCCGCCAAAGCCTTTGGAAATATCTGCACCCGCACAAAACGCGCGCCCCGCACCTGTCAATATAACGACCCGCACACTCGGGTCGGCGTCAGCTTCTTTCAGGAGGCGGCACATTTCAATACAGACATCTGCGTTAAAGCTATTCATCGCTTCAGGACGGTTCATCGTAAGGATTGCAACAGAGGAATTTTGGTCATCGCGTTCAAGTTTGATAATAGCCATTGGGTTTCCTTTTTGCGTAAAAAAAGCGCCCGAAAGAAACGGACGCTTAGACTTTAATTAAATCATATCAACGGGCAAACGCCTAATAAACGCGCTTTTTAGGTTCGATATACTCGATCCCGTCCGTCATTGTGTAATCATGGACAGGGCGGTAGTCGATTTTAACCGCATTCGTATCGCCGTCATACCAAGCCAGCGTATGCTTCATCCACGTTTTATCATTGCGATCAGGATAATCTTCATGGGCATGTGCGCCGCGCGATTCTTTGCGGTTATCAGCAGACGAGATCGTCACCATGGCTTGCGCGACAAGGTTGTCGAGCTCTAACGTTTCCATCAAATCTGTATTCCAGATCATGGTCTTATCCGAGACTGAAACATCTTTGATCGACTCGGCAATCGCGGACACTTTGCGAACGCCTTCTGCAAGGCTTTCTTCTGTACGGAAAACCGCGCAATGGTCTTGCATGACTTTTTGTAATTTCAGACGAATTTCAGATGTCTTTGTACCGCCATTGGCGTTCTTGAACTTCTCAAGACGGGCAAGCGACGCTGCGCCCGCGTCAGAGGCAAATGGCTTTTGCTTTAGGTTTGGCGTGAGTTTTTCGCCAACACGCAGACCTGCCGCGCGGCCAAAGACAACCAGATCGATCAGAGAGTTTGATCCCAAACGGTTCGCGCCGTGAACGGATACACACGCCGCTTCGCCGACCGCCATAAGGCCTTCGACAACCGTGTCAGGGTTTTTACCCTTTTTCGTCAGGACTTCGCCGTGATAATTGGTTTGAATACCGCCCATATTATAATGACACGTAGGCAGCACAGGAATCGGCTCTTTCGTCACGTCTACGCCTGCAAAGATTTTAGCCGTCTCGGAAATCCCCGGAAGGCGTTCGGCCAGCACGGCAGGATCCAAATGATCCAAATGCAAGAAGATGTGATCTTTGTTCGGGCCAACGCCGCGTCCTTCGCGAATTTCAATGGTCATCGCGCGGGAGACAACATCTCTAGATGCCAAATCTTTCGCACTTGGGGCGTAGCGTTCCATGAAACGTTCGCCTTCAGAGTTTGTGAGATATCCGCCCTCACCACGAGAGCCTTCTGTGATTAAACAGCCCGCGCCGTAAATTCCTGTCGGATGGAATTGAATAAATTCCATATCTTGAACAGGAAGGCCTGCGCGCAATACCATCGCGTTTCCGTCACCCGTACATGTATGCGCAGAGGTCGCGGAGAAGAATACGCGGCCATAACCGCCCGTGGCTAAAATCACAGTTTGTGACATGAAACGGTGTAATGTGCCGTCGTCGAGTTTCCACGCGGTAATCCCGCGACAGACGCCGTCTTCCATAATCAGATCAAGCGCAAAATACTCAATAAAAAATTCTGCCTTTTGCTTTAGCGATTGTCCGTAAAGCGTATGCAACATGGCGTGACCCGTACGGTCAGCCGCCGCGCATGTGCGCTGTGCTTCTGGGCCTGCGCCCATATTTTGCATCATGCCGCCAAAAGGGCGTTGGTAAATTTTGCCTTCTTCTGTACGTGAAAACGGCATACCCCAATTCTCAAGCTCGTACACTGCGTCTGGCGCGTGACGGCAAAGATATTCAATCGAGTCTTGGTCGCCGAGCCAATCTGACCCTTTGACCGTGTCATACATGTGCCAGCGCCAATCATCTGCGCCCATATTCCCAAGTGATGCCGCGATCCCGCCTTGTGCCGCAACCGTGTGCGAACGCGTCGGGAAAACTTTGGTGACACAGGCAGTTTTCAATCCTGCCTCAGCCGCGCCCAATGTCGCGCGAAGGCCAGAGCCCCCTGCCCCGACAACAACAACATCATATTCGTGATCAATCCATTCGGTCTTTTGGGCTGTCATGGTCTATCCTAAAAAAGCAAATTTAATAACGGCATAGGCCGCCATGGCCCATACGATAAAGGCCACAATTTTATTGGCCAGAAGGCTGAAACTGCGTGTGCCGCCGTCGAAATAATCCATAACGACTTCGTCAAATTCAAGTTTACAGTACCAGATCGCTGCGGTGAAAAACGCAAGGAAGCCAAGTCCGCCAATCGGGCTAGAAAGCCAGTCGATAAAGCCTTGTGTGCGTCCTGCAATTGCTGCAACAGCCCATGCAAGCGCAAAGGGTAGCCCTATGATAAGTCCCCAACCCGTCAGGCCGTGAACTTTGTGATGTGTTGTACCTTTGCCAGACATTAGACGGCTCCCGTCGCAAAAAATGTCACGAGCGCCGCGAGGACAATCGCTGCGGCAATCATGACGTAAGACAAAGTATTATTCAGCTCTGGGTTCATCATCGCGCCGCGATCCCAAATTGCGTGTCGCAATTGCGCCAGCGCCATAAAGATAAAAGCAAAGACAAACACAAAGAGGCCAATCGCGCCCAGAGGACTAAAGATCAGGCCTTCGAGGGGAAGCTTGCCCGTAAGCGCCAATATAAACAGCGCGATACCGACCTTAATCAGCCCAACATATGAGATGATTGCGCTTGCACGATGAAGAATAGAAGACAACATCGCAGGATGCCACTTCCAGATTTGTAGATGCGGCGACATTGGCCGCTTATCATTCCACTGACCTGACATAATTTTTACCCTCTTACCAGTTGAACGCAAACTAGCTGTCCGCGCTCCCAAGTCAACGGTCAAGTCAAAGACATGATGCCGCGTTCTAATTCCAAAATGACATAAAACGGGTCTTCTGGGCTTTGAGCTAAGCTTCCGCATATTTCGAGGCTTAATCTGACGACCCAGCGTCATTTCCGAATGTCATTCCCATCACAGTCCTATCCACTACAATTTCAAAGTTATGCCAGACTTTTTACGCGAGGCAGAACAAAGCGAGAGTGCAAATGCCTTTTTTCAACCAATTGCCACATGGCGCTAACTTCATGAATGTCTGGACGCCTCTTCTCAATAGGTTTATTGAAATATTGAAATTTGGAATAATCACGCCAAACCTAAGGCGAGTCGTTCCAAGCGACAGGAAAAAATATGTTAGAATCTCCACGCCATCCACGTCCTATCTGGCGTCGTATTTTGAAATCAACGACGGCCGCCGCAATTTGGTTTCCGTTAGTGTATAGCGGGCAGGCCTTTGCCCAATCGCCCGTCATTTCAAGTGACCTTCTACCGTCATGCCCAGACGGTGATTATGTGATAATCGTCGACGAGAAACCTGAATGCGTCGCGCAAGACAGTCTTGCAAAGCTGATGGCAGACATTGAAGACTTTGATTTAAACTCAAATCCCATTCAAGCGGGCAGTGACGGAGATCAAGACGCGCTTAGAAAACTCCCTGATGTTAGTCTGCGGGCTGACCTTATTCGGTATGAAAACAACCGTAAGTTTTTAAGCCGTCATCTCGCCCTCGCAGGACGTGCGCGCGGCGTCGAAGCGCGGTTGAATTACGACCTTTTGGGGTTTGTGCTCGAGCAACGGGCGCGTTTAGACCCGTATGATACACCGCGCATACCGTTCACAAACGACTCAGGATTTTTCTCTAATTTCAGCTATATTATTCGTCAAACCCAGTTTGAGAATGTTGGCGATTACGAATCTTATGCTGCGCGCCTGACAGAACTTCCGCGTTATTTCGGCCAACACAAAGCCAATATGAGACGCGGAATTAAAAGCGACTACACGGCCTCATCTGAAATCATGCCCGGCATCCTCAAAGTTGTGAAGACATATGCAGATGCACCAATTGAATCTCATCCCTTCTTTGAGCCGTTTAAATCCTTCCCTGATAAAATCTCAAAGTCGGATCAAAATAGGTTGAAAGCCTTAGGCAAGGCCGCTGTCCAAAGCGCCGTAATCCCCGCCTATAAAGACCTCGCGAATTTTTTTGAAAAAGAATATATTCCAAAAGCTCGAAATGTTGTGGGAATTGGACGCACCCCTGAGGGTCGCGCGCAATACGAAGCTCTGACAAAATATTTTACGACACTTGATTTAACGCCTGACGAAGTTCATGAAATAGGCCTCGGCGAAGTTGCCCGTATTCGCAAAGAAATGAACCAGATCATTGAAGACCTTAATTTTAAGGGGAGCTTTAAAGACTTTCTCGACTTTCTGAGGACAGACCCGCAATTTTACGCGAAATCAGAAATTGAACTTTTGAAAACGGCAGCTTGGATAGCAAAACGCGCCGATGGCAAAATGCCAGAGTTTTTCAAAACGCTGCCTCGATTATCTTACGGCGTTATGCCTGTACCGGCTGAAATTGCTCAAAATTACACAACAGGTCGGTATTGGAGTGGTAATCCTGCGCAGGGGCGCGCGGGTAATTACGTGGTCAACACATATGATTTGAAGCAAAGACCGCTTTATAACCTCCCCTCTTTGACATTGCACGAAGGTGTGCCTGGGCATCATCACCAAATTAGTTTGGCGCAGGAAAAAGAGAATGTTCCGAGGTTTCGTCAAAACCTCTACCCTAATGCCTTTGGCGAAGGATGGGGACTTTATGCAGAAAAATTAGGCGTCGAGATGGGTATTTATGAGACCCCTTACGAGAATTTTGGACGCCTGACTTATGAAATGTGGCGCGCTTGCCGCCTTGTTGTCGATACAGGCATGCATTGGAAAGGCTGGACGCGCGAACAGGCGGAGGCGTGTTTTTACGAAAACTCTGCTCTTTCGCCCCATAATATACGCACAGAAGTCGAGCGCTATATTAGTTGGCCCGGACAGGCTTTGGCCTATAAAATCGGAGAGTTAAAGATACTCGAGCTGAGAGCGCGCGCAGAAGATCAATTAGGCAACAGATTCTCACTTCCAGAATTTCATGATGCGATTTTGATTGATGGCGGCATGCCGCTCAATATCTTAGAAGATAAAATCAATAAGTGGATTGAAACAGAGTTGAGCGCGCCGTAAATTATACGCCCGAAGTTTAAACTTATAATTTCCAAGTTTCATGTAAATTTAGGTCATAAAAAACCCCGAAGGCGCGAGCCTACGGGGTTTAATTTTATTAAGTTTAGAGCAAATGCCCTAGAAACGGTAACGTCCGCGAATTGTTATAGGAACACTCAAGGCACCAGACCCTTCGTTGAACCCTGTCAGTACGTTGTTACCACCAAAGAACGTGTCATCAGCGTCGAGCTTACCCATGTAACGAATACCTGTTTCAAGGCCGATTGTCGTGTGCTTGAACAAAGGTGTTTCAACACCAATCATACCTGCAGCAGACGGAACCCATCCAGCTTCTGTTACGCCAGCGCCAAGGCCAGGACCATTTGCAACAACATTACCGAGTTGTGCGCCTGCAACCGTGATGGCTTCGACATATGTGCCGCCAACTTTACCTTCGACATAAGGACGAAGGTTTTTCAATAGGCCAGCAGAGCGACTTGTCGGACGGAAATACTGACGTAGGCCAAGTTCCGCACCGTAAGAATTGAAATCAGAGAATTCCATTGTGAGAGGTTCTGTTCCCAAAGTGCCAAGGTTTTGTGGACCGTCACTTTCGTGCTTTTGGTAAAAACCAGTCGCTGTTACTTTCCGATTTGGAGACAAAGCGTATGATCCGCCCAGCTCACCCCGAATACCGGGTTTGAAAGCTTCTTTAAAGCTGACTGAGTTTACGTTGACATTTGGGCCCAAAGCATTTGAGCCGTCAATTAGGTCGCCGCCGACCAAGAATGATGGACCAACGCCGCCTTCAATATTCCAACGCGAAAGACAATTAGATGTTTCGCATCCCGAAGAATGAGTCTGTGCCCCGTAATATCCGTCTCCGGCTGAATATCCATAGTCTGCTTGTTTATGGTTTCCACCGAGTCCAAGCCAGGAACATCCTGACAAAGCAATGGCCGCCGTTCCAAGAAGTAAAATCCGCATGATTTAAATCCCTGCTGTTCTGAATTGGCACAATTGCCGTAGCTTTCAGATTTGTTTGAAAAACATTGCAAAGTTGGGGCCAGTGCGTAATTCGAGGGTATAAATAACCAACAATAGTTAAAAACGAAAAAAGCCCGGCGCAATGCCGGGCGATTCATTCATAAAACTGATTTTACAGTTAATTTAGAGTTTAGAAAGCGACACGGCCTCTAAGTTGGACTGGGACAGACCAGCGATCATCAGATTTGAAGTTCGTGTCTTGGTTATCTGTCCAGCGAATACCCGTTTCAAAGCCAATCGCGGTTCTTGCGCCCATCTGCCACTCGGCACCAACAAGACCAGCAGCTGTTGGAGCCCATCCACCGTCAAGGTAGTTTTGAGTATTCACTGTTGGGTCTGCAGCAATTGTTGCTGAAGATTGGATCACGTCAACATCATCTGTGTAGACGAAACCACCCGTGGCCCCCACATAAGGTCGTAAGCCAGCTCTGTGACCTGGGCCTGACATATATTTGCGAAGACCGCCTTCGACTCTATATTGTTTCATATCGCTAAACTGAGCAAAGAGGTCTTCAGTCACGCCGCCTTCTGTCACTGTGCCAACTTTTTGAGCATCTGCGCCCTTAGCTGACGTGTAACCCGCTTTCGCAAGAAGTGTCGTGTTATGATTAAGGTCTAATTCTGCACCAAGATCATATGACATGCCGTTCTTGAACGCGTCTTTATAACTAATAGGGGTCAGGTCTGAGACCGAACGAGTACCATTAGATTTTGCGATCTCGCCTGGGAAGATGTCTCCGCCAAGTGAAATTTCAGTTCCAATACCCGCTATGAGCGCGAAGGGAAGAGCTCCACCGCCAAAACCACCACCTTGGAAGCCGCCGCCTTGGAATCCGCCCGCTACGGGAACACCGTATGGCTGAGGCACATAAATCGGCGCGCCTTGAATTGTTTGGTAACTCCCGCCAGCGTACTGAGCGCCGCCGCCAACTGTTCCGTATTGTCCGCCGCCAACACCGCCGAGGGCTGCGCCATAAGGTGCATTTGCACCCAATGTCGTTGCGCCGCCAAATCCAGCTGCGCCGTAACCTGTGCCAACGCCGCCATATCCTGCTCCAGTGCCTACGCCGTAACCCGCGCCAGCTCCGTATCCTGCTCCAGTGCCTGCACCGTAACCCGCGCCAGCTCCGTATCCTGCTCCAGCGCCGTAACCAGAAGCTCCGTATCCTGCCCCAGCGCCTGCGCCGTAGCCAGAAGCCCCGTATCCTGCGCCGCCAAATCCAGCACCTGCGCCGTATCCCGCTCCAGCTACGCCGTAGCCGCCTGCGCCGCCACATGCACCGCCTGCATTATTTTGAAAATTGTAACCACCGGAAGACCCGCCATAACAATTTGCACCGTACATACCGCCCGATTGACCGTATCCACCTGCTCCGCCAGATCCCATCCCGAGACCAGAACACCCAGACAATAATATTGCCGTTAGTCCGCAAATCGCTAAACGCATATGCGCCTCCCTTTTCATCAAAGAAACTCTTAACTGTCCCAAATATAAAACTTTATGTTTAATAAATGGTTTTCAAAAAATACAATAAGCTTAGAAATTCAACCTATTCGGTTAAAAATTGAAACTACCACGTAGTGTAACGGGTATAGAAATGTTGCTATCTCCGCGTTCACCATTCAAATATTTGCGCCCGCCTTCAACATTGACTCCTGTTTCGAATGCCAGCGCCGTTTTCGGCGTCATTTGCCATTCAAGGCCTGTTGTTAAAGCCCCCTTTGGAACCCACTGACCGTCATAAACGTCTACTGTGATGGTCGTACCAGGATCCACATTATAAAATTCAGGATTTGTTCCACCCGATGTATAGGCGCGTTCAAAGAACACTTGCCGCTGCGCAATATTAAATGATTGTGCATTGTAATGGGCAACGCCAGCTGAGGCGCCGACAAATGGTGTAATGGAGGATCGTGTTTGACCTTCCATAATAGGGCTAAAATAATGACGCGCACCTGCTTCGAGGTCGATTTTCGTCATATCATTAAAATCATAGTCAAATTCTGCGATACGACGATTTGGAATAAAGCCAACATTCGTAACTGGCGGCCCAACTGGGTTACCTGTGCTCGTATCATAGTCTTGAGTTGTAACTCTGCGCTGTAATTCGCCGTTAATGAGGACTGCGCCGCCGTCTTCGCCTTCAGCGTAGCTATATCCCGCATTCGCAAACAAAGTTGTTTTAGGTGTCATTATATATTCAAAGCCACCTTTCAAATTCATCGGCGTGCTGTGAACATCATCAAATGAGATATTGGGGCGCTGTATGTCTTCTACGACAGCCGTATAAATCGTTGTCGTGGTTTGTCCCGTAGACGGCGTTCCCGTCGTACTGCCTTCCGCGTAAACATTTGGATCATAAGTCGCGGATGGATCAGAAACTGGGAACGTTGCATAATCCAGATAGTCACCGCTAAAGCTTTTCTCAAAGCCCAAAGACATTGTCCCGCGAAGTTTTGGTTTTCTGATGCGTTTCTTTGGAGTGTAATGTGCAGATTGCTGTCCTGCTTGTGCGGCATGCGAGCCGTATCCACCGCTTACATATTGTCCACTGCCAAAATCTGGCGATTGTGGGAATTGTCCATGTCCGCCGGGTGTCGCGAGCGTAACGCTTGCCGGATCACATCCGCGGGGCACAGCTTGGTTCGGTGAATAAATCTGACACGGGCCAAGTTGGGGTCCAAGTTTTGCCTGTCCTGAATGTGCACTGCCGTAACCGCCAGACTGTGCCATTGTATTATATCCAGAATGTGCACCGCCAAAACCGCCAAGCCAAGAACAGCCTGATAGCATCAGTGTGGATAGAGCAAGTAGTCCAAGCCGCATTTTTCATCTCCAAACCGGCTCTGTTTCAAATCAGCACAAAGCAATGGTTAATGGAGTCATGCCCTGCTTTGCTTAACAAGGCGTTTATAGAGTGGGTTTTTTTAGGTTTTTAACAGGTTTTGTACGTTTTCAGGCGGTCTACCGACGATCGCCCTTAGATTGTCCTCTACAATTGGGCGCTCAATTAGCTTTGGATGACTGACCATCGAATCGATCAAGCGCATTTCGTCGTTCTCTGATTTTAGGTTCAATTCGCGGTAAACGGCCTCGCCTGTGCGCATAAGCATACGCGGCTGTTCATACCTAAGCTTGCCCAGCAAGCGTGTGATATCTTCGCGGCTCAATGGGTTTTCAAGATAGAGGTGTATTTTAGGCTCAATCCCTGCCGCCCTGATGATCTCTAATGTCTGTCTGGATTTTGAACACCGTGGATTATGATAAATTGTGAGTGACATAACAGGCTTTCCATTTTTCTTTGATTTTATACCTATCATATAGAGCAATTTGCGCTAATTTGGGATCAGAAATTGGGCCTAACTTGCCCATTTTCTGAAACATGTTTGAACCTTATGAAACGCAAATAGCTCTAATCAACCTTGTCCAGATGAAAACCGTTCTGATTATATCTTCATTTGTCAGCGCCTCACATGTGGGGGCAGGCAATAGTGCCTTCTGCTTACAACGTTTAGGGCTCGAGACCGCAATACTCCCGACGACCATATTTGGTCGCCACCCAGGATGGGGGCCGCCGGGAGGCACACTCACGCCGCCAGATCTTTTGTCACAAATTTGGGAGGGCATTCGCGCCCAAGGCCTAATGTTTGACGCGGTCATGACGGGATATATGGGACACCCCGAACATATTGCGCTCTCTTGCGAGATCATAACCTATTTAAAAAGACAGAACCCCGCCCTGATCGTCCTTGTTGACCCTGTTATGGGCGACCGCACATCTAAGCCTGGACAGCTTGGCGCGACGGGGCAGCTTTATGTTAAAGAGCCTGTGGCACGCGCCCTGATTGAAGACTTACTCCCACTTGCCAATATCACTACGCCCAATTTGTGGGAGTTAGAATATATAACGCAAGAAACCCCAACAGGATTAAACGCAATTTATGACATTACGAAGCGCAAACTCCCTTGCGAGAGTCTCGTCACATCAGTTCCCATAACGGGTAAGACAGGCAATAGCGAGATTGGGGTGATGTGGAATACATCTTCTGAAAGCTATTACGTCTCGCACGAAAAATTCCTATCTGTCCCCAATGGCGGCGGAGACGCGCTTGCAGGGACATTCTTTGCGCACCGTTTAAACGGCGTAGCAGGACAGACCGCCCTTAACGCTGCAACCTCATCAATTTTTGAAATCATGACAGCGGCGGATCTTGACGACTTGGGTGAACTCCCGCTCATTCGCAAACAAGATGCCCTTTTATATCCGCCCGCACTTACACTTTGGACTGCGCCATATGACTGCTGATATACCATTTACAAATTACACTCGGCCAGAACTCGCTTCTGTAGAAGCCGCTTTTGTTAAAAACTTCACCGACGGCGAAGAAATCGGGGCGCAATTCTGCGCTTATCAAAATGGGCGTTTATTAGTCGATCTGTGCGGGGGCTGGCGTGACCGTCGTAAAACGGGCCTCATAACCCCAGACACGCTGTTCTCGGTCTACTCGTCGGGTAAGGTTGCAGCAGCGTTGGTCATCGCCCATTTAGTCGACCAAGACCGTATTGGATATGACCAAACCGTGGCCTCGATCTGGCCAGAGTTCGCAGCAGAAGGCAAAGACATGCTGACAATTGCGGATGTCCTGTCCCACCAAGCAGGGCTGTCAGGCATTACAGACCCAGACTGGACAGCACAAGATTGGTATGATTGGGATAAAACCTGCGCGACCCTTGCCGCCCAAACGCCTATTTTTGAGCCCAAAAGCGCGAGCGGATACCACCCTGTGACTTACGGTATATTAGCCGGCGAGATCGCACGCCGTGCAGACGCGGATGGCCGCACACTTGGTCGTATACTCCGCGAGGACATATGCGGGCCGCATGATATTGACCTTTGGATCGGACTGCCCGAATCCGAGCACGCAAGATGCTCTGATGTCATTCGTCCACCCGCCCCCGCTGACTTGGGTGAATTAAACGCCGCAACCCAAGCGGCCTTTGGCAAGCGCACAGCCTCCCCTGACGCCAAAGATTTACCCCGTTGGCTTAGCGCTGAATTTGCAGGCTCGAATGCGCAAGGCACAGCCAAAGCCATGGCGCAACTCGCGACCCTATTACTGAACGGGGCGTTAGAAGGTGAAAAATACCTCGCAGAAGACACATTAAGAGATGTCAGAAAATCTCGGATATTCGGGCAAAACCTTGTCTTGCCGTTTGAGATTGATTTCGCGGCAGGCATTATGCGCAATGCGCCGAACTTCTTTTACGGACCCAACGCAACCACCTTAGGCCATAGTGGGTGGGGCGGGTCTTGTATATTCGCAGATCCCGAAACGGGGATAACGGGGGCCTATGCTATGAATAAGCAGAGCAATAAACTACTCGGCGATATGCGCCCCAGACGCATTATCGACGCGCTTTATTCAGCGATTTAAGTCGGCATTAAAAAAGGGCAAGGCACGCGGCCTCACCCTTGTATAACCGTGCTGTATTGTATCAGCCCAAGCTACATTTGCATCGCCCAGTCTTCGACGTCCATCGCCGCCTGACGCACGGCTTCAGAAATTGTTGGATGCGGATGGCAGGTACGCGCAATATCTTCACTCGCCGCTTTGAATTCCATCGCAAGGGCGACTTCGGAAATCAGGTCTCCGACATGTGCGCCGATCATATGCGCGCCGAGGATTTCGTCTGTTTCGGCGTGGGCCAAGATTTTGACAAATCCGTCAGTGGCATGATTGGCGCGTGCGCGAGAATTGGCTGTGAATGGGAATTTACCTTTTTTATAAGGAATACCCGCCTCTTTCAGCTCTTCTTCGGTTTTACCGACACTGGCGATTTCAGGCGAGGTATAAACCACACCCGGAATAACATCGTAATTCACATGTCCCGCTTTGCCCGCAATAATTTCGGCAACGGCTGTACCTTCGTCTTCGGCTTTGTGCGCAAGCATGGGCCCGTGTGTACAATCACCGAGGGCATAGATATTTTTAACATTTGTTTTAAAATGATCTGTTTCGATGAAGCCGCGCTTATCCGTTTTGATACCCACGCTATCTAGTCCCAAATTATTTGTGAAAGGACGACGCCCGATACAGACCAAAACAACATCCGCTTCGATTTCTTTTGCGCTGCCGCCTGCACTGGCTTCTGTTTGAACCTTCACAGAGGACTTAAGCTTTTTCACGCCCGTCACTTTACGGCCAAGTTCGAACTTCATTTTTTGTTTTTTGAAAATACGGAGTGCATTTTTCTGCACTTCGCCGTCCATGCCCGGCATGATGTGATCAAGATATTCAACCACGGTCACTTCCGATCCCAGACGTCGCCAAACGGAGCCAAGCTCGAGTCCGATAACGCCTGCGCCAATCACAAGCATACGCTTGGGCACTTTCGGAAGCTCGAGCGCGCCTGTTGAAGAGACGATCTGTTTTTCATCAATATCGACACCCGGTAGCGTTGAAACTTCTGACCCCGTAGCAATTACAATATTCTTGGCTTTATAAGACTTGCCATCCACGTCGACCGTTTCTGCGTCAACGATTTTACCAAAGCCTTCAATGTGATCGACTTTGTTCTTTTTGAATAAGTATTTAATACCGTCTGTCAGGCCTGAGACCGTTTTGTCTTTGGCGCTCATCATCGTCGGCAGATCAAGCGAAACAGATGTTTTAATGCCCATGCCCGCAAAGTCTTTTTCGGCTGTTTCATACATTTCAGTTGCATGCAAAAGCGCCTTTGACGGGATACACCCAACATTCAAACACGTACCGCCTAGGGTCTTTCGTGTTTCAACACAGGCGACCTTCAAACCAAGTTGGCCTGCACGTATTGCGCAATTATAGCCGCCAGGGCCGCCGCCAATAATCATCAGGTCATAAGTTTCAGACATAAAAACTCCACTGTATAAATTTCATTTGTGACTTACGCGGGCCAATCCAGAGCGTCAATAGGACGCTAAACTAGAAAACCGCGTTTTGTATTTTTTAGAGTGTGCCGCACAAGTAAAGCGGCAATAATTGGAATAAGAACGGGCATAAGCCATTCATATGCGGCAAGTCCCGACATCGCCCCCGCAAATATCAGATAGATAAATTGCACCGCCGTACAGATCAAAGAGATCACAAAGGGCCAAAGCGCAATTTTTCGACGCATTAAAAGCAAAATACAGCCTAAGACACCGCCGAAAACGGCGAGTGCGAAAATGACATTATACCAGACGGGATAACTGCCCATAATTGCGGCTTGCTCCGTTCCGTACATTTCGGTCAAGCTTTCAGGCGTCGCATTCATTAACATGATATAAGCGCCGACGCCGAGCAGGTTCCAAATGAGACCAAATCCCCCAATGACCCAAAAAATAGGTTTTGGACTTATTGTATCTTGACCCATAATCACATCCTTTGCGCCTCTTGCGCGTGCAAGTCTTAAACGGAATTGGGTTTAACCTAAGACGCCTCGAATATGGGCCCTATGCGCGATCCAAAATAAAAACAATCCAATGAGAATAACCGCTAAGTAAATCCCGTTATTGACAGGTCCGAGATACGAAAATCCGTTTCGCGAAATGGTATCTAACATGACCACCATAATCGCTAAGAGCGACAGAGTACAAAGCCCGTAAGCCACACGCCGACGCATAAATAAGGCCACAGACCCTGCAAATCCAGCAAAGACGGCAATTGCATTAGAGAGCTTTGCCCACAAAGGCGTCGCAAACACGTAATCTATTTGCACCGTGCCTGTGCCCGCGGATTGCAAACCTTCGCGCGTGGCCATTACGGCAATAACGAAGGCCACAACACCCAGAAAATTCCAAGCCATGCCGAACGATGCGATCCAAGATAGGCCGCGCATTTTAATCTCAACAGAGTGTTTCACGCTTCCTCCCCCGAGGTCACTCGACAATACTGGCTTTCCCACAAGCCCGCATACGTTAAATTTTATAGGTCTAGTAATAGACGTTCTGGATTTTCAAGACATTCCTTAACTCTGACCAAGAATGTAACGGCTTCTTTTCCGTCAACAATACGGTGGTCATAGCTGAGCGCCAAATACATCATCGGACGAATGACAATCTCGTCATTGACGACAACGGCACGCTTCTCAATCTTATGCATACCCAGAATACCCGATTGCGGCGGGTTCAAAATTGGAGACGACATAAGAGAGCCGTACACGCCGCCATTTGACACTGTAAATGTGCCGCCCATCATATCGTCCATAGACAATTTACCATCGCGCGCCTTTGCGCCCAACTCGCCAATACCTTTTTCGATACCGCCAAGGGACAAGCCGTCACACCCGCGAAGGACAGGCACGACAAGGCCTTTATCTGTGCCAACTGCGATACTGATATCGTAATAGTTTTTGTAGATAATATCTGTGCCATCGATTTCAGCATTCACGCTTGGAACGTCTTTCAAGGCTTGGACACATGCTTTGACAAAGAAGCTCATAAAGCCAAGTTTCACGCCGTGTTTTTTCAAAAATAGCTCTTTATGCTCGGTGCGCATCGCCATAACGGCCGACATGTCAGCCTCATTATAGGTCGTCAGCATGGCCGCCGTGTTTTGCGCGTCTTTCAAACGACGGGCAATGGTCTGGCGAATACGCGACATACGCACGCGTTCCTCGCGCGGATGATCCGAACGCGGCGCCGCAGCTTTAGCGGCAGGCGCGGATGCAGATTTCGATGCGCCGCCACTTGATTTTACAGCGCTGGATTTTGCAGAAAGCGCGTCGCCTTTTGTGACGCGCCCATCTTTACCAGATCCCGAGATTTTTGACGCATCTAAATTATTCTCAGAAATTACACGCTGCGCTGACGGCATCGGGTCTTTACTTGACGCACCGTTTGACGCTGAACTGGACTTTGCCGCCGGTGCGGATTTAGAAGCACTGCCGCTTCCGCCGGCTATCAGGCGGGCAATCAATTGACCCACATTTGCAACATCGCCTTCGGCGACTAAATGCTCTGCCATCACACCGTCCGCAGGGGCAACGAGCTCTTGCGCGGCTTTATCGGTTTCAAGCTCTACAATAGGTTCGTCTTTTGACACCGCGTCGCCAGGTTGCTTCATCCATGTCGCAATTGTGACCTCTGATACAGACTCGCCGACATTGGGCACAGTAATTTCAATCGTTTCATCCGAAGAAGACGTAGACTTATCTCCAGCATCATCCTTTGACGCGGACTTCGTCTTAGCCTCAGGCGCAGCCTTTGTATCGCCCTCACCCATTGTTGCACCTGTTCCAGGACCGTCCCCAATTCGAGCAATCAAAACGCCGATTTCAGCATTTTCGCCCTCTGCCACAAGAATTTCACTCAAGACACCATCTACGGGTGAAACAAGTTCTTGCGCCGCTTTATCAGTCTCAAGCTCAACCAAAGCTTCGTCTTTTTTGATGCTGTCGCCGACTTTTTTGAACCACGTCGCAATCGTGACTTCAGATACAGATTCGCCGACGTTTGGGATTTTAATATCGGTCATTTATTGGCTTTCTAGTGTTATAGACGCGAACGCGCCTTATATCGAAATGAATTGTTAGAGGCCCGTTTGCGCGCCTCTATGTAAATTATCTTATTTTGCGAATGCCGCATCCATAATGTCTTTTTGTTCTTTTTTATGCTTAGTCGCAATGCCTGTCGCTGTCGAGGCCGCTGCAGGCCGTCCAATATATCGCGCACGCGTATGTTTGGATTTAATCGCAATCAACGTCTCTTCAATGAACGGATTGATAAATGACCAGCCGCCCATGTTTTTAGGCTCTTCCTGACACCAAACCATTTCCGCATTTTTGAAGCGTTTTAACTCCTCTTGCAGAGCGTCATCAGGATACGGGTAGAACTGCTCAACACGCATAAGATAAACATCACTCCGACCTGATTTCTCACGTTCTTCAAACAAGTCATAATAGACCTTACCCGAGCAGAGAATCACACGTTTGATTTTACTATCATCCGAAAGTTTAATCTCCGTCGTCTCAGGCTTGTATTCGGCATCATCCCACAGAACTCTGTGGAACTCAGACTCGCCAGACATTTCGTCCAAGGTCGATACACAAAGCTTATGTCGCAGAAGTGATTTTGGGCTCATATTAATGAGCGGTTTTCTAAAGCCGCGTTTAATCTGACGACGCAGGGCGTGGAAATAATTTGCGGGCGTCGAAATGTTTGTTACCTGCATATTATCTTCTGCGCACTGTTGGAGATAACGCTCTAGACGGGCAGAACTATGCTCTGGCCCTTGGCCTTCATACCCGTGTGGCAGGAGCAGAACGAGACCCGACATGCGGAGCCATTTCTGTTCAGCCGAACTAATGAACTGATCCACCATGACCTGCGCGCCGTTGGCAAAATCTCCGAACTGAGCTTCCCAAATCGTAAGGGCTTTGGGCGAGGCCGTTGAGAAACCATATTCAAACCCCAGAACCGCTTCTTCTGACAGATGCGAATTCAGGACCTGATAATATTCTTGAGAATCCGAGAGGTTATTGAGTGGGGTATATTTTTCTTCTGTCGTTTGATCGACAAAATTTGACTGACGCTGGCTGAATGTCCCGCGCTCTGAATCTTGACCCGACAACCGTACAGGGTGGCCTTCAGTTATCAATGTTCCAAAAGCCAAATGTTCGGCGAGGCCCCAATCAATATCCCGACCCGAGGCAATTTTTTCAGCCCGCGCCTTGATGATACGCTTTAGCGTTCTGTGAATATCAACCGAATTTGGAACCGTCGTAATGCGTTTCCCAATATCTTGCAGCGTCGACAGCTTTACTGCCGTTTCGCCTTTGCGTTTGCCGTCTTTATCATCTGGCTGACTCAGGCCTTGCCACACGCCTTGCAACCAGTCTGGCGGCTGGCTCTGGAACGTTTGGGCTTTGTCAAATTCCTTATCGAGGAAAGCATAAAACTCGTCGACGCGTTTTTGGTGATCGGCTTCGGACAAGTCGCCTTGTTCGATCAAGCGCTTTGCATAAATCTCGCGCGTTGTCGGGCGCTTATTAATCGCCTTATACATAAGGGGCTGCGTAAAGGACGGATCATCGCCTTCATTATGGCCGTAACGACGATAACAAATAATATCCAGCACAACATCTTTGCCAAATTTTTGGCGATATTCTGTTGCCACGCGGGCCGCAAAGACCACAGCTTCTGGATCATCACCATTAACATGGAATACAGGCGCTTCGACCATAAAGGCCACATCAGAGCAATATTGCCCAGACCGATATTCATCAGGGGTGGTTGTAAACCCGATTTGATTATTGACGATCACATGTAGCGTTCCGCCCGTGCGGTAGCCGACAAGCTGGCTCATCTGGAAACATTCCATGACGACGCCTTGACCTGCAAACGCGCTATCGCCGTGAAGTATTACGGCCATAACCTGTTCAGGTTTATGGCTTTGATATGTGCCTGAGGCTGCCTGTTGTTTGGCGCGGGTTTTACCCATGACGACGGGGGCAACAACTTCCAAATGGGACGGATTAGGCGCGAGCGATAAATGCACATTATTGCCATCAAATTCACGGTCATCAGAGACGCCGAGATGGTATTTCACATCGCCCGAACCAAAGCCTTCAGAGTCTGTCGCAACTCCGCCAAGAAATTCATGGAATATTGCAGAATAAGGTTTTTGCATGACAGACGCCATGACGTTCAAACGTCCGCGATGCGGCATGCCAAAATTAATATCTTTTAGGCCAAGCTGCCCACCGCGTTTAATAATTTGCTCAAGCGCGGGAATAAGGCTTTCGGCGCCGTCAATTCCAAAGCGTTTCGTACCCGGATAACGCTTATGAATGAGTTGCTCAAAGGCTTCGCCTTCAATCAGTTTTTGCAAAATCGCCAAACGCCCTGCTTTGGAAAAGCTGATCTCTTTATCTGGCCCTTCAATACGTTCTTGTAGCCACGCTTTTTCAATCGGGTCAGAGACATGCATGAATTGAATACCAAATGTCCCACAATAGGTACGGCGCACGATTTCAATGATTTGACTGACCGATGCGGTCTCAAGACCCAGCACACCGTCAATAAAGATTTCACGGTCCATGTCGGCCTCAGTAAACCCGTAAGTTTCGGGTTTTAACTCGTCATGGGGCGGTGTTTTTTGGAGGCCAAGCGGGTCGAGATTTGCGATCAAATGACCCCGCATGCGATGTGCGCGGATAAGCATAAGCGCGCCAAGAGAATCTTTGGCAGCTTGCTGAACATCCGCCGCGCTTACATTTGCGCTGCTACCCGTCATTTTGGCACGAACTTTATCCGTGACCTTCGTAATGTCCGCACCCCAATCGCCGGTTAAGGCAGAGGTCAGATCGCCATTGGCTTCAACGGGCCAGTCCTTGCGTTTCCACACAGGGCCCTCGGCATTTTTGATCGCATCGTCTTTGACATCATCAAGCGACGCGAAATAGTCTCGAAAACTAGCATCGACGCTATTTGGATTTTGCACAAATTTTGCGTGCATCTGTTCTAAATAGCCAGCATTGCCACCGTCTAGGAATAGGGTATCGAGCAAAGCTTGATTTTGCTCAGAGCGGGAAGTATCCGCCATAGTATCGCCTCTTTCTTTGCGCCCGTTTTGCGCGCCCAGTAAAAAGTGCGCGCATGACTGCGCGCGTTACAAGATATTTAGGCCAGAACGTCCATCATTGTGACGCCCAACTTAGCCGGAGAATCGGATACGCGAATACCCGCTTTTTCCATCGCCTCAATCTTATCCTCTGCACCGCCTTTACCGCCAGAGACAATTGCACCTGCATGGCCCATTGTACGCCCTGGAGGCGCAGTCCGACCCGCAATAAAGCCAACCATAGGCTTACGAATGCCTTTTTTGGCCATGTGCGCAATATATTCTGCGGCTTCTTCTTCTGCTGATCCGCCAATTTCGCCGATCATGATAATCTGTTTTGTGTCATCATCGTTAAGAAAGAGTTCCAAACAGTCGATAAAGTTCGTGCCATTAATAGGGTCACCGCCAATACCAATCGCTGTTGTCTGCCCCAGACCCACTTGAGTCGTTTGAAAGACGGCTTCATATGTGAGCGTACCAGAGCGTGAAACCACGCCGCATGTGCCTTTTTTGAAAATCTTACCTGGCATAATCCCTATTTTACATTCTTCTGGGGTCAAAACACCTGGACAATTCGGGCCGATCAAACGCGACTTAGAGCCTTGCAAAGCGCGCTTTACGGGGATCATGTCAGAGACAGGGATGCCTTCCGTGATCGCGATGATCAATTCCATCTCGGCGTCAATCGCCTCTAAAATTGAATCTGCTGCGAATGGCGGGGGCACATAAATCACAGACGCCGTCGCGCCTGTGGCATGTTTCGCTTCGGCAACAGTGTCAAAGTTTGGCAGGCCAATATGTGTCGTGCCGCCTTTGCCGGGCGTGACGCCGCCGACCATTTTTGTGTTGTGATATTCCAAAGCTTGTTCCGTATGGAACGTGCCTGTTTTACCAGTCATGCCTTGTGTGATAATTTTAGTGTCTTTGTTAATAAGTACTGACATTGAGTGCCCTTATATTATTGCTAATTTATTATTATTGAAAATCGGGATGAGGTTTGAATGGATTAATGGCGCGGACAGATCCGTAACTCTGCCCATGATTTAAATCTTCGGTATAAAGCGTTTTTGCACCCAACTTCTCTGCCGCCGCAATTATAGCCCCGCCCCAATAGGACGTTTGAAATTTCTGACTGATATCTATGGCGCGCATGATAAGCTTATCATCAACAGGCTGGCAAGGTTTCATAGCGATCGTCTCCACCCAGACTTTGGCTTCAGCGTCAGACAAGGCTTCTGCAGATTGTCGCGTAGAATTGACGTAAAACTCTGCCAAAACCTGCGACGAGGTGCAATAGTCTTCTTCCATGACAATTCTCTTCGCCACCGCATATTTTTCAGGCGCGTCGAGACGCCCGCGCGCGGCATATATAAGGATGTTTGCATCCAAAAAAACATCACTTCCAGCGATCAAAACGCGGCTCCCCTGAATAAGCCTGTCCACGCGACGACGCGCAGCTATTGGGCGGGAGGCGCGCTTCTGACGCGTCCATTAAAGCGAGTAATTTAGAACGGGCTTGGTCTGCGGTTTTGGCCCGCTCAACGCATGCCTCGAGATGTTCACGGATCATGTCATTCACACTCGTCTTATTCATAGCCGCCAAGACTCTGGCCTTTTGCAAAAGGTCTTCATCAATAGAGAGTGTGAGGTTCTTCTTCATGTGTAGCACATATTATGTGTTTATGTGTAAACTATCAAGGCTAAACACTTTAACGCAAATAAGCCAAATTTTGGACGCAAGCTACCCCGTAAAGAGTTCAGCGCGCGCTGAAAAATGGCCTGTATCTTCGTCGAAAGTTTGCAGACGCCACTTATGGTTTTTTCTATCACCAATAACCCATGGATGTGTCGGCACTCCGTCGCCATCTGCATCCCCTTGCCGCACGACAACATCGATCCAGCGATTAAAGTCAGTCCACGCTAATTTCAGGTGTTCATCACGCATGGTTTTACCCGTTGCACTCCAAGTTTCAATCGGATCGCAATCTGTTTGAGTGTCCATCTGCGGCAGACCTCTTACAAAGCGCATTTCACCTGACCAAAGCGACAGGCACACGCCTGTCTCAGTCGCAGCCGACCAATGGTTGCGAGGGCTTTTGAGCTCATATCCCAAAAACTTAAATGATCCAGAATATCCGTAATCGCGCAATATCTTACCCCTGAACCGCTTTAACAATTTTTTTCGCTGCATCGTCCAGATCATCAGCAGCAATTACGTTCAAGCCAGACTCGTTGATGATCTTTTTGCCAGCTTCGACGTTCGTACCTTCAAGACGCACAACAAGTGGCACTTCAAGGCCAACTTCTTTCACCGCGTCCACAGTACCTTGGGCAATAACATCACATTTCATAATGCCGCCAAAGATATTAATCAAAATACCTTCAACTTTTGAATCTGAAGTCAGGATTTTAAATGCCGCTACAATATTCTCTTTCGTTGCGCCGCCGCCAACATCAAGAAAGTTCGCAGGCTCTGCGCCGTAAAGCTTGATAATATCCATAGTCGACATCGCAAGCCCAGCGCCGTTGACCATACAACCAATATTTCCGTCAAGCGCCACATATGACAGGTCGTATTTTTTGGCTTCTGTTTCTTTGCTGTCTTCTTCGGTAATATCGCGAAGCTCTTGAATGTCTTTATGACGATAGAGCGCATTTTCATCAAAGCTGATTTTCGCGTCCAGACAATGCAAGCGTCCGTCTTCTGTGACGATAAGCGGATTGATTTCTAGCATCGCCATGTCTTTGGCCAAGAAACCATTATACAAGATTTTGCCAAGCTTATTCGCTTGTTTAGCCAAGTCACCGGAAAGACCAAAAGCTTTTGCAAGCTTTCGTCCGTGATGGGGCATAAAGCCTGTTGCGGGATCAATGTCGAAATTGATAACTTTCTCTGGCGTATCGTGTGCGACAGCTTCGATATCCATGCCGCCTTCTGTCGAGACGATAAATGAGACACGCGACGTTTCGCGGTTAATAATAATTGAGAGATAAAGCTCTGTCTCAATATCGGATCCGTCTTCGATATATAGGCGGTTTACTTGCTTGCCTTTATCATCCGTCTGTTCAGTGACCAGATATTCGCCGAGCATTTCTTCAGCGTTTTTGACAACATCATCAATTGAGAATGCGAGACGCACGCCGCCTTTGGCGTCCTTGGGGGCGCCGATAAAGTGACCTTTACCGCGACCACCCGCATGAATTTGAGATTTTACAACCCATAACGGACCGCCCAATTTTTCGGCAGCGGCGCGGGCTTCTGACGCTTTGAAAATTGCAATGCCTTTGGATACAGGCGCGCCAATTTCTTTGAGTACGGCTTTGCCCTGATATTCATGTATGTTCATCAAATTTTCCCATTGTCTTTAAAATCGCGATCTGGAAAATCGCGACTTAGCGACCTATCACAAAAAGAGGCCCGCTCAAGGGCCTCGAAACTTGCAAAGACTATACGTCGGGTAAAATAAGGGCGCAACAGGTGATAGGCGTTTTTTCAAGGCCAACTTCCCACGCAGGGAGCATATAAAAACGGCAACCGCCCTAAAATTGGGCACGCAAGAGGCCTTAGCCAAAAAACACCAACCAAAGATGGCGACCCGGCAGGAATGAAAGCGCGCCCGGAATAAGGAGTGCGCCAAAAAACAGACCTTTAACCGCACTCATATGCCCTTTTACGTTCCCTTTGCGAATCCGTGTCACGGCTTGCCACACCCCCAAAAAGGTCAAAGGCACAAAGAGGTGAATGAAACTAAAGCTCCCATTATTGATTTGGCGAATAAAAATCGCGCTAAAGGCAGTAATAAGCATAAGCATACCAAAGCCTCGACCAATCATTTTATGACTGCGTGTTCCTTTGGGGCGAAACCACATCACGCATCCCAATGCGAGGGCGATAAAAGCCGCCACAAGATGGATTTGGATTGCGGGAGATGCATTTAGTATATATTCGAGTTTCATTACGAGCCTTTCTATAAATCGCCTTAAGTGCGTAAAGAAAAACTAGGCAAAAACGCTTTGATGAAAAGCGGACATGCGCGAACCTGCTTATTTCATACGTCAATCCCTAATAAACCGCTTGAGAAATCACGTCTGACCGTTCACGATACGTGAATTGCGGGTATAAAACCTGCAATCAACCTCAATACGCGTCGTTTTAGATAAATTACGCATCCGACCCAAGGCGCACGTCTGTGTTCACTCAGTTTAAAAACGCTCTCGGCCCCATGTTCCTGACCTCGGTGATAGCGGGCATAATTTTGACGGTTATGGCGCCCTACGGCACAGACCATCATTCACCGATCTATCGCCTCGCCTATTGGGTGAGCTTGTGTATGGCAGGCGGTCTTGGCGCGGGTCTCACGAAATTTTGGATGGACAGCCGATATCCTGCCGCGAAACTTTGGATGCAAGCCTTAGTGCAATCGATCGGGGCAACACTTTGCGTATATGTAATCTTAGTCGGATTTAGCGTATCACAATACGACAATGTCGGCCTAACACATTACTTGCTATTGCCGCTCTTCATTTGGGTTGTGAGTATTTTAATTTGCGGATTTGGCGTTTTAATGAACGCCCGAAAGACTGAAACAAAGCTTGAGCCCGCATCGCCTGCACGCCCGCCACTCTTTGCTCGCCTAAAACCCAAATTGCGAAAATCAGAGATTTACGCCCTGTGCGCAGAAGATCATTATGTTCGGGTCATAACGTCAGGCGGCGAAGATTTAATCCTAATGCGTCTCTCTGATGCGATCAAAGAGACTGTGCCGTTGATTGGAATTCCGACACATCGGTCATGGTGGGTCGCGGAAGCGGGCGTGAAGTCGGTTTCGAAAAAATCAGGGAAACTGGAAATACAACTCAAGAACGATTTAATTATCCCTGTGAGTCGCAGCGGGATGAAACGCGTAAAAGACGCCGCTTGGGTTTAAGCTCAAACGATAAAGCCGCTATTTATGCGTCTTTATCCTGACCCCAAATCCAACACTTTTCTTTTGTCACCCCCGGTAAGCCGTCCATCACATAAAGCTTTTTTGACCCGAGGGCTTGGGCCGTTCTCTCAGACCCGACATTTCCAACTTGGATTGTATGCACAACACGGTTCCAACCAAGCGTATGAAACGCGTAATCCACACAAGCGGCACCCGCCTCTTTGGCGTAGCCTTTGCGCCAATGTTTACGGTGAATTGTCCACCCGATTTCAGGCTCTGGCCAGCCTTCGGGATTCCACGGACCGACACGTCCAACCCACTCGCCTGTTGATTTTTCGATCACGGACATAAAACTGTAACCGCGAATGGTTTTATGCCCCATAACAGTCGCCATGTGCCGCCACGCCGTAGCGCGGCTCATCCCTGACCCGCCGCCGATAAAGGTCATTGTGTCTTTGTCAGAAAAACAATCGGCCCACATATCAAAATCGAGCGCAGGATCGACGTCGCGCAGAATAAGGCGCTCTGTTTCAATAATTGGCTTCATAATACCTCCCAAAAACCGCGTAACGTCGCGCTTGTCTTGTCTTGTCTTGTTTTAAAATTTAAATGTCCGCCTAAGCGCAACATTTGCGACATCCGATACCAGATGTCGAGGCTTTGGCCATATCGTCTTTTTGCCGCGTTTAGAAAACACAAATTTCCGACGCGCAAAATCATAAGGCGAACGGATCAACGCGTCGCCGCGCTCCATATCCTCAAGGACGGGAGTCGAATAGACACATTTGTCAAAATAATAATGCGTAACTTGCGACAGGCGCGTGCGTCTATGATCTAAAATCGGACTGCCACCGTGCAAGACATTGGCGGACCAAATCACGGCTTGGCCTTTTTTAATAAGGCCCGGTGTTCGCTCGTAATTTAGCGCCTGCGCTTCAAAAAACGGATACAGCTCTTTTTGCGGAGAGCTGGCAATATCATGCAAGGTCGAGATCGGGCGCTTATGGCTCTTGGCATAATAAACCAAAGGCCCATTATCTAAGTCCATATCTTCCAGCGCGACCCAAACCCCGCACATGAAATGCGCAGGCTCGGAGTTAAAGAAGATCGTATCTGAATGCACGCCCTGCTCTGTGCCTTTGGTGAAATTTAAGGTCTGAAACGGAAATGCGCGGCGTGTGTATAGCCCCGTGAGGAACGCTTGCACATCAGGATGCGCCCCTAATTTCCGAACGCATTTTTCGCGACGCCAGAGATCTTGCACACGCACAGCCTGCCCGACATAACCGCGCGTGACTTCAGCGCAGGCCTCGATCAAATCAGGGTCAAAGCCGAAATCATGAATTAAAAACCCCTCGCGCTGATATTGCTCTGAAATTTCTGATGAAACAGAATTTAACGGCAATGGATCACGAGGGGGCATAAAGTTAGACTTTAAAAGACAGCTAGTCTTTGAGGGCTGGTTCCATTTCTTGGCACTCAGCAATAATTTTCTCAACTGCCGCAACAGAGTTCATGAACATATCGCGCTCTGACTTATTTAGGCGAACATTGACGACTTTCTCTACGCCCTTCGCGCCGATGATCGCAGGTGCGCCGACATAAAGACCGCGAACGCCTGCAATTTGACCCGACAAACGCACCGCACAAGGCAGAACACGTTTTTTGTCACGCAAATAAGCGGTCGCCATTTCAATCGCAGATTCAGCAGGCGCGTAAAACGCAGACCCATTGCCTAGAAGGCCAACAATCTCGCCGCCGCCTTTACGCGTGCGCTGTACAATCGCGTCAATACGCTCTTGTGTTGTCCATTTCATTTTAATCAAGTCTGGAAGCGGGATACCTGAAACTGTTGAGTAACGCACAAGCGGCACCATAGTGTCGCCGTGTCCACCCAAAACTGAGGCGTGAACGTCTTGCACAGACACACCAAATTCTTCGGCGAGGAACCAACGGAAACGCGCACTGTCCAAAACACCTGCCATGCCGACAACTTTACGCGGCTGCAATCCTGAGAACTTTTGCAACGCCCAAACCATCGCGTCCAGCGGGTTCGTAATACAAATCACAAATGCTTTTGGTGCATGCTGTTTGATGCCTTCAGCAACTTGTTTAATCACGCCGAGGTTTTTCCCCACAAGCTCTGAGCGGTCCATGCCCGGCTTACGCGGGAAACCCGCCGTAATGATGCACACATCTGCACCTGCAATATCGGCGTAATCATTTGTGCCTTTTAGGTGGCTGTCTTTACCAAACACTGTCGTCGCTTCGCACAAGTCAAGCGCTTTGCCTTTGGCTGTGCCTTCAAAAATATCAAAAAGAACAACATCGCCCAACTCTTCGCGCGCCGCGATATGGGCCAAAGTTCCGCCGATCATTCCAGCTCCGATTAAAGCAATTTTTGCGCGTGCCATGAGAATCTCCATTTAACATTTCATTTATGCGGGGTTTAGCGCCCTAGAGCGCGCTTCGCAATGGTCAGTTTGGTCTGGTTTATAAATTGACGGAAAGGCGAGCGGTTTAATAAAAGACGCTCAGACTTGTATAGGGATAGAATTTGCCGTGCGAGAGCATGTTGGTGCGCCTACATCTCTTCAAATGCCTGTAAATCTTCGAGCGTGTAAAGACGCTTTATTCCCGACATATCCGACGCATCGTAATTTTGGTCTTGAGCAATACAGGCTTCCGTGCAGAGCATCTCGACATGTCTTGCACGGGCATCTGAAAACCACACGCGCCCCCCAGGCGTTGCGATATACCCATCAATACCTTCTTCTATATCGCCGAGCAAATCGTCACTCGACGGAATCTCGCTATCGAAATTGTCGCTATACGCGCCGTGCGTATGATAAGAGGCGAGTATTTGAAAATCATCCGACACGGATTTTGATATGCACGACCCTTTCCGACCTCGCTTGGGCGGCGTCGCAATATATTGACCAGTCTCGTCCAATCCTATATAACCGCAATATTCACTATTCTCTTTGAATGATTTTCTCTGTAACGCCGCCAATGTCTTTTTTGCAAAATCCGTCTCGGCCTGCGTGCGGTCTGCGACTCGCTCAAATGGGGCCGCCTCCAATGGCTCTGCGGATAAACATGCCGTCATAAGACATAGGGATGGAACCAAAATTACGGAGAGCCGACCACGCAAAGATGTCTTTCTTAAATTTATGGTCATCAGGGTCCCTCAGTGCCGTCCATTTTTCGGCGCTCTGCTAGGTATTCATGGCTCTGCATTTCCATAAGGCGCGACACTGTGCGTTCAAACTCGAACGCACCCGTTCCGTCATTATATAGGTCTTTGGGCGCAACAGCGGCGGACATCACAAGCTTTGTACGTGTTTCGTAGAGCGCATCAATCAGCGTAACAAAGCGTTTGGCTTCATTTCGGTTTTCAGGACCCATTTGCGGCACGTTTTCTAAGATCAAGGTTTGAAAGGCGTGCGCGAGCCGTAAGTAATCCGCTGCGCCCAAAGCTTCGTTACAGAGACGATTGAAGCTTGCGCGCGCCGTGCCTGCGGCTGTGCGCTGCAAAACAAGTCCGCGTCCTTGGACAGTCAAATATGTCTCGCGCGGCACAGCCGGGCCAATTAATCTTTGCCACGCAGCCTCAATACCTGCGTCGGCCTTTGGCCCCAACGGCGTGTAATATACAGGGGCGGCTTTCAATTGGCGAAAACGGTGATCGGTCTCCCCTGCAAATTCATGGATAATCATGTGGTCTGGCATGCGGTCGATAAACGGCTCAAACAGCCCTCTGTTTAAACCGTGTTTATAAAGGCCTTCTGGCGGGCGATTTGACGTTGCGACCACCACCACGCCTTCTTTCCAAAGCGCGTCAAACAAACGCGATAAGATCATCGCGTCCGTAATGTCAGTGACGTGAAATTCATCAAAACACAAAAGCGTCGCGTCTCGCGCAATGGATTTCGCTACGGGCGCAATCGGATCATCCCCTGCCCCGCGCACATAATCCTTGCTCGCGCGACGGGCATCAAGGTCCATCTTGCGCCAAAGATTAATCTTGGCATGAACGCCAAGCATAAAAGCATGAAAATGAACGCGCTGTTTTGACTTGATCAAGGCAAGTTCAAAAAACCAATCCATCAACATGGATTTTCCGCGCCCCACCCCGCCCCATAGATAAAGACCCTTTGGAGGGGCTTTTTTGGATAAAAACCCCAAAATTGACTTTGTCCGCATCACCTCTAAGCGTTGCAAAAGATCGTCTAGCTCATGGGCCGCCGCGCGTTGCGCCGCGTCATCCGTCAATGCACCAGACGCCACACGAAACTTAAGCGCTTGAACAACACCTCCCTCAATTTGAAGTTGATTATCTTGCTTATTTTTCAATTTTCTACCCTGAGCTTTAGTGATTCCTCCTATGGCACTCTGAATTAAAAAAACCAAGCTTTACTGGGGTTTGCCCTTTCTATTCATGTCGCGTTTATGTTATTAGCATTATGTTAATATTTCGAGGATGCGCATTTTGCGTATCTAGGGGGGCTTCAATTGGGAGCCAAACTTATTTGGAGGAATCCTTAAATGGATCAACTATCATCACATCTGAGCTTTTTGCCTGCATGGGCCGTTGGCCCAGTGGTCGCGCTCATTACTATTATAATTGGCTTTTTCATCGCCAAAATCGCTGCCGCTGTCGTCTCTGCCGCCATTAACCGTACAGGGATTGGGCGTAAAGCTCAATCAACAGGCGGTAATATCGGTAAATCTTTGTCTAAAGCCGTCTTCTGGGTGCTTTGGCTTGTCTTCATCCTTATGGGTCTAAGCCAGTTCCCAATGTTGTCTGAACAGCTTGGTTTCCTAAGCGATATGATGGACAGCATCTTTGGCTATCTTCCACAGTTAATTGTGGGTGCGGTTGTTTTCGCAATCGGCGCAATGCTCGGCAATGTCGTGCAAAACGCGCTTACAAGCACATTAGAAGTTGCCCAAGTTGATCGTCTTGCCAGCCGTTTCGGTGTTGCAGACGCTGAGGTTGAAACAACTGTCCCTTCTAACTCAATTGCTAAAAGTCTTGGTGGACTTGCTAAGGCAATCGTAATCATCCTTTTCGCAATTGCGGCGATTGGTATCTGGGACATCCCAGGATTCTCTGACGAAGTTGCGGGCATGCTCGGAACAGTTCTTAGCTATATCCCAAGCATTATTGGTGCGGCAATCATCCTAGCGATCTCTGTTATCATCGGTCGCTTTGTTGCAAATCTTGCAAAATCAACATTGCCAGCTTTGGGTGTCGACAGTTCACTACAAACTTTAGGTAGCCTTGACGGTCAGTCATCAGGTGTTGTGCCATCACAGATCATCTCGACAGTTGCTTTTGTCGGTATCGTTTTGATGGGTCTTACAGCGGCTATGAAAGCTCTCGGTATTCCTGAGTTGACGAACGTCTTTAACACATTGCTTGAAATCGGCGGACGTGTTGTCCTCGGCGCAATCATCATTGGTGCAGGTATCTTCATTGCAAACTTTGTTTCCAAGATTGTAACTCAAACATCTGGTGAACTTGCAGGTCGTATCATTAAGTATGCAACGATGGTTATCGTAATTTTCATGGGTCTAGCGACTATGGAACTTGGCGACGGCATTGTTGATACAGCATTCCGTTACTCAGTCATGGCTGCAGCTGTTGCTGCAGGTGTTGGCGGCGCGATTGCTTTCGGTCTAGGTGGCCGCGAGTGGGCTGCGAAGAAACTACAAGAGTGGTTTCCTGCTAAGCCAACGCTTAAGAAATAATCAAACCTAACAGTTTGTGAGTTTAGTCCCCGCTTTTTAAGCGGGGATTTTTTTATGCCTGAATGTCAGCGATTGCTTGGACTTTGGCTTTATCTTTCAGCGCATCGTCGCTCATAGAGACCAAGGCTTTAATACGCGCGCGACACATATCATACACCTCTGAAAACGCTGTCTGTCGCGCCTCTAACGGCTCGACATGTGCAGGGTCAGGCGCGGGCCAATGCACCTTTACGTGACTCCCCGGAAAGATCGGGCAGACTTCATTGGCGGCATTGTCACAAACTGTCACGACAATATCCATCTCAGCCATGCCGCCTTCGCTAAATTCGTCCCAGCTTTTTGAACGATAAAACTCCGTCCTGTGACCTCGGTTTTGTAATTCTATCAGACCGTCAGGATGAGGCACGCCGCTGGGGTGACTCCCCGCAGACCACCCCAGAAACCTCCCCTGCCCTAAATCATTTAAAAGAGCCTCTGACAAAATTGACCTTGCAGAATTTCCTGTACACAGAAACAAGACATTGATGGGTTTTGAAGCGGGTTTTGTCATATTGGTCGATCCTAATTACACAAGGTGTTAGAGACGCGCTTGCCAATTTATCTTGTTTTGGTCAATAAGGCTTATGGATTATGATCCCAAAACCCCTCCAATAGACCCGTCCGCAGAGGTCAGTACAGACCCCACGCCAAAAGAAGCGCGTCACATCGTAGAGGCCTTGATCGAGGAACGCGCGCCAAAACTTATGAGTCGGCCTCGTTTATTCAAAGCAATACGCCCGCTTCTCTACCGTATGCTGGCTTATGACGCGGCTGTATTTTTGGCCGATAATATTCAGACTATGAATGGTCATGAGGCTTTCGATATGATTACCGATCATATCCGCCCTAATGTCCGTGTGACGGGTTGGGAGAACATCCCGCCAACTGGCAAATGTATTGTTATCGCCAACCATCCGACGGGACTTGCAGACGGCATGGCCGTTTTCAAAGCTCTAAGACAAAGACGCCCAGAACATCTTTTCCTCGCAAATGCAGATGCGCTCCGTGTGATGGAAAATGGGCAAGACATTATTATCCCTGTCGAATGGGTCAAAGAAAAACGCTCTGTCGCAAAAGCACGCCAGACCCTTTTAGATGTGAAAGCGGCACTTAAGTCTGAAAAATGTGTTGTGATATTTCCAAGCGGGCGTCTGGCGCAATTGGGTTTGACAGGGCTGAAAGAACAGCCTTGGGAATCGTCTGCGGCGATGCTCGCGCGCAAATATAAAGCCCCTATCATTCCGCTACGCATTCGCGCGCGTAATAGTGTCTTATATTATCTGTTTTGCCGCTTAAATAATGAGCTTCGCGATATCACCCTCTTTCACGAACTTTTGAACAAGAAAGGTCGCGGGTTTGATCTGCGGTTTGGAAAACCCATTGCACCTGAAACTCTGTCTACGAATGCAGAAGAGGCGACAGATTATGTTCGCGGGATCGTAGAGCGGTTGTAGAAATAAGACCCGCCACGAAAAAGCCCGCACAAAGCGGCCTTAAAACTCTATAATCTCTTGGCGTGTTTACGCGCGTTCGACCATCATGCGTTTGACTTCGGCAATCGCTTTGGCAGGGTTCAAACCCTTTGGACAGACGTTTGCGCAATTCATTATTGTATGACAGCGATAAAGCTTGAACGGATCTTCGAGGTCATTGAGGCGCTCTGTTTGCGCCTCGTCACGGCTATCCACCAACCAACGATAGGCTTGCAAAAGCGCAGCAGGGCCGAGGTAACGATCGCCGTTCCACCAGTAAGACGGACAAGACGTTGAGCACGACGCACACAAAATACATTCGTAATAGCCATCGAGCTTTTCACGGTCTTCAGGTGTTTGTTTAAACTCTTCGGTCTTTGGCTCGGCCGTTGTCGTATGTAGCCACGGCTCGATAGACGCATATTGCGCGTAGAACTGCGAGAGGTCTGGCACAAGGTCGCGCACAACTGGCAAATGCGGCAGAGGCGAAATTGTAATCGTCCCGCTATTGATTTCGTCAATGCCTTTTGTACAGGCGAGCGTATTACGTCCGCCAATATTCATAGCACACGAACCACACACACCTTCGCGGCAAGAGCGGCGGAAGGCGAGTGTCGGGTCAATTTCGTTTTTAATCTTAAACAGCGCGTCCAAAATCATTGGGCCGCATTCGTCCAAATCGATTTCGTAAGTGTCCCAACCCGGACCCGCATCGGAACTTGGGTCATAGCGGTAAATTTTAAAGGTCTTAACGCGCTTAGCTGTGCTCGCGGCTGGCCATTTTTTACCCGAACTTACTTTGGAGTTTTTTGGCAATGTTAACTGTACCATGAACCGTCCCTGTTTGTCGTAATGCCCTTATATTGCAAGGCGCATTGAATTTCGCGCCTATATACACACATGACACTGCGCCGCGCAAGGACGGCGCAATGCGACAAATGTTAACCTTCGCGCTGTTCAGCTTTAATCGTAAATTATAAATTTTCAGAAAATGGGTAAAAAACTCAATTTCTGATTCTAAAGTTTAACTGAAATGCATCAGCGAGATGACGGCTCTGCGTCGCCATACCAATTCGTGTTCCGCGTCAGATACATAATCAATGCGATAACTGCAAACGCTGCAAGTGCCCCCACCATCAGCGCGAAGTCTTGCATACGCATCAGAACGTAAAGCAAACCATAGACTAAGGTGAAAACAATCCCGGCTTGAATCGCATATTTTTTGGCTTTGAAAACAGCGCCCGCATAAGCAGATGTCAGTCCGATAGTCGCCAAGGCCGCAATGGCAAATGCTGGGGTAAACCCGACACGTTCAGAAAATGCCAAAAGCAACATATAGAAAACACTCTGCGCGAGACCAATCAAGATATATTGCGCAGGATGGACGCGCACGCCGACCATAACCTCAAACAGGAAATAGGCGATAAAGACGAGGCCGATAAACAAGATCGAATATTTAAGGGCGCGATTGACCGTGCGGTAAGGATGTTGCGTTGATACAAATTTTACTGACATCGCCGTTTCCGACATATTATTCAGATTAAATGTGTGAGCTTTGCCTTCGCCGGGAATACCGCGGGCAAGGAAAGGCACATGCCATTCCGCGCTAAACCCTGTATTTGTAATCGTCTGAGAGGTCGGGGCAAAGCCGCCCTCAAACCCGGGATCAGGCCAATCGGACGATATTTTTACATAGGTCGAACGCGCAAACGGCATGACGCCTAAACGTTGCGTGCCCGCCAATGCCATTTTTGTTGTGACGGTAAAACTGCCTGTCGTCTTAACAATATCAGAGGCTGGAACAGAGATATATTCCTGTACAGAACGACTTAATAAAGAGGCGTGTTCCGTGCGACGCAAGACAGACCCGTTTTGAAATATAACGGTCCCGTCCGCTTGCTCGACACTCTCCATAGCTCCAGAGAAGGCGGGCGAAATGGCGCCCGATGTAGATTTTGATATCGCCCTGTTCAAATTATCGTCGAGGGTGTTCTGTAAGGAATATCCTGTCTCTTGCGCGGGTGTAAATTTACGAACCTCGCCCGATTCTAAGACAAGATTTACATCGTTTTGTAAGCCGCGTGTATCCGTGACCCCCATCCAGATTTCAGCTTCGGACCAATCAATTGACAGACCCGTATCTTCTAGAACTTTCTTATCGAGTGAAAAGGTTGCAGACAGCGTGCTTTTACCTGAATAGGTTGGAACTTTAAAAAGGGAGCGTTTGCGGATTTTGGTTTCAACCTCGGTAAATTCGGCGCGTCCTTCATCGGCAAACACCACATATTGCCCCGTAGACGACACAAAACCATTAGCCTCCACCACACCGTAAGGCGCAACCAAAATTGGTCCTGTTACATATTGTTCCCCGCCGTAACGTTGCGCCACCTCGCGGGCCACATCGTCTGAACGTTCAGAGCGCTCAAAACTAATGAAGGAAATAAACATGGCGGGGATGGCCATTAACAAGACCAGAAAACACACGACCATTAATTTAAGTCCTAAGGATCGACCATTGGGTCGTAATCTGCCCAGGGGAATATTTATGCCTGGGGGCTTGGGACTCGTTTGCGGGGGATTGATAGTATCAGACATAAAAACTCCAAATATTTAGACTGAGTTTAAATGGCCGTGAATTCAGGCCGTAAAAAGGCGACCTTGTGTCGTGTACATGACTTTAAAACGGCAGCACGTTTAAGAACCACAGATTAAAGACGTATACAATAAATCAAAAAACTTAGGGCGCTATTCCGCCGCGTTCAGAGAACAACTGGCCATAGAGGCGAGTGCCGCACGACGACGTGCAGAGTCTGGAAAATCAAACACATCATTATCAGCTGTACGGTTTGGACGATCATTAAATAGAAAATCGAGCGATTCGACATCACACTGCAAAAGCTCAGCCACTTCATTTGTGACCTTTTCGCGTGTTGTCCCGACGCTATTATAAGCGACTTTCAAACACGCCTTGATAAAACTGAATTCGGCAGGTGTTTCAACCGTTTCAAACTCTTGGTCATGTCTACTAGGTTTAAACACATGCATCCGTAAATAATTTATGTTGACGCCCTCTTACATACTCATAATTGAACAAAAGCTGACACGTTTCAAGCGAAAGTTTAAAGACAGGTTAACCAATTAATACTCTGTTCATCTTGTCTTAAGGGATGTGTTTCATTTCGTATCATTATTTGAATATATTGGGTCAGAATTTCGGGTTTGCGAATGTACAAGAGATTGGAAATCCGCATGTAGCTTTGGATCTTCAGGACTAAAGAATTGTAGGAAAATAATGCCAAAGGCCTGACTATCGGGATCAATCCAAAAATTCGTCCGCGCAGCCCCGCTCCACCCCCATTGACCAATGGCTTTTCCGCTTGCCTTAATTTGCGCCGCGTCATTAGCAATATGCACACTGCCGCCATAGCCAAAGCCCGCATTTGTATCACCCAATATCCAAGGGAACATAGATGTCGCGTCAGGCCCTAAATGATCGGTCATCATCATTTCAACTGTGGCAGTTTCCAAAATTCGAGTACCGCGATACATGCCTTTGCCCAACATAAGTTCTGCAAATTTTGCGTAATCATCTAATGTCGATACCAGACCCCCACCGCCAGATTCAAACGCGCGCTCTCGTAAATACTCGCTCGCCTGACCGTCATCCTCCAAGACATACGTCCCTTCGGGCGTCAAAGCATAGTTAGACGCAAACCGCGCCTTTTGGTCTGGACGGACATGAAATCCTGTTTCAGTCATGCCCAGCGGATCAAAGAAACGGTCTTGGAATAACTTTGACAGTTTCTGATCTGTCACGACTTCGGCAATGCGCCCCAAAACATCAATCGAATAGCTGTAATACCATGTCGCGCCGGGTTGCGCTAAAAGTGGTAATTGCGACAGCTTTGTCATTTTGACAGATAGATCTTCATCAGGGTCAAACAGACCTGCTTTTCCGTAAGCCGATTCAACCGCGTTCATATCGCCAAAAATTCCGTATCCCATTCCAGCCCTGTGGAGGAGCAGGTCTTTGATCGTCATTTGCGGGTTTTGCTCGGTAAAGACAGGTGTGCCGTCAGAGCCGAGTGTCGCGACTTTCATGCCTGCGAGCTCTGGGATATATTTCGCGACAGGGTCATTGACGTTCAACTTCCCCTCCTCCTGCAAATCCATGATCAAAGCAGAGGTCACAGGTTTCGTCATAGAGTAAATACGAAACACGCTATCGATTTCAACGGGGCTTTTGCGTTCAACATCACGCAGCCCAAATGCGCCCTTATAGACGATTTGTCCTTCGTCAAACACAAGCGCAGACACACCTGGAACATCGCCATTTGTGATCGCACTGGCTAAAAGCGTATCCATCGCCTTTTTATCAAAATCAGGCTTTGAGGCCTTGTTTTTCGCGCTCATTTTTTCAGCGGTTTCAGACGGGCTTGAAGGGGTGTCAGATACGTTCATTGCCTTATCCTGACATGCGCTGAGTACAATTACGGACACAGAAAGCAGTAATACGCCTGCGCGCTTCATAGGTGTAATAATTTCAAGCATTCTGTTTCCCCTTAAATATTTTATCCGCACAGTATGCGTCTGCACGCCCATGTCCAGTGGCATTTATCGACTTAAAATTTTTATTGCTTAACCCCTGCACCCACTACAATTCCTTAAAGACAAATAAGTTTGTATTTAAAACTTGACTTATTCAGTTTGTTTTGCAAACTTATTTGCAGCACGAAAGGAAACTTAATTATGAATGCTAAAACACACACAACGGCGCTCGACGATTTATCGTATATCCGGACAATGGCCGAAGAAGGTCGCCACGCGCCGCTTATCGGCGGGCGGATTGGGTTAATGTGGGGATGCCTTTTAACCGTCACATTACTCTTACACGGCTTAACTGAGCTCGGCATTACGGGCCTAAGCTCTGAATATATCGGCCTGTTCTGGTTTATATTTGGCATTACGGGCGGCATTTTGACATTCATCTTATCCAAGAGCCTGAAAGACAAACCTGGCCTATCTGCCGTCACAAACCGTGTAGAGAGCGCCGTTTGGACCGCCAGCACGCTGGCGCTTTTTACCGTTGCAATCGCTGTGACACTCGCTGTAACTCTTCGGGGACAATCTTTAATACTGTATGACATGATTATGGCATTTGCCTTTGCAACACAGGCCATGAATTATTACGTCGTAAGTCAAGTTACGGGACAAAAATCACGCTTGATACCTGCCGCGCTCTCACTTGCTTTTGCGGCTTTAACGATCTTATTTATTGGACAACCGATCATCTATATCGTGGCTTCTATTGGCGTTATATTCACAATCATCCTGCCGGCCCTAATGGACATGAAAAAAGAGCCTAAAAATGTCGTCTAATCTGAATATTGACGACATAGACGAGCTGATTCACGGCAGGCTACGACTTGGGATTATGGCTTATCTTTCAACCGCCAGCCCCGCAAGCTTCCCTGAATTGATTGGAAAAACAGGCACAAGCCACGGCAATCTCTCAACCCATCTGACGAAGTTAGAAAAGGCCAGATATGTCCGCCAAGAAAAAGGGTTTAAAGGCAAACGCCCTCAGACCTTGGTTCACCTGACAGATACGGGCCGAGACGCATGGGTGATTTACCTCGACGAGATGCGGAAATTGCTCGAGCCTTGACCTACATAAAAATATGATTTGCGGCGGTTTATATCGCCGCATTTTTAGTAACGCTCCCCCTCTATAAATGTCACCTATTGATAAGTCCGTTAAAAACCTTAGCACCTATTTTATGAACATCATTTTAGCCGACTTTTCCGACCTTCAAGTGCGTGCACTTTTGCATGTGCACCTAAATGAGATGGACGCGGCCTCGCCAGAGGATTCGAATTACACTTTGGATATTTCGGGTCTGCAAGGGGACGATATTACGTTCTGGACAATTTGGGACGGCGACAAACTTGCAGGATTTGGAGCGCTGAAAGAATTGACGTCAAAAAGTGCTGAGATTAAATCTATGCGCACGCACACCGACCACCTGCGCAAAGGGGTAGCGGCACAGCTTCTCACCCATCTTATAAATACCGCGAAAGACCGGGACTATGTGCGCGTCAGCCTCGAGACAGGTACAACATCCGAATTTGATGCCGCCTTAACTCTATATAGAAAGCACGGATTTCAAAACGGCGAGATTTTCGGGGACTACCGCCCTAGCCCCTATAATCAATTCCTGCATTTGGATTTGTAGGCGAGGTAACTTCAGCCCGCGTCCTAAGGACGCGCGACACGCGCGTGGACTCGAAGGGTGTTCCAGTAAAAACAATCGTCCGTCACCCTGCCATCCTTCGAGGCGATTGCTTCGCAATCCCTCAGGATAAGGTTGGCAATATGGCGTTAAAGGCCTAAGCGGTCGCCAATCCAAAGGCACTATGCAAAGCCCGCACAGCGAGCTCTGTATATTCTGCGTCAATCAGGACAGAGATTTTAATCTCAGATGTGGCGATAACTTTGACATTGATGTTTTTATCGGCCAGTGCCTCAAACATAGTTTGAGCCACACCCGTATGACTGCGCATACCAATACCGACGATGGAAACCTTGCAAACATTTCCGTCAGATTTGACGCCTTCAAACCCGATTTTATCTTTCGACGCCTCTAACGCTGTAAGCGCTTTTTCAAGGTCGCGCTTGCCAACCGTAAAGGTCAAGTTTGCAGCATTATCTGATTTAGATATGCCTTGAACAATCATATCGACGATAACATTGGATTCGGCCATGGCACGGCAGACCTTAGCGACCATGCCGGGGCGATCTTTTAGGCGCAATAAAGTAATTTGGGCTTCGTCGCGCGAATAGGCGACGCCGCTTACAACACGTTCTTCCATGGTTTCATCCTCATGACAGACTAGGGTTCCGGGGTTATCAACGCCCACATCGCGCATACTGGTCAGCACGCGAATGGGCAGGTTATTATTCATTGCCAGCTCGACAGAGCGGGTTTGCAGGACTTTGGCCCCAAGTGAGGCGAGTTCTAGCATTTCTTCAAATGCAACTCGGTTTAGGCGACGTGCGTCTTTTACAATTCTTGGGTCGGTGGTGTAGATCCCGTCAACGTCTGTATAAATATCACACCGATCCGCTTTTAGCGCAACAGCCAGTGCCACGGCCGAAGTATCAGACCCGCCGCGACCCAGTGTCGAAATTCGGCCTGTTTCATTGACGCCTTGAAAACCCGCAACGACGGCAACATTGCCGCCCTCCATTGACGGGCCGATCGCGCTGCTCTCAATTTCGGCGATACGGGCTTTACTGTGGGCCATATCGGTACGCAGCGGGATTTGCCACCCCAGCCATGAACGTGCCTTAAGACCGCGACGGCGAAGGGCAATCGCAAGCAATCCTGACGTCACTTGTTCGCCGCTGGCAACAATTGAATCGTATTCGTCTTCAATCGCGCTGGTGAGCTTTTCGCCGTTAGGCGCACTATCGGCGTCCAGCGCATCGACAAGTCCGACCAAACGGTTCGTTTCGCCCGACATAGCCGAGACAACAACGGCGACTTCATTTCCGGATTTCGCTTCTGCTTCGACAAGGGCTGCAACGTGACGGATACGTTCCAAATCTGCGACAGAGGTGCCACCAAATTTCATGACAATACGGGCCATAATTTATATGCGCTTTCCAGCCTGTTAAAATAAGCCGCGCTTTTACGCCGAGACGCGCGATTTCTCAACTGTTTTTAAAGATCTAAAGTTCTGTGCGAACGTTCCAAAGCTCTGGAAACAAAACAACGTCCAACATAGACTTCAAATATCCAATTCCCGACGTGCCGCCGCTCCCGCGTTTAAACCCGATGACGCGCTCCACTGTTGTGACGTGATTAAACCGCCAACGCCTAAAATAATCTTCGAAATCTACAAGTTTTTCTGCCAGTTCAAACAAATCCCAATTGGCATGAGGGTTTTGATAAATCGTCACCCATGCCTTAAGGGTCGAGGCATCATGCGTATATTTTAGTGTCAGGTCCCGCGCGAGATGTTCGGAACGTATTTCAAAACCGCGTCGCGCTAATAGGTTCAGCGTCACATCGTAAATACTGGGCGCGGTTAAAGCGTCGGTCAGGCGCGCGCGTATCACCGCGTCTTTATGCGAGTCCAAATGGCGCGACTCTTTATTCCCGACCAGAAATTCGATCTCTCTATATTGAAAGGACTGAAAACCAGACGCAGCACCAAAGGCCGCGCGAAAGGCAGAATACTCATCCGGCGTCAAAGTCCGCAAGACATCCCACGCTGAATTTAATTGCTCAAATATGCGCGAAACGCGCGAGAGCATTTTCATCGCTTGAGGCAAAGCGTCCTGTGCGATCGCAGCCTTAGCCGCGCGAAGTTCGTGCAGTGCCAGTTTCATCCAAAGCTCTGACGTTTGATGTTGGATTACAAATAACATCTCGTCATGTTTATCTGTTAACGGACTTTGCGACTCCAAAATATTTCCAAGCTTCAAATATTGGCCATAGCTAATCTTAGTCGTATCTTTTGGGGTGTGTTTAGGCGTGTCTTGCATATCAAGACCGTATCAGTTTCTGCGCCTGTGGCGAGGAAAATTAAACGCGTCGGTTTTACGCGGCGATAAGGCTTTCACCTCGTCAGCGGAGCGTATAAAAGACACAAAGATAATTAGGACACACATGGCATATTCAGAAACCGCGCCCGAACATTTACAAAGCGTCAGCGTTGACCCCGCTGAAATGGCGAGCTTTACGCGCATGGCCGAAGATTGGTGGAATCCGGACGGCATGTTTAAACCCTTGCATATTATGAACGGCGCACGCCTTGGCTTTATCAAAGAAGCCATTTGTACGCATTTTGGACGCAATGAAAATGTCGACCTGCCCCTGAAAGGATTACGCGTATTGGATATTGGCTGTGGCGGCGGACTGTTATGCGAACCCCTTACACGGTTAGGCGCAGAGGTCACGGGTGTCGACGCATTGGAGAAAACACTAAAAACTGCCAAAACACATGCCGAGCAAATGGGTCTTGATATTGATTATCGCCACGGCACGATTGAACAAATGGTCCAAGCGGGCGAAACGCCGTTTGACGCTGTTTTAAATATGGAAGTCATTGAGCACGTTGCAAACCCGCCGCAATTTATGAAAGATTGTAGTGCTATGGTCAGTCAAGACGGTCTGATGATTTGTTCGACGATCAACCGCACAATGAAAGCGTTCCTCTTTGCGATTGTGGGCGCGGAATATGTCCTGCGTTGGTTACCACGCGGCACGCATCAGTATAGCAAATTGGTCAAGCCGCGCGAAATACAACTCTGGCTCACAGATGCAGGCCTCGCGCCCCGCCCCTCTATCGGCATGACGTTAAACCCGCTCAGCAGTGCATGGAAATTCTCTACAGATTGCAGTATTAATTACGTAACCGTCGCGCCTAGACCCGCAAAACAGGGTTAACGAAATCTTACCCTTAAACGGGCCGTTTAGACCCTGTTAAGACAAAGCCTTATTTTTGTCCTGATTTCTGCCATTTTCTCGAATTACCTATTATAAACAAACTGTTAACTGTCTCTAACAAGGCTTTCTCAACTTTAATGGAACCGTATTGTTCCTGAAAGCGTACCATTGTTAGACATGTCATAAGTTACAGTTTGAAGACGTGTTTATAGGAGGCACTATGCGATCAATTAATATTAAAACGGCTGAACTCTCTAACTTTGTTTCTAAGGAACCCAAAGCCTATTGTGGAGACGCCCTCGCGACTGTAAAAACACTCGAAATATCAATTTTTAATCACGGGCTCCTTAATCCCTTGATCGTGAATGTCACTGAAGGTGGCCTGGTTGTTATTGAAGGCCGCAAACGCCTTATGGCCATTAGACGGCTTAAAGTTGCGGGAAAGCTTCCCCGTGATTTGCACCGTATCCCATATGTCGAAATTGGTGAGCACGTGGCGCTGTCAAACGAGCCGCTCGCGCTCTTATCCAATCGTGATAAATTCATGGAAGTCGGACGCCTGCATACTCAAGGATGTTCCATTCGAGAGATTGCAAGCCGTCTTTACACGCCTGTCCAGACAATCAGAGAACTTTTGTCAGTGGCGAAACTGAGCCGAAAGCTTCAAACGGAATTTTTGACAGGACACCTGACCCTTAAGCAGGCGCGTGCCTTTGCAACGCTCCCCAATACTGAGGCTCAAGATGCTTTGATGCAGGTCCTCGGCCCATTCGCGCAAGAGCCTGAAATCATTCGTTCAATATATTCGGGCGAGACCGTTTTGAATATCGACAATGAAGATGTGATTATATTGCCGTCCCGCAAACCGTTGGAACATTACGACAAGGCAGCCTAACTTAAACTTTCCCCTCACCTTGGCCTGAACCTAACCGTTCAGGCCTTTTTTTTGACTGAAATTAATTTAGCTTTTTCCTGTGCTTTGGCACTAAGACATCTGGCAAAGGTGCGATTTTTACGCCCTCACCTTTTAGATCTGCCGCCTGTTTAGGCGTTGCCTTTCCGTAAATTGGCCGCGCATCTTTTTCGCCGTAATGAATGGCGCGGGCCTCATCGACAAATTTATCCCCTACGTCTTCGCAGTGTTTTCCAATCTCGGACCGAATTTCTGCTGCCATGATAGCGAGCTTTTTTGCGGTTTCTGGATCTATATCAGATTTTTCTGCGTGACCAATGACGGGTTTTCGGGCCTTTATAGATGTTGAAATTGCGGGTGACATGATTGCTTTTGAAATTTTTATGTCGCCGCAATTTGGGCACGCAATCAGACCTTTCTTTGACTGCACTTCAAAGTCAGAGCCCTTAGAGAACCAAACTTCAAACTCATGCTCAGACCGACATTTCAAAAGATATCTAATCATAGGCTATAAACCGTCAGACGGTGCAGATTTTAACACAAAGTCAGGTTTGGTATTCCAAGCTGGAATTTTTTGCCGCGCAGATGTGACCGCTTCAATGTCAATATCGGCCAGTAAATATTCAGGCGTGTCATGATCTAACGCACTCACGACTTCGCCCCAAGGCCCAATTATCATAGACCGCCCCCACGTCGACCGACCATCCGCGTGGTCGCCGCCTTGCGCGGGCGCAATGATATAACTGCCCGTTTCAATTGCACGTGCTTTCAAAAGCGTTTCCCAATGCGCCTCACCTGTGGGGCGGGTAAATGCGGCCGGTACGGAAATAATATGTGCACCAGACTGGGCGTAGGTTTTATACAAATTGGCAAAGCGAACATCGTAACAAATTGAAAGCCCAAGTTTCACGCCACTAATATCGGATATTACGGCCTGCTGACCTGCATCGTAAACACGGCTTTCTTTCCACGTCTCGCGCTCTGAGACTGTGACGTCAAACAAATGGATTTTATCATAGCGGGCTATGATTTCCCCCAAAGGGCCAAATAAATATGATCGATTGGCGGCACGGCGCTCACCTGTTCTGATCGCAAGCGACCCGATGAGCAAAAACACAGACAGCTCTTTGGCCAAGGCTGAAAACGCCGCCACGCCTAAATCTTCTGATTCAGGTTTAATCGTTAAAAACAACGCCTTAGAATCGCGGTTTAAAACATGTGTCATTTCAGGAGTCGCGATAAACTGCGCGCCTGCGCGCGCCGCGTCCTTTATCAAGTGCTCTGCGGCGCGAATATTACGCGGAATATCCGTACCGCTTCGCATTTGTATGGCAGCGATTTTCACTCAGACCCCGCCTAGCCTACAAGCAAAGGATCAAGTCCCCCGCGACTGTCGAGGGCAAACAAATCATCACATCCGCCAATATGTTTACCGTCAATAAAGATTTGCGGGAAAGTATTGCGGCCTGACCGCTCGTTCATTTCTTGGCGTTTTTGCGCGCTCATATAAGCAGGAATATCAATAATGTCGACACCCTTCTTTTTCAAAAGCGCTTTGGCTCGAATACAAAACGGGCACATCGCTTTGGTATACATTTCAATTTTGGCCATAATTATGTCTTTCAGTAACAGATTGTGATTTGGGTGTCTGGATTTATTATGTAGGGATTGCAGTACCACTAACAACCCTTGCCAGTGATAATCCGTCAACACATGCCGCCCCTGCCCGCAAGAGTGTTTTCGCGCACGCATCAAGCGTCGCCCCCGTCGTTAAAACATCATCCACTAAAACGACATGCATGCCTTTAATCTGGTTCTTTGCAGACTTCGCAACAGAAAACGCACCCTGTACATTGCGACGTCGACCCGCTGTTGATTTGCCGCCTTGTGTCTCTGTAGCTTTGTGACGATGTAATATATTTGTTCTCAGTTGAGCGGGCCCACGTTTAGCAACTTCGCGCGCCAACAAGGCCGACTGATTATAGCGCCGTTTCACCAAACGTTTGTAATGCAAAGGCACCGGGATAATAAAATCTGCATCGTTTAAAAAACTCCGCCCTGCGCGCGCCATTTGAATACCAAACATAGAGAGCCCCGCCGTCTTTCCTCCATGTTTAAAGTCTAAGACCATTTTTCGACTGGCATCATTATAGGCAAAAGCCGCTCGCATATGTTCGCATGTCGGGGGACGTGCAATGCAACGCGCACACAGCACACCTTTGCCCATATCAAATTCAAATGGAAATCCGCAAAGGTCACAACACGGATCATCGAGAAACCGAATAGACGTCCAGTTCTCTGCGCCGTTCTCTGCCCAATTCTCTGTCGCGTTTGCTGTGACGTTTCCGTCTTGTTTTAATTCGCCCGTAATGATCGACAGTGGCGGCAATATTAAATCAACTGCGCGGTTCACATGACGCACGATACGCCTACGCAACGGGCTAGATCTAAACGTACCTACATACGCGCCAGACCGCGTCACGAATTTATTTAAAAAGTCATCCAAATTATAAACAGCTCTCATTAGGGCTTTTATTTTTTTCTATTTCTACCATAACCCTGTCATGACCTCGCGCAACCGCTCTTCTGGGCCTTCTGCGGCCCCGCCGCAAATTTTTGATATGCATTTACTAACTTTGCGACGTGCGCGCGCCGCGCGTAGAGCGGGGACGTTTTTTGCAAAACGCTGCACTGCCGATCTTGCAGACCGTCTCTTAGACATCAATCGACCGTTTAAAAAAGTGGCCTTTTGGGGACTACAGCTCGCCGCAGATCAATTGCAAATAGCTCTGCCAAAGGATAAGCGCGCTGACATTTTAACCTGTAACGCTAACCTAGTTGATATTCAGCCGCGCAGCCAAGACCTTGTTATAAGCCTCTTGCAGCTACAAAGCGATAATGATCCTGTCGGGACGCTCATTCAAATGCGCAATTGCCTTAAACCTGACGGGCTTTTGATCACGGCTATGTTTGGGGGGAACTCCCTGACAGAGCTGAGACAGGCCTTTTACGAAACGGACACTCAATTTCACGGCGGCATAAGCCCGCATATCTCGCCTTTTGCGGATCATGTCCAAGCGGCAGAGTTACTGGGTCGCGCGGGACTGGCTTTGCCGGTTGTGGATGTGGACCGCTTTACGGTGAATTACAGCCGTTTATCGACCTTAGTTTCGGACCTACGGGATTTAGGGGAAACCAATGTTTTGCACGCGCAAAGTAAAACCTATCTCAGCCCATCTTATTTTGAGGCGCTGTCCAAGGTGCACGAAAAATCCGTGTCATCGGACAAGTTGAAAACAAGTTTTGAAATATTATGGCTAACGGGATGGTCCCCAGACGCAAGCCAACAAAAACCCTCTAAACGTGGCTCCGCAAATATGCGTCTTGGCGACGCGATCAATTTAATGGGTAAACAACCGTAGAAAAACCTATTAGGCTTTAGCCGCCAGTATAACCAGAGCCTTCGGCTATGCCCGCATCGGTTACGACATTCCCGACACTGTAAAAACGGTTGTTCAAAGAATCACCGAGAGCCTTTCCACCGACAATTGTTGCAATGGCCAAAACGGCGATCATAACCCCGTATTCAACAGCGGTTGCGCCTGACTCGTTTTGAAGGTAACTTTTAAGTAGATCCATATTAACTTTCAAATCGGCGCCCCCCGCCAAGTCGATCCCTTATTTCTCTCGCCAGAAAAACATCTGCTGGCACTAAATTTAATTCGTTTAGACGTTCGGGAAAAACCCATTTTAACGTCTGACCCTCTTTTGCATGGGCGAACCCATCCCATTGACGACACAAAAAAAGTGGCATCAATATGTTAAAATCCTCGTATGCATGAGAGATAAATGAAAAGGGTTGTAAGCACCGCTCGCACGGCTCTATCCCGATTTCCTCCCTTAACTCACGAACGATCGCCTGTTCAGGAGTCTCTCCGACTTCTAATTTTCCACCGGGGAATTCCCATAATCCCTCGAAAGACTTACCCTTTGGTCGCTGAGCCATTAAAATACGACCGTCCGTATCCATCAAAGCGCATGCCGCAACTAATAAAAGCATTCATATTATCCTTAACGAGGCTGAATTAACAAACTTTAAGAGATTATAGTTAATGGGACAGCTTTTTTAAATTTTAAACGACTGAATTTCAGCGTTTTCAACTTCGATAATCAGCATTGATATCGATATATCCGTGTGTAAAATCGCACGTCCAAACCGTCGCCAGTCCTGAACCCAGACCCATATCAATGCTCATTTCCAGCTCGCTACGCTTCATATATTCAGCGCCTTGGTGCTCGGTATAGTTGGCGCTTACCGCGCCGTTTTGCGCAAGGAATATATCGCCCAACTTTATGGATAATAGATCTCGCTCGGCAGGTTCTCCCGCTTTCCCGACGGCCATAATCAGACGTCCCCAATTGGCATCTTCTCCTGCAATTGCTGTTTTAACTAACGGTGAATTTGCGACTGACATCGCGATTGTCTTTGCACTGGCATCGCTCACGGCAGACGTCACATGTATCGTCACAAATTTCGACGCGCCTTCTCCGTCTTTTACAATTTGATGTGCGAGGTCTAACATGACTCCCTCAAGAGCAGATATAAATTCGGAAAGTCTTGGATCATCGGATTTTTCAATCTTTAAATGTCCAGCCTGACCACTCGCGGCCAATAAAACTGTATCAGAGGTCGAGGTGTCGCTATCCACAGTAATCGCGTTGAAGCTTTTCTCTGTTATGGTTGATAAGATATCTTGCAAAGCGCTCTGACCAATCACAGCGTCCGTTGCGATATATCCCAGCATCGTCGCCATATCTGGGGCAATCATGCCTGAGCCTTTGGCAATCCCGTTGATACTGACCTCTACGCCGTCAATTTGGGCTTTTGCATGCGCGCCCTTAGGGTATGTATCTGTTGTCATAATAGCGCGCGCCGCATCCGCCCATCCGTCGGCGGTCAAAGACTTGGCCATATCGGGGAACTGTGCGGTGAGTTTTGATGCGTCCAGTGCGACTCCGATGACGCCTGTTGATGACAAAAATACGGATTCGGGTTGACCGCCAAAAATCTCTGTGACCCCTACGGCGCTCTCAATCACTGCGTCGCGGCCCTTTTGCCCCGCAAATACATTTGACGTGCCCGAGTTTACTAATATCAAACGCGGCGCAAGTGGCGTGCGGGCCGATTTGAGCGCTTTGCGAGACCAGTCAACAGGCGCACCTGGGCATTTGTTTTTTGTGAAAACACCAGCAATTTCTGTGCTTTCATGCGCCTTTAAGAGCCATAAATCTGTACGGCCTTCATATTTTATGCCCGCCTCAGCGACCGCCATTTCAAAGCCATTAATGGGGGGTAAGTCTGGAAATTTTTTAGGTTTAAAGGGGGACGGTGTCATTGATCTGTCGCCTCTGTGTCAGATGGTGATTTCGTCGAGAGTTCAGAACCTGTTTTGCCTGAACGCGTTTGTTTATCCGCGTCGTCCGACCCGCTTATGTTTGATGTACTTTTACCGTAGAGAAATTTAACTTCACCATTCGTGCGCAAAGTCCGCACGAGCTGTTGCATTTCGTCATACGTCATGAAGCTTAAAATATCGGCACGCATGTCTTCAAAGGATGGGCCCGCAGGTCGTCTGCGATCTTCAACTTTAAAAACAGACCACCCCTTATCCGTTTGGATAGGGTCTGTGAGCGTGCCAATTTCCGCTTGAAATATTAAGCGCCCCAGAGTTGGGTCTATCATATCTCGGGAGAAGAACCCCAGATCTCCAGCCTTTCCTAAGGCCGAGTCCTTAATGGAATCCGTGCGGGCAAGCGCGCTAAAGCTCTCGCCTTTTTCGTGGCGCTCAAGAACTTTAAGCATATCCGCTTCGGTTTCTGTCACAATTTCGCGAACCCGACGTTCTTCGCCTCGATCCGCAAGGGTCGCTTGTTCTTCGTACATGCGCCGCACAGTCGTTTCATTCACACGGTCTGCGAGATGTTTTTCAACAATAACATTGGCTAAAATACGTTCTTTAGCTTCGTTTAGTCTCCGACGTGTTTCGTCGTCTTGGTCTAAGGCTTGTTTTAGCGCTTCTAAGGCCAGTAATCTTTGGTCAATTTTTTCGTCTAGGACACGCTGAAAGATTGCATTGCCGGGCACGAGAGGCGATCCCGCCTCGATCAAACCCTGCGCCGCCGCTGTCCGTTCTACGTCAGAGAGATAGATTTTAGTGCCGTCTATTTCGGCAACAATTGTGTCGCCCATGCGAACACCACCCTGCCCAAACGGGGTCTTATCCTCGAGGACAAGGCGTTCCTGACACCCCGAAACCATGATTACGGTCGCACTGCCCAAAATCGCAAAAAAACGTAACGTCTTGCGGTTTTTTGATAAAAACGACGCTAGATCGAACATTTCTCGCTCCTTTTTACAGTTAAGGCACAAAACCCTGCCTTTGTAATTATCCCCTTCATTGACTTAGGCGATGAGCGTCACTAAGTCACCAAAAAGAATATTCAGAGCCGAACCTGTGTGACGCTCGTGATTGCATTTATTCAGGAGCACCCATGCTAGGGATTGCCAAAAAAATCTTCGGTACTGAAAATGACCGTAAGCTCAAAAAGCTTCGGCCCTTAGTGGAACAGATAAACTCACTTGAGCCACAGTTTATTAATCTTACCGATCTCCAGCTCAAAGAAAAAACTCAAGAGTTTAAAAAGCGGGTAACAGACGGTGAAACTCTGGATGATTTATTGCCAGAAGCCTTTGCAACCGTTCGGGAAGCGGCAAAGCGCACATTAGGGCAACGCCATTACGACGTGCAGTTAATTGGCGGCATTACCCTACACCGCGGCGAAATCGCGGAAATGCGCACGGGTGAAGGTAAAACGCTCGTCTCGACCCTCGCAGCGTATCTAAATGCCCTAACGGGACGCGGCGTCCACATTGTCACCGTAAACGATTATTTGGCCGCACGTGACGCGGAATGGATGGGACAGATTTACAGCTTTTTGGGGTTAACCACGGGCTGTATCAACGATCATGATGCCCATGGCGGCGGACGTCGCGCGGCCTATGCTTGCGATATCACTTACGGAACCAATAACGAATTTGGGTTTGATTATCTTCGCGATAATATGAAATACTCGCTTGAAGAGATGGATCAGCGCGAACATGCCTATGCCATCATCGACGAAATCGATTCAATCTTAATTGATGAGGCGAGAACGCCTTTGATTATTTCGGGCCCCACAGATGATAAATCAGATTTCTACCGCACAATTAACGAGATCATTCCTCTGATTGATCCTGAAGGGTACGAGATTGACGAGAAGACGCAAAATGCGAGCTTTAACGATAAGGGTAATGAGCAAATCGAAAGCATTTTACGTGAACGCGAAATGCTGAAAGGCGAAGACCTTTACGATATTGAAAATATCTCAATCGTTCATCATATCAACCAAGCCCTAAAGGCCCATAAAGTCCAAATCATCGACAAAAACTATATCGTCAAAGACAATAAAGTTATCTTGGTCGACGAATTTACGGGTCGCCTTATGGATGGTCGTCGTCTGTCTGACGGATTGCACCAAGCGATTGAAGCCAAAGAAGGCGTCGAAATCCAATCCGAAAACGTCACAATGGCGTCTGTCACCTTGCAGAACTACTTCCGCCTTTACGACAAGCTCTCGGGCATGACGGGTACAGCGGTCACAGAGGCGTCTGAGTTTGCGGATATCTACAAACTCGAAGTTTTAGAAATTCCGACCAATCGTCCGATCCAACGGATTGATGATGAAGACGAAATTTACAGAACCGAAGAAGAGAAATTCAACGCCATTGTCGGCGAGATCAAAACCTGCCAAGAAAAACAACAACCAATTCTGGTCGGCACAGTCTCTATTGAAAAGTCAGAGCTTTTATCGCGCTTCCTGACAGAGCGCAGTATTCCGCATAAAGTCTTAAACGCGCGTTTTCACGAAGAAGAAGCCTCAATTGTTGCCAAAGCAGGCATTCCCGGCGCGGTCACGATCGCGACCAATATGGCGGGTCGAGGCACCGATATTCAGCTCGGCGGCAATCTGGACATGCGTATAGAGCAAGAAATCCCCGAGGGTTTGGACGATTTTGAGAAAACACGCCTCAAAGAAAAGATCACCGACGAAGTTGCAGAACTTAAAATTCTCTCGCTGAAAGCGGGCGGGCTATATGTTCTAGGCACTGAACGTCACGAATCGCGCCGCATTGATAATCAACTTCGCGGTCGGACGGGTCGCCAAGGTGATCCAGGTCGGTCTAAGTTCTATCTCTCGACAGAAGACGATCTTATGCGGATTTTCGGCGGTGACCGTCTGAAAAATATGATGGGCAAGCTCGGCTGGGAAGAAGGCGAAAACCTGACCAATCCGTTCATGACCAAAGCGGTCGAGCGCGCCCAAGTGCGTGTTGAACAACGCAATTTCGACATTCGTAAGAACTTGTTGAAATATGATGACGTTATGAATGACCAACGCAAAACGATCTTTGAACAGCGTATGGAATTTATGACCGACGAAGATGTCTCTGACGTGGTCGAAGATATGCGCTTCCAAGTCTGTGAAGATTTGATCGAAAAACATATTCCTAAAAAAGCCTATGCCGAACAATGGGATATTGAAGGCCTGACCCAACAAGCCAAAGATGTGTTAGCGATGGAAATCCCATTTGATAAGTGGGCCGAAGAGGAAGGTATTGCAGACGAAGAGATGCTTTCGCGTCTCAAAGATTCGACTACGGATGCGTTCACGCAACTCACCAATGGCTTAAATAGCGACGAAGTTCAGAACGTTGAAAAACAAATCTTATTGCAAGTTATTGACACAAATTGGCGCGAACATTTGCAACAGCTCGACAGCCTAAAGTCTGTGATTGGCATGCGAGCTTATGGTCAACGTGACCCGCTGAATGAATATAAATCCGAAGCCTTCACCTTATTTGATAAGCTTCTTACGAATCTTCGCGAGGGCGTGACGCGCTCCATGACCCGACTTTTGATAAATGTTCAAATGCAGCGTCAGCAACAAGATACGCCGCCGCCTGCGCCGCGCGGACCCGCGGCCCGCGGCCCTATGGATTTTGTTTCGCAACCCGGCACACAAGCCAACCCGCCTGAAAGCGCCCCCGAAAGCTCCCCTGAATCAGGACTTGATTTCACAAACGTGTCTCGGAACGCGGCATGCCCATGTGGATCGGGTAAGAAATTCAAACATTGCCACGGTAAAGCGGCCTAAGACTCACACGTCTATATAAATTGCAATAACCCAATGCGACCAAGCGTGGCATTGGGTTTTTTCCTGTGAATTTCACGACGCACAAAATATCCCGCGCAACATCCAAACGTATTCAACATCGCAAATGCACAGAATGAATACTTGAAAATTCAACTTTGCACAGAATTAAGTCATTCAACTTCAGTTTGATTTAAATCATCGATTTTCTTCGCGCATTTGAAAAATCCTTCCTAATCTCCGCTTAAGTCAGGGTTAATTGACCCATTTTAAGGGAGACTAAAATGAAATCATCACTCAAGTTCGGAGCTAGCCTTTTAATAGTATTAGGCCTGCCCGTAAGTGCCACGGCGGGAGACATTAGCGTCTCAACCTCAATTGATTATGTCAGCGAATATGTTTTTCGCGGTGTAAGTTTTGCGCGCGGAGCGGTTCAACCGGGTATTGAAATCTCCAAAGATGGATTCACGGCAGGGGTTTGGACATCTGTAGGTTTGGGCGAAGCGAGTTCTGCAGCAGGCGACGAAATTGATGTCTATGCAGGATATGGATGGAGCCTGACAGATGTGATTTCTGCGGATGTCGGTGCAACGATCTACCATTTCCCAGATGTCGCAGGCAGCTTATTTGATTTCGGCGACGCTTCAACGCTCGAACTTTATGGCGGTCTCGGGTTTGATACAGCCTTTGCGCCTAGCCTCTACGGGTACTACGATATTGACCTAAAAGCTTTCACGCTTGAAGGCGGCGTCAGCCACAGCCTGTCTGTAAGCGATAGCGTCAGCCTTGATCTTGGATTAACAGCAGGTCTTGTGACCGCTGACGGCGGAGGAGACTATCAATACGGTACGGTCAGCGCCTCTTATAGCTACGCCTTTTCTGACGCAGTATCTGCGTATATTGGCGCAAATTACTCTCTGTCATCAGAAGACACATTGCAATTTAAAGTCGACGGAAACGGAAACGCATTCACAGCTAAAGATAATTTATTCTGGACGGGCGTAGGTGTTGCAGCCGGCTTCTAAACCCTCACTAGAAACTTCTGTTTGAAAATAACCCTCACGTGTGAGGGTTATTTTTTGACGTCTTATCCGTTCAGAAGACTTCGGCCAATATCTAAGAACTTTGCGCGGCGGGCTTGAATAAGGTCTTCAGGCGACATTTTTTCTAGACGTTCCAGCTCCAACGTCACGGCTTCGCCGACACGTTTAATCATCTCGGCACTATCTCTGTGCGCGCCGCCAACGGGCTCATGGATGATTGTATCAATCACGCCAAGGCGCTTTAAATCCTTTGCTGTGATTTTCATAGCTTTGGCCGCGTCTTTTGCTTTTGTGCCGTCGCGCCATAAAATCGACGCGCAGCCTTCGGGCGAGATCACAGAATAAATTGAGTGCTCTAACATCATAACGGCGTCGGCAGTTGCAATCGCGACTGCACCGCCTGAACCGCCCTCGCCTGCAATCACAGAAACAAATGGAACTTTCAAAGAGAGGCCCTTATCAATTGAGCGCGCAATCGCTTCGGCTTGGCCGCGTTCTTCCGCGCCGCGTCCAGGATATGCCCCTGCCGTATCTACAAAGGATATAACGGGAATAGAGAACCGTTCCGCAAGCTCCATTAGACGCACCGCTTTGCGGTAACCCTCGGGATTGGCCATGCCGAAATTATGTTTAATACGCGATTGCGTAGTCTTTCCTTTTTCATGGCCCATAACGACCACGCTGCGGCCGTTTAATTTACCCAAACCACCGAGCAGCGCGTTATCATCGCCGAATTTACGGTCCCCCGCCAAAGGTGTGTAATGCGTAATTAGGGCGGCACAATACTCGCTAAAATGCGGACGTGCAGGATGACGCGCAACTTGAGTTTTTTCCCAAGGCCCTATTTTATTGTAAATAGATTTAAGCTGGGACTCTAATTTCTTATTTAAGGCTTCAATGTCGCGTGACGGCTCGTCTCCCTCGGCGCTTCGCGTCGCGAGTTCATCAAGTTTGCTATCAAGCTCTGCAATGGGGCGTTCGAAATCAAGATAAGTGCGGGCGATGGCTGTATTCCGTCGTTAGGTTGATTGAACATCATAGACTGCGGGGACGAGAGAACAAACAAAAATTAGCATTCATTCTGGCGAAAACTCAATTAAATGTTACTGAAAGTCAGGCTTCCTTCAGAGCGTGTCTCTGATAGTAAGACGTTTGAAGTTTATCTTCTCAATTAGGATGAGTCTAATTTTTCCGAGGTATTGATGCGCCGTATATTTATAATTTCTGTTTTGACAACCTTAAGCCTATTACAGGCCTGTAGCGGCACATCCGATGCCGTCAAAACGCAAGAAGCCGTGATTTTTGATCCCCTCACACAGGACTGGCCACACGACATAAGCGATATAGAGCGCGACCCAGATGTCACTTACGGCAAGCTCGACAATGGTTTGCGATACGCCCTGCGTAAAAATGCCCGTCCAGAGGGCGAAGCCGTCATACGGTTTTGGATTCGCGCGGGCAGTCGGAACGAAACCTCGGACACGATAGGCCTTGCCCATTATTTGGAACATATGGCTTTTAACGGCTCTGAAAACGTCCCTGAAGGCGAAATGGTCAAATCCTTAGAACGCCTTGGCCTGTCCTTTGGTGCGGATACGAATGCATCCACGACATATATGCGCACAGAATACAGATTAAACCTCCCGAATTTGGACGAGGAAACACTCAATTACGGCCTCTTCGTGATGCGTGAAACCGCTGATAAACTCCTAATAGAACAAGACGCGGTTGACCGTGAACGCGGTGTTGTCAAAGCCGAAGAAGCCCGAGGCAATACGCCCGCGCGCGACACACGACGTGCCTATGTCCAATGGGCCTATCCCGACAGACGATCGACAGAATTTAACGTCATCGGATCCCCTGAAACTTTAGACGCGATAAATGCAAAAGCTCTCCGCGCCTATTACGACGCCTATTACCGCCCAGAGCGGAGTGTGCTTGTGATCGTCGGGGATTTCGAGATCGCAGATATGGAACGTCGTATCAAAGAGATGTTCGGTGATTGGGAGACTAAAACCAAAGCCCCGTCTGAACCCGATGACGGTAGCAATGCGCGCGACACACAAGATGTGTTTCGCGTCTATGATAATGACGAATTGACGACCGCGATTTATCTGACGGATGACAGGCCGTCGACCTATAGCATGGACAGTCAGGCCCAACGCTTACAAAGCTTTAAACGCGGATATGCGAATGCGATTGTAAACCAACGGATCAGCAAGAAACTCTTGGGCGATAATGCGCCCGTACTGGGTGCTGGCATTAGTTACTCCGTTGGCGAGATGGGCGATTATGCTTCTGGCAGTGTTTCGGCCAAAGAAGACAATTGGGCGGCGGGACTTGACCTCATCAGTTACGAAATTCGCCAAGCTTTGAAATACGGGTTTCAACAAGCGGAATATGAGGAGCTTTTGGCACAAAGCCAGCGTTCCCTCACCGATTCCGCGAACTACGCCGCGAAACGCCATACCAATAGCCTCGCCTCTGGCATCATAGGCTCTTTTGCAGGCAGTACGGTTCTGACGACGCCGCAACAAAGATTAGAACGTTTTGAAGAAACTTCAGCAAATGTCACATTAGAGGACCTCGAAACCGCCTTTCAACAAATGTGGACAGATTTTGATCCCTATATTTGGCTGCAAGGTCCAAATGTCGACACGGTTACACCAGACGCAATTAAAGCGGCTTACAACACGGCACGCGTCCAAGCTGTAACCGCGCCTGAAACGCGCGAAAAACTCGACTTTGCTTATAATAATTTTGGCAAACCGGGAAAAGTTGTCGCGACTAAACGCGTTGAAGATTTCGATATCGACCAACTGAAATTTGATAATAATGTCTATTTGAATTTGAAAAAGACAGATTTTGAAGATGACTGGATACGCCTAAATATTACAATTGGTGAGGGTTGGAATGCCTTCCCCGCGGATATGCCTGGCCTAACATCCTTAGCCAGTTCTCTGGCATTAGGCGGATTTGAAGCCCATCCCGTTAGTGATTTATCGCAAATTTTTGCAGGTAAAAATATCGGTCTGAGCTTTAATGTCGGCAGTAAACGTTTGGTGATGTCTGGATCAACAAATCCTGAAGATGTGTTTGACCAGTTGAAAGTCTGGACTGCGCTTCTGACCTCGCCCGGGTATCGCCCTGTCTGGCAGGAGAAATTCAAAGACAGTATTTCAGCCTCTTTTCACACGATCGACTCGACCCCCGGCGGCGTGGCCTCTCGGGATTTGGGCCGTATTTGGGCCAATGGAGATCGCCGCTACGGCATGGTCACAAAGGCTGAATATTTGTCTTATACCTTAGACGACGTTCAAAAAACGCTTGCGCCTATGTTCAAAGACGGGGCGATTGAAATCTCTATAGTCGGTGATTTTGAAAAAGACGATATGATCGACTATGTCTCAAAGACATTTGGCGCTTTACCCCAACGACGTGCGAAATATGACCTCTACAAAGAGGCCTTTCAAACGACCTTCCCCGAAGCTGCCGAAGTTACCCTGACCCATACAGGTGCCGATAATCAAGGCGCGATCTATATGGCGTGGCCCACAAGCGAAGAGTGGACGATAGAGCGGTCGCGGCACTATTCCCTCATTCGTCATATTCTTAAAAACCGTATGATTGATGTCATTCGCGAAGAAAAAGGTCTGAGCTATTCACCGTCTGCTGGCTTAAAATTTGCAAAAATCAGTACACCTTACGGCTATGTCTCTGCCAGTATCAGCGCCGACCCACAGTTCTTTGACGCGTTTGAAACGGCGGCGATTGAAATCGTAGCAGAATTACGGTCTGGTGACATTACACAAGACGAACTCGACCGTGCGAGAAAACCTATCCTTGAGTCGATGGAACGCGGCGAAAAAGAGAACGGGTCATGGCTCTCCCTCGTCTCGCGGTCACAAACCAACCCAAAGAGACTTAAGAATAGGCGTTCCCGTCAAGCTGCCTATGAAGGCATGACGCCTGAAGCTCTAAACACATATGCGGGGGAACTGTTTGACGCGACGCGTTTGCACGTTGTGAAAATCCTGCCAGATCCAGAGGTCGCAGCAGAGGACGCAAATGAATAGCGCGGCCTATGCCAAAGGATGCTTTGTTTGAACCAAATTTTTAAGGCGTTCATCTAGGACATGCGTGTAAATCTGCGTCGTTGAAATATCAGCGTGGCCAAGCAAAGTTTGAACACTGCGAAGGTCAGCCCCGCGGGCCAATAAATGTGTGGCAAAGGCATGACGCAAAACATGTGGCGACAATTTTGACGGAGACAGTCCCGAAACCGCGGCAAGTTCTTTTAAAAGTTGGGCAAAGCGTTCGCGCGTCATATGTCCTGATTTCGCCCTAGAGGGGAATAGATAAGGCGCGGCGCGGTCTTTTTCTAAAGCTGAGGTCGGCAAAGTCTCGTCACGGACAAACAGCCACGCCTTAATCGCACGGCTTGCAGAGTTGGTTAAAGGGACAAGGCGCTCTTTGCCGCCCTTTCCTTTTATCATTAAGACGCGGTCACGGCGGGTCATCATATTGACCTTAAGAGAGACCAATTCGCTGACGCGCAATCCACCTGCATATAGTATTTCAAGCAGGCACAAGAGCCGCAGACCTTTTGGGCTTTCGTCGGTTTCAGCCATTTGAAACAAACAATCTACATCTGATTCTGATAAAATCTTGGGAAGTGGACGCCCCTGTTTTGGGCCGCGCATTTGGTGTGCGGGGTTATCTTTGCGAATATCATCCGATTGTAAGAAGAGGTAATATTGCTTGAGGGCAGAAAGTTTTCGCGCACTGGTCGACGCGGCAAGGCCGTCTTTTGCCCAAATTGCCAAAACCTTTTCAAGGTCTTCTGTTTGCGCGTTCAGAAGCCCGCCACTTTTTTTAGACAAGCTTTCATGCCAAAGCTCTAAATCTCGCATATAAGCGTTGAGCGTATTTTGTGATGCACCGCGCTCCGCGCTCATCATTTCTAAAAAGCTCTCAATCGTATTTCGAACGGATACGCTCATGGTAAAGACGGCTTATAAACCATTTAAGAAATCTTCAGCCGCGACCCGTCCCGCAAAATCATCAAGACCCGCCCCCCGAAGCGCCGTGATAACAGAAGACACACTCGCCGCGTCCAGTCCCGAAGGGCCTGTAGGGGCCAGAATTGTAGCCGCCCTTAGGGTCGTTTCCGCGCGTGCGTCGCGCCGAGAGGCGGCGTGTAGCGCGATTAAAGCCCCTGCTTTTGCCGCGCGTCCCGCGCCTTTGCCAGAGCTTGTGATCTCGGCCGATACTTTACCAGATAAATGCGCGCCCATAGCCAAAGCTATATAACTATCGCGTACAGCGCGTGTGCGAACAGCGTCGTCCTCACTGACCAGACGGTCTTCAATGTCCAGTCCAAGGCTGCCCCCAAAGAACCCATTCCCCACAGCATCCGATATAAGCGCCATACGCGTTTGCGGCGCACTATCGTCTTCGAGCGCACGGTAGAGAGATTGAAGCGCGCCAATATCACCCGCATTAACCGCGAGGCGTGCAAAAGGTTTCAAGCCGATTAAAGCTTGAATATTATAAGGCACGAGACGGGCCTCTGTTTCAAGAAGGGTTGCAAATCGGTCAAATTTACCCGCTGTATCCGCGCGTTTTAAAAACTCGACCATCGCTTTCGCTTTAATCTCAGGCGTCCCTCCATTCATGGAAAGCCCGTATAATTGCCCCAAAGCCTTTGGCGCCGGTGCGACCATGGCTGTGTCCAGATCATAGGCAGTTTGAGGGTCACCATTGAGGTCAATGATCTCGGCTTCGCCTGCGAGGTCACTTTCTGAACTGGCAAAACCCTTTAAAACCGTACTCATTTGAGCATCTGACATGAACCCACTGCCCTCAAATAAACCCTTAAGTCGGTTTGCATCAGACAGTTCTAAATCAATTGCGCGTTGAACCGCCAGATAAGGCGAGAGCGGGCCAGTCCCTGAACGAACGCCCGCCAATTCGGCCATAATCACATCCAAAGCCTCGTCGTAAAGAAGCGCTTGGGTTGATTTTGAGGGCTTGGACGCCCCCAACAAAATATCCATCAATTTAAAAAAGGTTGGATCTTCATATTCAGATTGGCTGAGAAGTTCCGTCGTCAATTGCGCGGCAGGGATTTCTTCGCGAAGAATATGACAAACCGCTCGCAGGCGCGCCCAAAAAGGCTCTGCACGGCCATCCGTTATATTGTCCGCAACACTGCAACCCGTCTGACTATCCCCGCCCAATAGCGCCATTTCTGCTTTGGTTTTAGGGTCACTTACAAGGTTTGGCACACGGGAAATCAAAGTCGCCGTCGCGTCGCCGTCGCCCATTTTTGCAATCGCGGTCAGGCGCGCAGTGTCATAGCGCAACTTGTCCGCCTCGTCCTCGGACTTTGGCGGCACACCAGCTGATAAAAGCGCGGCCTTTAAAAGATCACGAATAATGGCTTTGTCAGTTTGAACAGGGGCAGATTTTATAACCTGCGCGGCAAGCGCGGCAGAGGTGCTCTGCCACAGGGCCGAATCTAGGCCGCCTGTGCTTGGATCCAGAAGGCCACCATCATAAGCCGACGCAGTGTCCAAAGCCCCAACAGATATAGTTTGCGCCTGAGTAAAACTTGAACTGAGGCTCACAGCAAGAGATAAGCCCAGAACTGTTCCGAAAAACCTGTTATAACCCATCATCTGTTGTGACCCATCATAGTGATATTATTTCTCAAAACTGTCAGGCAAATCGATTACCACAGGCTCTTGCGGCGCATGAGAATTTGACGATTCTGACAGAAGCCAGAAGAACCCGCCCAAGATAATTAACAGCAAAAGGCCAAAGGCCACGCCAAACTTTTTCATAACGAACTTTCGACACTCAAATCTAATTGTATTTCTCTATTGAGAATACGCGAATTTGGCGACATATTAAGCAAAATTTTCAGTAGGCTTATACCAAGCACACTTAGACACAGTATAAAAGGCAGTTTTACGTCATGCCGCCAGTAAATAGCGCAGAGATTGTGCGACCTATAGCCTTGATCGGCTTTATGGGAGTTGGAAAAACGACAGTCGGTCGGCGCTTAGCCAAGCGCATGAACCTGCCGTTTTACGATTCTGATGAAGAAATAGAGCAAGCTTCAGGCCGTACCGTCGCAGGATACTTTAAAGATCACGGCGAAAAGGACTTTCGCGCAGGTGAACACCGCGTCATTCAACGGATTTTAGACGGGACTCCGCTTATCCTCTCAACAGGGGGTGGGGCATTCATTCCTGACAATACCCGAGACACGCTTAAACAAAATGCTTTGACCGTTTGGCTAAAGGGCGACTTTGAAACCATTATGGAACGTGTGAGCCGTAAAAACACGCGCCCGCTCCTGCGTGTAGCGAACCCCCGTGCTAAGGTGAAAGAACTCATGGATGCACGTTACCCCATTTACGCACAAGCTCATATCACGGTCACGATTAAAAAGGGGCCGCATTTGCGCACTGTGATTGCTGTTGAAAAAGCGATAAAATCTTTTGAACGACAGAATAAAAACCTCGAGGCGCATAAGAAATGACCCGCCCCACCCATTTGGCCTCTGATATCGTGTCTGTCAAATTAGGGGCGCGAAGCTATGATATTCATATCGGCGAAAATGTGCTGAAATGCGCAGGCGTCTTAATTAAACCGCTTTTAAATGCACCGCGCGTCGCCGTCGTCACGGACGAGACCGTTATGGACCTTCACGGCAACACGTTAAAATCAACACTAGAAGCCGCCGGAATAGACACAACATTTATCGTGCGCCCCTCGGGCGAATCCCAAAAGGGGTTTGAACCTCTGCAAGAGATATTAGACGCCCTGCTCGCGCTTTCCTTTGACCGCAAAGATACGGTCATTGCTTTTGGCGGCGGCGTTATCGGAGATTTGACGGGCTTTGCCGCCAGTATTTTCAAACGCGGATGCCAATTCATTCAAATTCCAACGACGCTCCTCGCGCAAGTCGATAGCTCTGTTGGAGGTAAGACGGCCATCAATACAAAATTCGGTAAAAACTTGATCGGCGCGTTTTATCAACCCAAAGCCGTCTTGGCCGATATCTCCGTGCTGTCCACCTTGCCCGTGCGCGAGTTAAAAGCAGGATATGCCGAAGTTCTAAAATACGGCCTGCTCGGCGATGCAGAATTTTTTAACTGGTTAGAAGCGCACGGCCCTGCCGTTTTATCGGGCGATGTTACTGCGATTTCAAAAGCTGTGGCTGTGTCCTGCCAAACCAAAGCCCGAATTGTCGCCGAAGACGAATTTGAAAACGGAAGACGCGCCCTGTTAAATCTGGGCCACACATTTGGGCACGCGCTTGAATTAGAGGCAGGATATGGCGGTGATCTTTTGCACGGCGAAGCCGTCAGCGCAGGCATGTTAATGGCCTTTGAGTATAGCGCGGCGGAAGCTCTTTGCACGGATACAGACGTCAAGAGAGTTGAAAAACACCTCCTTGATACGGATCTTGTGACAGCAAATCACTTGCCACATCTGTTAAAAGACCCTGACCGCCTCGTCTCGCATATGGCACAGGATAAAAAGAATGAGGGCGGCGCGCTAACCCTTATTCTTGTCCGTTCTATCGGAAGCGCATTCGTTCAAAAAAATGCCTCCAGCGCCTCTGTACTTTCCTATCTGACACGCCTGTCTGAAAAGGCCCAAAATGCTTGAAACCTTCTTATTGCCTGAAAACCTTATCAAACTCGGCATTGTCTTTATCCTCTTAATCCTGTCAGGATTTTTCTCAGGCTCAGAAACTGCGCTGACCGCGGCGTCTCGTGCCCGCATGCACGCGGCTGAAAAAGAAGGCGACGTCCGCGCCACGCTTGTGTCAAAGCTTATGAATATGCGCGAGCGTTTGCTCGGCGGCATCTTACTGGGTAATAACCTTGTCAATATTTTGGCGTCTGTCCTGACGACGACCGTATTCACAAGTGTCTTTGGCGGCGGCGGCGGCGCGCTCGCGGCGGCGACGGCTTTGATGACGGTCTTGATTTTGATCTTTTCCGAAGTCCTCCCCAAAACCTATGCGATTTCACAACCCGATAAAATGGCCCTGACCGTCGCGCGTCCCATCAGCATAATTGTGAAAATTTTGGCACCGATCGTGTCCGTGGTCCAAGTCATCGTCAATGCCACTCTGCGCCTATTCGGGGTCGATTCAAACGCCTCCCCTTGGACGGCGGCAGACGAAATTCGGGGCGCAGTGGATTTACATTTGCAAGAAGGCGGCGTGGCCAAACGCGCGCGCGACCAAATTTACGGTGTCTTGGAAATCGGAGAATTAACTGTTGAATCCGTCATGATCCACCGCAAGAACATTGTAGCGATTGATATCAATCTCCCGCCTGAAGAGCTTATCAAAGAAGTCCTTACAAGTGTCCATACACGTATGCCCCTCTATAACGGTGATCCTGATAATGTTGTCGGGATTTTGCATGCCAAAGATGTTCTACGCGCTTTGTCGAAGATGGACGGCGAGTTTAAAACCCTAAATATCAAAAAGATCGCGCGTGAGCCTTGGTTTGTTCCTGAGACAACATCTGTTGTAAAACAATTGCGCCTCTTTCAACAAAAGCGCGAACATTTTGCACTTGTTGTTGATGAATACGGGTCTCTTATGGGTGTCTTAACGCTCGAAGATATCTTGGAGGAAATCGTCGGCGATATTCAGGACGAATACGACGAAGAGCTTGACGGTGTTACGCGGCAAAAAGACGGCACAGTGATTGTACGCGGCGATATTGCCGTTCGAGATTTAAACCGTGCTATGGACTGGAAACTTCCAGACGAAGAAGCTGTCACAGTCGCCGGCCTTGTTATTCACGAAAGTCAGACCATCCCAGAGGCAGGACAAACGTTTGCCTATTATGGCTATCGTTTTGAAGTCCTTAAGCGCGAACGCAATCAATTGCGCAGTTTGAAAGTGTCAAAGACGTTTGAACCTGATCAGAGGGGATAAATTTTAATCAGGTAACAAAGAAATTGACGTGACTCAGAGGTCTTCATAAGTTGAAGCACTTAATATTGGACCGACCTATGACCATAGACTCAAATACGCCGCTTATCCTCTCAATTGATCAAGGCACGACCAGTACACGCACGCTTGTGTTCACCCTGTCAGGAGAGATTGTTTTCACAGCGCAAGAAGAGTTCCCGCAAATATATCCTGATAATGGATGGGTTGAACACGATCCTGAGGATATTTGGAACACAACGCTGCGGACATTGAAAAAGGCTTACGCCTTTGCCAAGCAACATTCGGGCGGCATTGCGGGGATTGGCATTACCAATCAACGCGAGACGACCCTTGTCTGGGACCGCGCGACGGGCAAAGCGCTTTATAACGCGATTGTCTGGCAAGACAGACGCACAGCCAAAATCTGCCGCGATTTAAAAGCCAAATATGATGAGGTCGAGATTTCGGCCAAGACAGGTCTTTTGCTTGACCCGTATTTCAGCGCGACGAAAGCCGCATGGATACTCGACCATGTTGACGGCGCGCGCGCACGCGCGCAAAAAGGCGAGCTTGCTTTTGGGACAGTCGATAGCTTTTTGATCTACAAACTCACCAATGGCCAAACCCACGCCACCGATGCGACAAATGCCAGCCGTACGAACCTGTTTAATATTCACACGCAATCATGGGATGCGGCCCTGCTTGATATCTTCAATGTGCCAGAAACGATTCTGCCAGATGTCCGAGATTGCGCGGATGATTATGGTCACACGGATAAAAGTCTTTTGGGCGAAGCGCTCCCTATCTTAGGCGTCGCGGGCGATCAGCAATCCGCGGCCATTGGTCAATGTTGTTTTGAAAAAGGGTCAATCAAGAGCACTTACGGCACGGGCTGTTTCGTGCTGCTGAATACAGGTAAAACCTGTATCACTTCGCAAAACAAATTGCTGTCGACAGTCGCCTACCGCATAGGCGGTCAAACGACTTACGCGTTAGAAGGCTCGATTTTTGTGGCAGGTGCTGCCGTGCAATGGCTCCGCGATGAGCTGAAGATTATTGACCGCGCAGAGGAATCTGAAAAAATCGCAAAATCTATCGCCAGCAATCAAGGCCTGTACCTTGTCCCCGCGTTCACGGGTCTCGGCGCGCCCTATTGGGATCCTGACGCACGCGGCGCGATTTTTGGTATTACCCGCGATACGGGACGCGCCGCCTTTGTCCGCGCAGCGCTTGAGAGCGTGTGCTACCAAACTTTTGATTTATTCACAGCCATGTCAGAAGACGGCGCGGAAAATAATGTCGAGGCCCAAACCCTGCGTGTTGACGGCGGTATGGTACATAATGATTGGCTGGTGCAGTTTTTGTCTGACATTTTAGACCTGCCAATAGAGCGCCCCAAAGTCATGGAGACCACAGCTCTCGGCGTGGCCTATCTGGTAGGATTGCAAGCGGGTCATTTTAAGGGCTTGGACGATATTCAATCCCGGTGGCAGAAACATTCTGAGTTCAGCCCAAAGATGGACGCAGAGACGCGCGCGCCTTTGCTCGCTGATTGGAAAAGCGCTGTGTCGAAAGTCTTGACGAAATAGCTTACTCGCCTTGCTCGGCTTTTAGCGGTCGATTGAGCAAGTTTAAGACGGCAGTTTTGGCATCAATAGTCCCGGCCACAATCCCTGCGACACTTGTACAGATCGGCATATCCACATTGTATTGACATGCAAGTTCAAGGACGGCGGGCGCAGAGCCGACCCCTTCAACCACGACATTTCGTGATTTCAAGAAGTCTTCCAGATTTTCACCTTCTCCCAAAGCAAATCCGCACGACATGTTTCGAGATTGCTGAGAGCTGCACGTTAAGACTAAGTCCCCAAGCCCGCACAATCCCGTCAGTGTTGCGGGGTTTGCGCCCATCGCTTCGCCGAGGCGGGTCATTTCCGCAAATCCGCGTGCAATCAACGCCGCATGCGCGGAGCGACCCAGACCCATGCCCAAGACAATCCCGCAGGCAATCGCAAGGACATTTTTAATTGCACCGCCAATTTCGGCCCCGATCAAATCCGTTGACGTATAAGGTCGGAAAGTTGGGGCACTTAGAAGATGCGCTAATTTATCAGCTTGATCTGGATCCGCGCAGGCCAAGGTCACAGCCGTCGGTAGACCTTTTGCGACATCAATAGCAAAGCTCGGCCCTGAAAGCACCGCGGGGATGACATCTGGCAATTCAGCCAAGAGTACGTCGGTCATAAGTGACAGCGTCCCTGTCTCAATTCCCTTAGAGCATAAAACAACCGCCTGCCCTGCTCGACTATAGGGCCTGAACTGTTTCAAAATTCCGCGCGTATGTTGTGCGGGGACGACACATAAAATAATATCACGCCCAGACAAATCCGCTAAATCCGACGTCGCCCGTAATGATTTTGATAAAACAGCCCCGTCTAAATACGTCGAATTCATATGGTTGGAATTGATATCGTTAGAACACGTCGTCTCATAAGCCCATAAAAGCGTGTCATGTCCTTGGCTTGCCAAAAGAGTTGCCAGTGCCGTGCCCCACGCCCCTCCGCCTATAACGCCAAATGAATTTTGTGAGGTTTTGATTTTTTCCATGCTCTCTGAATAGGCAAAATTCAAAGGCAGGTCGACCTGCTTTCACGGCAATTGGCATAAAAATTGTATCTATAGGGCCAAGGCTGCTCAACTCCGCTTTGTTCAGCCCCTGTCAAACTGACAGACTCAATCGTTTGCGGAGAGGGGGGATCCATATGAGCAGTAAAACACTCTCGACAAATTGGGTCGTAAGAAACATGCGCGAACAGTTTAAACATTATGACGCAAAACTTCTCTCCCCTACGGCTAGTCACGGATATATTCCAGGCCTAGACGGCATTCGCGCGATTGCAGTTATAATTGTTATCTTGGCCCATTTTGGACTGGCAAATATTATTCCGGGCGGGTTTGGCGTGACCGTCTTCTTTTTCATCTCTGGGTTTTTAATTACGCGGCTCTTGATTTCGGAAAAAGAAAAATACGGGCATATCGCGCTTAAGAATTTCTATATCCGTCGTATTATTCGGCTATACCCCGCCTTGCTTTTCATGGTGATTATTTCAACAACCTTATACTCTGTATTGGGTATAGGCGGGCCAAAACCGTTAGAGTTTTTGGCGGCTATTGGTTATTTCACCAATATTTTCCAAGTCATGTCTGCTGCAAATGACGTCAACCCCTTTATGCCGTGGACACATTTATGGTCGCTTGCCGTCGAAGAGCATTTCTACCTTCTTTTTCCGCTCTTGCTGATTGCCTGCGGCATGAAATGGGACCGCCTTATGCTGTCCTTATCGGCTTGCCTTGTCCTAATACCCCTCTGGCGTTTTGTGACGTTTCACTACCTCCCCGTTCCTGTCACAGACTATAACTACATGATGACGGATGCTCGGATTGATAGCATTATTTGGGGATGTATGCTGACCGTTCTTTTACACGAAAAAAAGACAATAGAGCCGTTTAAGGCCTTCATAGGGCTTGCGCCATTTGCCATAGCAAGTGCCGCTATCCTGATATCCTTTTTGTACCGGGATGAGAGTTTCCGCTATATCTGGCGCTACAGCCTTCAGGGCGCGGCCTTGGCCGTCCTCGTGCTCAATCTCTTTTACTGGAAAGCGCTCAGAGTTTCGATCACACTTTTAGAGTTCAAGCCGCTGGCATGGATTGGCAAAACGTCATATGGTCTGTATTTGTGGCACTATCCGATTTATGATGTGATGCAGAGAACCTTAGGCAATTCGATTGTCAGCCTATTCCTTACACTTGTTCTGTGTTTTGCTATGACCGCCTTCTCTTTCTATGTCGTAGAAAAGTCGTTTTTAGGTCTACGGAAGAAATACGGGTCGAAACCGCCCAAGAACACACACGAATTGGGAAATAAAGTCCAACCGCAAACAAATTCACAAATTCTGTCAGTTAGAACTTGATAAAATAATCTGGTGGACATATATCGTGTCTTCTTTGGACGGCACAGACGTCTAATTACTGTCGCGGGGTGGAGCAGCCCGGTAGCTCGTCAGGCTCATAACCTGAAGGTCGTAGGTTCAAATCCTACCCCCGCAACCA